>Ga0123356_10002719_pt1 | contig 18806 bp, 14 predicted proteins | sample TergutEmb28metaG_2_FD_92546 | JGI IMG/M metagenome (GOLD analysis project Ga0123356, IMG submission 92546) | Embiratermes neotenicus P3 segment gut microbial communities from Petit-Saut dam, French Guiana - Emb289 P3 | ecosystem: Host-associated > Arthropoda: Insects > Digestive system > Gut ...
CGCGATCGCCGCGGGTTTCAGCCACAACGACATCTTCCGCGCGCCCGCAACGCGGGCGAACCTGACCGAACTCCTGACCCTGGAAGGTGCGCGGGTGGACTCGAGCGGCCCTGGCCACCCTTCGCAATGATCCATGAGCGCTGGTAGCGACGCTGCGGCGGCCGTCAGCGCCGCAGATTCTCAGCCCCATCCCAGCTGCGGCGTTGGCCTCGACTGAGGTGGCCTCCGCGACGCGTCGCCGGGCGCCGACGCTGCTGCTGACCTACAGCGCACAGCTCGCACGGCGTGTTCGCGGCCCACCGAGGCCAGTTGCGGCCCACGTCACGCAGAACGACTTTCCCTGACATACCCGCAAACGAGATGTCAACGCTCACCATCGACCATCCACCCGGGCCAGTGGAGTCAGTCCATCGGCACGCTGTCGGTGCGCAGGTCAGGGGCTGCCGCCAGGTCACGTTGTCGCCAGGACGGAGGTGCTACGCCGGCAGAGCGCGTCCTGGTCTTGCTCAGGATGAAGGCCGGCGGCGCGCATTTGGCTGCCGCGTAGCTCACTGCGAGCAATGATGATGGACGTCAGGTGGTCTGGGCTGGCGGCTCTTGCGGCCGCTCGGTCCAGCTCGCGTCGAGGCCTCTTGGGTAGGGCCGATCTGCAACACGACGACACGACCGACGCAGTCAATCCAGGAATTCGCTGTACTGAAGCAAATCCAGCGCGGCTGGGGCCAAAGGTCCGCTACCGACAGTTGCAGGGCAATTGCGCCGTCAGGTCAGCAATGTCGCACTTCTTGCGGTTCGCTCCGGTGGCGCTACCTCAGCCGTGCACCCAATGCCGAGCACCGGAGCTCAACAGCCAGCGCGAGGCGTACCCGAGTCAGCTACGTGGGGGCTCAATGCACTCGCCATAGCAGCTCCTCCTCGTCTGGCTGTGACAAGCCGCTGTCAGCCTGATACGGGTTAGGATGCTCAGCCTGGAATACCGGTGATAGACTGGTCGAGTCGGCCACCAAGTTCCAGCAAGGAGCATTCGATGCATACGCACTTGCTTGCCGTCGTCCTGCTGAATGCCGTCAAGGCTCTTGCCTTGCTCACGCCACTCGCACTGCTTACGCTGGCTCTTCGCCGCATTCATGTCGGTCAGCCGCATGTCTGCGAGCTTCTCAACTACCTGTGCGGATTCCCGATGAGCATGCTGTTCTACGGAGCGGCGCTCTGCACGCGGCTGGGTATACCGGTCCGAGCGGTTCTTGCCGATAGCAGACCATCGCACGCACTGCATTTTCCGTTTCCGACGGCTTTAGCCTTGAAAGGCAAAACAACGCTGCTGCACCTCTGGAACGCACACTACTTGTCCTTCTGGAGCGAAGCTCTCAATCCCCTCCGCTATCCGCTGGTGGGTACAGTCGCTCAGATCGGTAGAATTCCACGCGGCGACGGCCTGTTCGTCTTTGCGGCACTGGGCTTGCTCGGGCTCATATCCGCAGCCATCGGGCAGTACGTGAACGGCAGCGCCGCGAAGCAGCTGCTCGCGATAGCTCTGAGCCTCGTTCTTGGCTGGTACATCGTGGCGCTGGGCGTCTGGACAGGAGCTCCTGTCGGTTTCCCGGTCCTCGTGGCCCTGCTGGCGTTGTTCACCTGGATTGTGCGCGATCTGCTCAAGGGCGGATTACGCCCCGCAGCGGCGAAGCCGGCCGCCCCCGCCGCCAAACCGGCCGCTGCAGCCGCCGCGCCTGCGAAGGCTGCTACCTGACATCGAGGCAGGACTCGCGGCAGGCGAGCTCGATCTTCGGCGTCAAGCTCCAAGGAGGCCAGCGCGACCCGGCGCCTCATCAGTCGTTCACCTTGCTCGCTTCCTGGGCCGGCGCGCTTACACGCGAGGCGTGCGCCAAAATCATGCGGATGTCGTTGTAATCGAATTGCCTCGCGGTCCCAGCCCAGATCGCCTTCAAGCTGGCGCCCTCGTGCGTGCGCAGGAAGGTGAGCACCGTATCGATGGTGGCCGCGGGGAGCAGCTCGTGGACATCGATCTTGCCCTGCGCGACCCAGCGCGCCAGGTGGCTCTTGATCGTGCCGACCGCCAGCCCGCGCATCTGCGCGATCTCGCTTGCCGTCTTCCCCCGACGATGCAGATCGAGCGTGTCCTGGAAGGTCCCCTCCGCTGGCCTGCTGTCGGCCGTCAACGAGGTCGCGACGGCGCCACCCTCCACCCTCGAGTACCGGCGCGCCCCCGCGTAGAGTGGCTCATCGAAGAAAGTCGCCTCGTAAAGCTGCTCGATCTTGCTCCGGCAGCCGGTCTCGATGCGCCGTAGGTGCGCGAGGTATTTCTTGACCTTGCTTCTGTAGGCCAGAGCGCTGATGTGCTCATCCACGGGCGCGGTCATATGCACCGCAATCTGCTCGGTGAAGTACTCGATCGCCTTGCCACAGCGCTCCTTCAAGAGCGGCAAGGTGCCCGGGTCGCGCCTGAAGCCCTCGATCAAGCGCTGCAGCTGGCGCTGGAACTTGTCAGCCGTGATGTTGATCTCAGTCGCACGCGCCCGGATGTGCTCCTCGAGCGCCGCGGCCCCTTCGCGGTCCGGTAGGCTGCTCGTTGCGACGATGAGCTTTTGCCACTCATCCAGCGGACGGGACAGGCCAGTGAAGCTGAAGAGGCGCAGCAGCAGATAGCTGGCGTACTCGGCCTTCGCCCCGGGGAGCTTGCGCTGCAGCTCACCGGCCGCGTGATGCCCGGCGCTGAATGTGTCGATCCGCCGATCCTCGCGCAGCGCACCCGCCGTGATGGGGGAAAGCAACACGATCCCCTCCAGAGAGCGGCAGCGGCTGAGGGCGACATAGACCTGACCGGGGGCAAAGGAGCGGCCGGCATCGATGATGACCCTCTCGAAGGTCAACCCCTGGCTCTTGTGTATGGTGATCGCCCAGGCAAGCCGCAGCGGATACTGACTGAAGGTCCCGAGCACCTCGCTCACGACTTGACCTGACTCCGCATCGACCCGGTAACCGATGTTCTCCCAGGTCTCGCGGTGCAGCGTGTAGTCCGTCCGGGATTCCTTGAAGGTCACCGTGATCTCGTTCCCCTCTATGCCCTTCACGGTGGCGATCTTGCCGTTGTAGTACGCGCCTCCCTCGCTGTCGTTGCGAATGAACATCACCTGTGCGCCGAGCTTGAGGTGGACCGTCAGCTCGCACGGGTATGAGCCTTCGGGAAACTCCCCCGTGATCTCGGCTGTGAACGAGTAGCTCTCGCCCGGCAAGCTCGCCAGCTCCTCGGAGTTGACGCTGTCGGCCTTGTAGTTGTGCGTGCTGAGCAGCACATCGCCTGCCTCCGTGGGCTTGAAGTCCGGGCGATAGCGCGCACGCAGTAGCATCAGGTCCTCATCGGGAAGCGTCCGATGGCGGATGTTGTTGAGGAGCGCGAGAAAGCGGGCATCGCTTTGCCGATAGACCGCTTGCAGCTCGATCCGCGCCGGATCAAGCCGCGGCCAGACTAGCGAGTCGAAGAAGAACGGGCTGCGATAGTAGTGCTCGAGCACGCGCCATTGCAGCTCCGGGGCGACCGGCGGCAGCTGATGCACATCCCCGATCAGCAGAGTCTGAACGTCACCGAAGGGCAGCGAGTTGCCGCGTACGCTGCGCAGCACCAGGTCCACGGCATCGAGCACATCACAGCGCACCATGCTCACCTCATCGATGATGAGCAGGTCGAGCTCGCGCAGCACCTCGAGCTTTTCCCTGCGCAGACGCAGGTGCTCGCTCACCAGCTGCTGGCGATTGGTCGCCACATGTGGGTCAACCAGGTCATCGTTCGGCACGAAGCAGGTAAGCGGCAGGCCGAACATGGAATGGATGGTGACGCCGCCGGCGTTGATCGCTGCGACACCGGTAGGCGCCACCACGATGAAGCTCTTGCGCGTGCTCTGCACCAGCCTCTTCAGCAAGGTCGTCTTGCCGGTGCCGGCCTTCCCGGTGACGAAGCAGTGCTGGCGCGTGTACAGCGCATACTGCTCGGCCAGGTCGAGCTCGAGATTGTTCATCGTGTGCAGCCGCGGGTCCGCGTAGCCAGAACGCGTGCGTGGCTATTATGGCGCGAGGCGCCGCCGGAAAGCCCTGGTCTGGGGCGCGAGGTCGGTCCTCGGCGCCCAAGATGCAAGAGCGCCAGGTTGCCCGGTCCGCCTGACCGAGCCCCGCCACTCCTTATATACGGCATATACGGCATCTGCGGCCCTGACCGGGCACGGTCCGCCCTCCTGCCTGGCCGGTCTGCAGGTGCATCAAGATAAACGGCGCCCGCGCACTCCGGCACGGCGGGGACCCTGCCGCCGCGCCAGGAGCCGGGCACGCGCGCCAAAGACACCTCTACCCGTGTCACCTGTTGAAAGCCGGCAGGGGTGCAACAAGCCTGGGCGTTCGGACAGCCCGACGCACCGGGTTGGGGCCTCAAGCACCCGGTACGCTTCAGCTTAAAGGCGCTTAGGCAAGCTGTTCGTATCTTTCGGGCCGCAGCTCAAGGCCGCGTCTGTACAAGGTCGCTCAAGGCGGTTTCATGAACGCTAGCTTTCATGAAACTTACTCAGGCAAGCCTTAAAAAAAAGCGCCAGTAGGCAACGCAAGCGATTGTAGCGATGTCGCCCTTTGTGTACATCTTGCGTGCGGCCCACTACTTTGTAGGAACGAATTTGTAGGAACGAAGACAGCGCGTGCAACTTGATGTATATAGCTCCTGAAAGGTGATCCCTCCGGGGAATATGAACGTCGAGGGTCTGTCGCATCGGGCGGCGGACCCCGGCGTTCCCGGGAAGCTCGCGCACCGCAGGCCGCGACGCACGGAGGACATTCTGATGATCTCGTACGTGCTCATCATGATGGTGTCACTCAGCACCGGTCAGGTCGTGCACGCCTCGCTTCAAGGTCCGATGTCGCAAAGCTGGTGCGTCCAGCTGATCCAGCAAGCGGGCTACAGTGGCGAGGACAGGACGACGCGCAAGTCTTCTTCGTGCCTCACCTGGCCCGATGCCCAGCGCCTCCTGACCCAGAACGCCTGCGCCCGTAGCGCGCAGCCGAACCCCGGCCAGAAGGGGCAGCAGTTCGACTGCGTCGCCCCGCCCGCTGCGGCTGAAGCTCCGCAGCCAGCGCCGGCCGAGGCGGCAGCGCCCGCCGCTGCTTCACCGCCGCTCCCGCAGCCCGCACCGAACCCCGAGCCGGCGGCCACTCCCGCTGCCACGCCGGCGGAAGCTCCCGCGCCCGCGGCGGCTCCGCCTGGCGCGCCGGCGGCTCCGCCGGCTCCCTCCGCACAGCCCGATCCGGACGTTGCGGCCACTCCCGTTTCCACTACCGCTCAAGCCTCTGCCGACGCTCGAGCGCGAGAGTCACTGTTCCCCACAGCACCCGGGACCTATACCGGCATCCTGGTGCGCGACAGGAACGTCATCGTCGCGCCGAAGACCTTCGCGCAGACCGACTGTCCCAGGTCTGTCAACACGAGCGCAGAACACGGCACCCCGGTCTACCTGCGCTGCGTGTCGGTCGATCAGCGACAGTGGTTGCTGGCCCAGGCACGCTGCGCGACCTCGTTCGTCAATGAGTCCGGCACTCGGCAGTACCAGTGCGAGGACGATCCCGCACGCTATCTTGGAGACTTGTCACGACGTTGATCGGTCGGAGCTGCGCAGCCCTTGGATGGGGATGGCGTCGGCTCCGTGTGAGTTAGATGCATTTAGGAGCCCGGATGGCCGCTCAGCTATCGCACAGACGCGGAATGACGATTGCTGCGGAGCGCGCACTCCAGCTCGCCACGCGCTCTAGATAGGCTTACCATGAAAAAGCACACTCTTCTTGCTGCAGCTCTGACGCTGCCGGTCGCAGCGCCTGCGCTCGCCCAGTACAGCTCCCAGTATGCGCACAGCGACTGGACCTATAGCGAGCCGCAGGACTTCATGCACTACCGTCCGTTCCACTTCCAGATCGAGGGGGGACCCTCGATTCCGCAGAATGCGGGCGCCACGAATCTCGACAACGGCTGGAACGGCGGCGCCGGACTCACGTGGTACCCCACCAGCGCCTGGCCATACCTGGGCTTTCGCGTCGATGGGAGCTACAGCCGGTTCAACCTGAAGCAGCCCCTGCTCAATCAGCAGGCCGCCAAGCTCGGGACGAACGTGGACGACGGCAATATGGCGCGGTGGGGCGGGGACGTGGATGCCGAGCTTGACCTCCCGCTCGGGTCCCGCGCCAGGCTCTACCTCCTGGGCGGCATCGGTTGGTACAAGTCCCAGTTCACGTTCAGGCAGAACCAGAGCACTGCGGCAACGATCTGCAGCTGGTGGGGCTGCGCACCCGGGTTTGTGAACTCTGAGGCGGTCATCGCTCGCCAGACCGGTGTGTGGCAGAACTCCCAGAACGGCGGCGTCGGGGTTGAATTTGCTCTGGCGCAGGGCGCCACGTTCTTCGTCGATGCTCGCTACGTCCGCATCGGGCCGAGCTCCGCCAAGTACGACGTCATACCGATCCGCTTCGGACTGCGCTTCTGATCGTGTTCGCCTGCTCGGGCACGAATCGACCCGTGCCCGGCAGGTCCGCGGCCTCGCAGATGGGCTCGGGGACCAGAGCAACCCCGGGATCGAACGAGAAGACCAGCGAGAGCTGCAAGCTGGAGGAAGTGCTGCGCAGGTGGTGCCGCGTGGCGGGATAGCGCCCGCAGCTCATGCGCTCAAGCGCAGGGCCCACATGGCACACCAGCGCTCCGGGCACCGCATCCACCTCGAGCCGCTGGTAGGGAAACCACAGCTCCAGCCCACCTGCATCATCAGGCCTCACCAAGGTGAGCAGCTCCCCCGCCGCAGGCCGGCGTGATCGCGGCGCGCGAGTTGGCTTGCGCGCAGCGCTCGATGAGTGGGTGATGACGCGCAGGAGCGTGTCGGGGTTGCCCGTGTAGTGATCGACGAAATAGCTGTCCTGCAGCCCCAGCCCGCGCGCGAAGGTCGTCATCAGCTTGTGGCCGAGGCCGGTCATTGCGGTCAAGTAATCCTCCACCGCCTCATTCAGACCCGGGAGCTCCGGAAAGGCCAGGACGTTTTGGCGGCTCCGCCCCACCTGACGCGCGCGGCCCCGTCCCCGGGCGCGCGCCGTGGCGGGCCCGAAGGAGATTTCATCCCCTGGGAAACCCTGCCCGAACAGCTTGCTGTTGAGCTCGGCGAGTGTCTCCATGAGCGAGCTCTCGACGCCATGACCCACGATCTGGAAGGAGCCGAAGCTACAACTCGCCTGGTCTACCTGCGCGGCGACGCGCTGACGCCACGAGCGATCCCCTGCATCGAAGCCAGACAGGTCGACGACGGGTAACTTGTGAGGATCGATGACAGAGCCCATGGTGCGCGCTCCTGCGGGTATAGCTTTCTGCATACATATTGCGCTCTGGCCACGACCGGAGGCAATCGCGGTTGGCGCTTTTAATATGCGGAATGTACGGATGCTGCAGAGCAGGAGTACTCAGCCATCCAACTTCCGAGGATACCGCGCTCTCCAACTTGAGAGAGCGCGGGCACGCGCGCTCTCGACCTCGAGCGCCTGGGTGACCTGCGCCAAGACCGACTCCCAGTCACCTGCCCGCGGCTGCCGGAACAGCCGCATGCTCGGATACCAGGGTGTGTCGCTACGCTGCGTCATCCAGCGCCAGTCCGGATCGGCGTGCAGCAGGGTCCAGACCGGCACGCCCAGGGCACCGGCGAGATGCGCCGAGAAGGTGTCCACCGTGATCAGGAGGTCGAGGGCACCCAGCTGTCGCGCCTCGTCCACAACATCGGTAATCTCCGAAGCTCGAGCAAACTCGTGACACCACTGTGCTCGGGCGGGCCCGCGTTGCAGAATCTGCCACAGGACCCCCGGGACCCTTGCCAGCCGCGCCAGACGCTCGATGGGCACCGAGCGGCGCGGGTCCCAGTCACCGGCGCTCCAGACAAGCCCGACCACCAGCTCCTCGCACGCCTGGCGCGCTGCGGGCTCGATGTGCACATACGGAATCGCCTGCGGCAGATCCTCGAGCGTGATGCGCAGCGCATGGCTGAGCTCGGCAATCTCGATGTCTACCTCGTGATCAACATCAGGCTCGCCCTCGTGAAGTGGTACGAGCGTGCCGCACCCCGGGACGGTCGCAAGCAGCGGGATGAGAAGCGGCTGTGCCCAGACGATGAGCTGCGCTGCGCGCGCGCTGGCGCGCTCAAGGAGCCGTGCGTACTGGATCGTGTCGCCCAGCCCGTGATAGCAACGCACCAGCACGCGCTTGCCGGCCAGCGGGCTGCCGTCCCAGATGAATTGCCGGTGCCGCGGCCAGTGCCGGCAGTTGACCCCTGCCTGGGCACGCGCGATTGCATCGCTCACCCGCCACGCTTCCTCGAAGCGTCCCTGGCGCATCAGCTCTTGCCAGCGCCCTGCGAGGCGCTGCACCCTGCCCTCCTGCATGGCGTGCACCGCCGTGCGCGGCGCGTCAATGCGCCTGGAAGCGACTCACCTCGATCCCGCTCCCGACCGGCAGCAGCACCGATGTCATGTCACGGGCCGCACGCACGTGCTGCCGGTACGCCCGGGCGAGATGGCGCACCCCCTCCGGCTGGATCATGTTATCCGCCACCACGATCGCCCCCGCGGCCAGCTTCGGATAGACCCGCTCGAACACCTCGATATACAGATCCTTCCACAGGTCGATGAGCACGAAGTCAAAGGGCCCTGGCAGTGCATCCAGCAGCTTGAGCGCATCCCCGACGTGCAGCTGCACCTGCCCGGCGAGACCGGCGCGCTCCAGCTGGGAGCGGGCATGCTCGGACTTTGGCGCTCGCAGCTCGAGCGTGACCAGCTGCCCGCCTGTCTGCCTCGCCGCCTCGGCGAGCCAGATGGTCGAGTAGCCGTAGGAGGTGCCCACCTCCAGGAGGCTGCGCGCCTGGGCTTGCTTGATCAGCAGGTTCAGCAAGCTCCCGGTGGCCGGGCCGATGGGCAGCAGCAGCTCATCGGCGCGGCGGGCGAGCTCCTCGGGCGGCAGCGCCTGCATCAGCTTCTCCTCCGCCGCCGCACGCACCCCGTAATCCTCGAGCACCGCTGCAACCGCTTGATCCATGATCATCTCCTCACTGTCGATGCAGCGCCCGGCCGCCTTGCGCCCCGGCAGGGTCGAAGGCTCGGTGTGCGCTCGCTTCCAGGGCAACGATACAGCCGCGAAGCAGTACCTGGAACTGCCTGCGCTGGGCCTCGCTCAAGGCCGCGAGCATGTGCCCCTCGAGCCGCTGCACCGCCTCATCGCACTTCGCGAGCACCGTGGCCCCCTTCGCCGTGAGGGCTATCTGGACGATCCGGCCATGCAGCGGATCGGGCCTGCGCAGCACCAGCCGCTTGGCGGCCATCGCCTCGATGATCTCGTTCATCGCCTGGGGAGAGACCAGCGAGCGGCGCGCGAGCTGGGCGTTGGAGAGCGGGCCGCGGGCATCCAGCACGGACAGGGCGGTGTACTGGGCCACGGTGAGCCCGTGCCGGGTCGTCACCTTGCCCATGCGCCTCCTGAGCACGCGGTCGAGCCGCCCCACGGAGTAGGCTATGCGGCCATGCTGCGGATCTTTCATGATGTCAGGGTACCTGATACTCTGGTATCAAGGTACCTGATACTGGCGCCCCGCCCCCGCTGCAGGCGGCGCGCTACGACGAGGAGGGGTAGGCATGTCGGCATACGAGAACCGCTGGAAGACAGTCAAGGTCGAGGTGGCGGAGGGGATCGCGTGGGTGACCTTGAACCGTCCCGAGAAGCGCAATGCCATGAACCCGCAGCTCAACATGGAGATGGGCGAGGTGTTGGAGGCGCTGGAGCCCGATGCCAGCGCCCAGGTCGTGGTGCTGACCGGTGCTGGGGACGCCTGGACAGCGGGAATGGATCTGAAGGAGTACTTCCGCGAGAACGACAGCGCGCCCGAGGTCGTGCAGGAGCGTCTGCGTCGAGATGCTTCCTACTGGCAGTGGCGGCTGCTGCGCACCTACGCCAAGGCGACGATTGCGATGGTGAATGGCTGGTGCTTCGGCGGGGCATTCTCCCCGCTCGTGGCCTGCGACCTCGCGATCGCGGCCGATGAGGCGGTCTTCGGCCTCTCGGAGATCAACTGGGGCATTCCGCCGGGTAACCTGGTCAGCAAGGCCGTCGCCGATACGATGGGCCACCGCAAGGCGCTCTACTACATCATGACCGGTCAGACCTTCACCGGAGTGGAGGCTGCCGCGATGGGCCTGGTCAACAGGAGCGTGCCACGAGCGCAGCTCAAGGAGGAGACCACGGCGCTCGCGAAGCAGCTGCTGGAGAAGAACCCCGTCGCGCTGCGGGCCGCCAAGGTCGGCTTCAAGCGCTGCCGTGAGCTCACCTGGGAGCAGGCCGAGGACTACCTCTACGCCAAGGTCGACCAGTCGATCCACCGCGACCCGGAAGGGGGCCGCGCGCAAGGGCTGCGGCAGTTTCTTGACGAGAAGTCGATCAAGCCCGGACTGCAGACCTACAAGCGCTGACGGCGCGGCGCCGCCGCGCCAGCGCGAGAGGCCCGGCTCCGCCTGCGCTAGAGACGGGCAAGTGAGCACGCTGACGGGTCAACGCCTTGTAGATGGCGCCGTGGACTACTGACAATCCGGCTGTGACCGAACCAGTGCCACAGCAGCAGATTCGTGCCGTCCACGATGAGCGGACACTGCGCGTCTACCAGGCTTACAGCAGCGACATAGCGGACACCGCCCTGGCACGGGGCAGGTTCGTGTCTCCGCCCTTCTCCATGACCCGCATGACCTGGATCAAGCCCTCGTTCCTGTGGATGATGTACCGCTGCGGATGGGGATACAAAGACAAAGGCCAGGAGAGAATCCTGGCCATCGACATCACCCATGAAGGTTTCGCGTGGGCGCTGGAGCACAGCTGCCCGAGCCATCCGGCATCATCGATGAGCAAGGCGCAGTGGGCGGCACTCAAGGCCCGCTGCCCTGTCAGGGTCCAGTGGGACCCCGAGCGGGATCTGTCGTGCGAGCCGTTGCCGCACCGATCCATCCAGGTGGGGCTCAGCGGGGAGGCCGTCGAGCTCTATGTCAACGAATGGATACAGTGCGTGGCGGACGTCACCCTTGTGGCACATAAGATTCACCAGCTAGTGAGCGCCGGCGACCTCGAGCAGGCCCGCCAGCTGCTGCCGCCGGAAAAGCCGTATCGCGCGCGCTCGCCTACGGTCGCATGAAGCCGGGCTCGGACGGGGAGTGCCGCTGCCGGTCCTGCAGCGCGCCCGAGGCTCGATGAAGCACGGAGCACGTAAGGGACGACGGATCTACAGCCAGCGCACTTGAAGGGACCGTCTCTTGCCGAGCGCCGCGTACAGCTTCAAGCCGCGGCGACATGGTAGCGCTACCATATGCCGCGCGCGTATGCCACAGTTCAGGCCGCCACTCCGATGTCTCGAATTCGATGAGGATCTAATGATGCTCGCCATGCGCGGCCAGCTCTGCTTCGCGATTCTTACCTGGCTCGGTGTCACGAGCGCCCTCGCTGCAGGTTTGCATCTGGGCGAGCCCCCGCTTGACTACCTGCAGATGCAGGGGTTGAGCGTGCTCGTCTACCACAACCAGTTTCACGAGGTCTTCAGGGACCAGAAGCTGGGCGGAGTCGAGATGATCCTGCACGGTGAGCGCATCGCCACGGGCGGGGAGGTGCGCCTGCAGCCCACCCCCGAGCAGTGGGACGCCGTGCCGAAGCTGGTGGAGCGCCGGCGCGGCAGCCAGCCGGACCAGCTCATTGCGCGCTCGAGCTATCCCGACATCTCCCTGACGTATCGCATCGAAGTCACGGCCGAGGGCGCAGGGTTTCGAGTTGCCGTGCATCTGGATCACCCTCTGCCGGCGGCGCTGATCGGCAAGGCGGGCTTCAACCTCGAATTCCTGCCCACGGCCTACTTCGGCAAGACCTACGTGCTCGACAGCGGCGCGGGGATATTTCCGCGCCACCCGGACGGGCCCATGCAGCGCACGGCTGCCGGCGAGGTGCAGCCCCTGCCGCTCGCTTCCGGCCAGCGGATCGTCCTCGCCCCCGAAGACCCGAGCACCCGTGTGGCGATCAGCTCGGAGAGCGGCCCGCTCATGCTGTTTGACGGACGGGACCGGGCGCAGAACGGCTGGTTCGTGGTGCGCAGCCTGATCCCGGCGGGGCGGACCGAGAATGCGCTCATCTGGCACGTCCAGCCGCACGTCATTCCCGGCTGGACGCGTCCTCCGGTCCTCACCTACAACCAGGTCGGCTACACGCCCGAGCGCTCGAAGGTGGCGATCCTCGAGCTCGACCCGCTGTACGACGCCCCGCTGACGGCGCGCGTGCTGCGGCTCACCCCGGAGGGTAGCTACCAGGAAGCCCTGCGCGGCCCCGTCAAGCCGTGGGGGAAGTGGCTGCGCTATCGCTATGCCACCTTCGACTTCTCGGCGCTTCGCGCATCCGGCCTCTATGCGATCGAGTACGCCGGACACACGTCCGGACCCTTCCGGCTCGCTCCGGACCTCTATGCGAAGCGCGTCTGGCAGCCCTCGCTCGACACCTACCTCCCCGTGCAGATGGACCACGTGAAGGTGCGCGAGGGCTACCGTGTGTGGCACGGCGCCTCCCACCTGGACGATGCGCGCCAGGCGCCGGTCAACTACACACACTTCGACGGTTACTCGATGGGGCCCTCGTCGGACTCGCCCTTCGCCACCGGAGAGCACATTCCGGGGCTCGACCGTGGAGGCTGGTACGACGCCGGAGACTACGACATCCGCACGCAGACCCAGGCGCACGTGATCAAGGATCTGGTCCTCGCCTGGGAGGCCTTTCATATCGATTGGGATCAGACCACGGTCGATGAAGACGCAAGGCTCGTGGAGATCCACCGTCCCGATGGCGCCCCGGACCTGCTGCAGCAGGTCAAGCATGGAGTCCTGGCCCTGCTCGGGCAGTATGCCGCTGTCGGCCACGCGATCCCCGGAATCATCGAGCCGACCTTGCAGGAGTACACGCACCTGGGTGATGCGGCGTCCAAGACCGATGGCAAGATCTACGATTCGCGCCTCGGCCCGCTTCAGAGCGAGGCGAACCGCTCGGGTGTCCCCGATGATCGCTGGGCGTTCACTTCCCACACGACGCCGCTCAACTACGCGGCGGCCGGGGCGCTCGCCGCCGCCAGCCGCGCCCTCAAGGGCTACGATGAGCCCCTGGCGCGGCAGTGCCTTGAGCGCGCGCTCGCAGTCTGGAGCGATGAGCACAGCCATGCACCGGTGATCTTCCGGTCATTCAACACCACGGGCGGCGAGCTCGAGGATGAGGAGGTCGGGGCAGCCGTGGAGCTGCTGCTTGCCACCAACGGACAGGCACCCTACAAGGCGCGGCTGCACGAGCTGCTGCCGGTGATCCAGAAGCGTTTTGCCGGGCTGGGATGGATCGCGGTGCGTGCTCTCCCCTACATGGATGGAGATTTCAGGAGCTCGCTGCGCGCGGCGCTGTCTAGCTTCAAGAGCCAACAGGACGCGCAGCTGGCCCGCAATCCCTTCGGCGTACCGATCAGCACCGGCACCTGGGGAGGCGCCGCGACCGCCGCCGGGCAGGCTGCCCACATGTACTTCCTGCACCAGGCCTTCCCGGACATCGTGGGAGCAGAGGATATCCTCAAGGGCTTCGACTACGTGCTCGGGCGCCACCCGGTGTCAAACGTCTCCCTGGTGTCCACGGTGGGAACCTCCTCGAGGCTGGTCGCGTACGGGAATAACCGTGCCGACTACACCTTCATTCCCGGCGGCATGATCCCCGGTGTCGTCATCATCCAGCCGGACTTCCCGGAGCTCACGAACGACTGGCCGTTCCTGTGGTATGAGAACGAGTATGTGATCGATGCCGCCACGACATTCATCCTCGCGGCCAACGCGGCCGAGGCCCTGACGCGGGCACCCGCGTCTGACCACGGCGCGTCCACCCAGCTCGGAAGCAGTAGCACCCGCAATCCTTGAGGTCTGACTCGAGCGGTGCCCGGCAGGCTCGCGCGATCCGGCTCAAAAGGAGGCCCGAGACGGGCGAGGCCAGCATCGCGAGGACAGGTTGCCGCGCCGGGAGCTCTATGACTTGACGATCGGGATCGTCGGAGCTGCGCTCTACCTTGATCAGAGCGCCTTCGCAACGAGGAGCAGTTAAGCCCCCTACGGCAGTGCTGGCAGAAAACGACGCCCCGACACTCGCCGCGGGGCGGTTTGATCGTCGCGGTGCTACCTCAGCCCGGCCGGCCCGGTGGTCAGTTGCCTCGAGGAGGCGCTGCGCCTGACGCGGAGCTGGAGGCCGAGGCAGACTTCTGGGCTGCCGCCACCTGATCCTGCCAGCGCTTGAGCTGCGCGCTGCTCAGGTTGCCGTCCGTCTCGGCCTTTGCCAGCAGCTTCTTGGCGTCGTTGAGCTGACCATCTGACACGGCCTTGGCAATCTTGGCCGTCAGCAGGCGCGCCTCGAGCTCTGCGACCCGAGTGTCCTTCGCCGCGACCGACTTGAGCTCCTGGAGCCGGTGCTCAGCCTCCTCCAGATTCTGCTTGCTGAGTGCACCCTCGACGCGCTTCACGCCGCCATCCACCACCGCCTCCACCGCTGCCAGCCTCGTGGCGGAGTCGTGAACGCCACGCGCCCACCAGCCGCCGTAGCCGACCAGGGCAAGCACGATCAACGCTCTCAGCACACGAAACCCGATGTGTGAGCTGCTCTTCTTCTCGGCATGAGTCTCGGTGTTCACTACAGCGACCCTCTCGTGTTGCAAGCCTTGAGAATCACGCGGGAGCCGCCCGCGAAGGCCAGGGCGGCGTGATCTCAGTGCCTGTCGACCGTTTCTGCGCAGGATCCTAGGCTTGAGCGTACGAAAGGACAAGGCGCCAGCGGATGGCAGCGTCACTTTCCCGGCTGGGGAAGGGCACACAGTTGGTGCGGCGCGCTCGGCCAGCCAGACCGAATCGGTAGCATTGAGGCGCGAGAGCACCTGCCGAAGGAGCGCAGCTGCGCTCGAAGCACCCTGCGAGCTCACCGCACACCGTGAATCAGCCCGACTCGCCCACAGGTATACCCACAGCGGGTCTGGACCCACCGCCCATGAGTCAAGCGGCGGGACAGCGTCGATGCGCTTGCAGTAGGCGCTTGCAGTGACTTGTGAGCGTCACAGGGGAAGCTTACTTCGCGACCTCTGTACCGCCGGCAGCCGCAGGCGACGCGCGTACGGCACGCACCACGAAGTAAGCCCCCGTGGCCACTGCGAGCGCGATGAGGCTGGCCTGCAGCGCCTTCTCCAGATCCTTCGTCAAGGCCATCGCCAGCAGCACACCGAACATGCCGACGACCGCGAAGTAGCTCAGCCATGGGAACAGCCACATGGTCAGCGCCGGGACCGGGCTGCCGGCCTGCTCACGCGCCCTGCGCAGACGGATCTGCGCCAGCGCCGTCAGGATGTAGACGAACACGATCACCGCCCCGGATGCGTTCACCAGGAACGCAAACACATAGGCGGGCGAGACGGTGGCGGCGAGCACTCCCAGGACACCTGCGGCGCACCCCATCCACACCGAGCGCGACGGCACCCGGCGCGCATTCAGCTGCACCAGCCACGTGGGTGCATCGCCGTGCTCGGCGAGCACGAACAGCACGCGCGAGCTGACATAGAAGGCCGAGTTGAGGCAGGACAGGACGGCCGTCAGAATGATGGCGCTCATCACCCAGCTCGCCCAGTTGAAGCCCATCGCGCCGAGCGCGAGCGTGAACGGGGACTCGCCCACGTGCACCCGGTCCCAGGGCACGACCGCGAGGATCACCAGGGTTGCCCCGACATAGAAGGTCAACACTCGCAAGATCACCGAGGTCGTCATCTGCGCGATGGCCCGCGCCGGCTCCTGCGACTCGACTGCCGCGACCGTTGTGATCTCGGCCCCGGTCAGAAAGAAATAGACCGTCACCGCGCCGGCGAGCACCGCGAGGCCCCCGTGCGGCATGAAGCCGCCGTGGCTCACCAGGTTACTCAGGCCGAAGCCCGCCCCCTGGGTGAAGCCCAGCGCGTAGGCAGCCCCGAGGGCGATGAAGACGACGATGGCCGCCACCTTGATCGAGGCGAACCAGAATTCGGCCTCGCCGTAGGAGCGCGCCGACAGCAGGTTGACCGCGGTCATCACCGCCATCAGGACGAGCCCCAGCGCCCAGGTGGGCAGCCCCGGTAGCCAGGAGGCGAGGATGTTGGCTCCGGCGATCGCCTCCACCGCCACCGTGACGATCCAGAAGTACCAGTAGAGCCAGCCCGCCACGAACCCGGCCCAGTGCCCAAGCCCGGCGCGCGAGAACTCGGTGAAGGAGCGGATGTGCGGCAGCGCCATCGCCATCTCGCCCAGCATGCGCATCACCAGCAGCAGCAGGCCACCGGTGATCAGGTAGGAGAGCAGGATGCCGGGACCGGCGGCGTGGATCGCCGCGCTGCTGCCGACAAACAGCCCCGCGCCGATGATCCCACCGAGCGAGATCATCGTGATGTGCCGCGGTTTAAGCGAACGACTCAGTTCAAGAGTCATGTGGCTCCTGGAATATCTACGGGGTGAGCGCCACGATCCCGGCCATGTAAGGCTTGAGCGCCTCAGGCACCGCGACCGAGCCGTCCGGCTGCTGGTAGTTCTCGAGTATCGCGACCAGGGTGCGCCCGATGGCGAGCCCCGACCCGTTGAGGGTGTGCACCGGCTCGGGCTTGCCGCCCTCGGGGTTGCGCCAGCGGGCCTGCATGCGTCGCGCCTGGAAGGCCTCGTAGTTGCTGCACGAGGAGATCTCGCGGTAGCGCTCCTGCGAGGGCAGCCACACCTCCAGATCATAGGTCTTGGCGCTGCCGGCCCCGATGTCACCGGCGCACAGCGCCACCGTCCGGTAAGGCAGCTCGAGCCGGCGCAGCACGGCCTCCGCGTGCCCGGTCAGCTCCTCGAGCGCCGCGTAGGAATCGGCAGGGCGCACGATCTGCACCAGCTCTACCTTGTCGAACTGGTGGTTGCGGATCATGCCGCGGGTGTCCTTGCCCGCAGCGCCGGCTTCCGAGCGGAAGCAAGGCGTGTGGCAGACGAATCTCAGCGGCAGCTCATCGGCGGGCACGATCTGCTCGCGCACCAGGTTGGTCACCGGCACTTCCGCCGTCGGGATGAGGAAGAAGCCCTGCTCGGAGCGCACCGCGAACAGGTCCTGCTCGAACTTCGGCAGCTGCCCGGTGCCGATGAGCGCCGGCCGCTGCACCAGATACGGGACATGAACTTCCGTGTAGCCGTGCTCGCGGGTATGCAGATCGAGCATCAACTGTGCGAGCGCGCGATGCAGGCGGGCCACCTGCGAGCGCATGACCACAAAGCGCGCGCCTGAGAGCCGGACGGCCGCCTCGAAGTCGAGCCCCTTGAGGCCCTCGCCGATCGTAACGTGATCGCGCGCCTTGAATGCGAGCTTGCGCGGCTCACCCCAGCGCCGCACTTCCTGGTTCGCCGACTCCTCGCGCCCGTCGGGCACCGACTCGTGCACCAGGTTGGGAAGCCCGAGCTGCCACTGCTCGAGCTCGGCTTGCACGGCGGTGAGCTGCTCCTCGGAACGCGCGAGCTCTGCGGTCAAGCGCTCACCCTTGGCGATCAGCGCTGCCGCATCCTCGCCGCGCCCCTTGGCGACACCCACGGCCTTGGCATTCGCGTTGCGCTCGGCGCGCAGCCGGTCGGCCTCGACCTGGTAGGGCTTGCGCTTCTCCTCGAGCCTCTGCAGCGCCTGCACATCGAGCGTGAAGCCACGGCGTGCCAAGTTGCGCGCCACGGCCTCGGGATCGGATCGAAGCAGCTTCGGGTCGATCACATCGGGTCCTTTGCGGCCGGCCTGGCCCGCATCCGCGCCAGCGCCTCCGCGATCTTGATCTCCAGCCCCCTCGGGACCGGCCGATAGTAGCGCCGCTCGGGCATCTCATCCGGCAGGTAGCGCTCACCGGCTGCGTAGGCCTCCGGCTCATCGTGGGCATAGCGGTAGCCGCGCCCGTACCCCAGGTTCTTCATCAGCCGGGTCGGCGCGTTCCTGAAGCGCAGCGGTACATCGAGCGTACCAAACTTCTCGACATCCTCCATCGCCTCGCCCATCGCCACATAGAGCGCATTGCTCTTGGGCGCGCAGGCGAGGTAGACGACGGCGGCGGCGAGCGCCAGCTCGCCTTCGGGGCTGCCGAGCCGCTCGTAGGCGTCCCAGGCATCGAGCGTCATGGCGAAGGCGCGCGGATCGGCCAGGCCGATGTCCTCCACGGACATGCGCACCGCCCGCCGTGCCACGTACAGCGGATCACATCCCCCATCGAGCATGCGGCACAGCCAGTAGAGCGCCGCATCGGGGTCGGAGCCGCGCACGGCCTTGTGGAGCGCGGAGATCTGGTCATAGAACTGGTCGCCCCCCTTGTCGAAGCGGCGCCGGCCGCCACTTGCGACCTCCTGGGCGATCTCGAGGCTCAAGGTACGCGCGGAGCTGGCGGAGGCGAGCCCGGCACCCAGCTCCAGCATGTTGAGCGCCCGCCGCGCATCGCCATCGCCGGCCTGTGCGATGAGCTCGAGCGCCTCGGGCTGTGCCGCGAGGTGCTCCTTGCCCAGGCCGCGCTCCGCGTCGCTCAGCGCCGAGGTGAGCAGCAAGAGAATGTCCTGCGCACCAAGGGCACGCAGCACGTAGACCCGGGCACGCGAGAGCAGCGCGCTCACCACCTCGAAGGATGGATTCTCCGTGGTGGCGCCCACGAAGAACAGCGTTC
>Ga0123356_10002720_pt1 | contig 18801 bp, 15 predicted proteins | sample TergutEmb28metaG_2_FD_92546 | JGI IMG/M metagenome (GOLD analysis project Ga0123356, IMG submission 92546) | Embiratermes neotenicus P3 segment gut microbial communities from Petit-Saut dam, French Guiana - Emb289 P3 | ecosystem: Host-associated > Arthropoda: Insects > Digestive system > Gut ...
CCGGAATGGAAGATCTAACTAGCATGTATGTAGACGGACCTCAGAACAATCTATTTACAGATTTATTTGATTCATTTAATTTTACGGACGATTCAAAACGAAGCAGATCCGGGTTTAAAATGCAGCGATTTGATCTTGCTGCCACTCACTTTTTAGGAGACTGGAAAGCTGAATTCCGCATGGGATTGTATCCTCATCAGGATCTAAAATCCATGAAATATAACTTTACTTCTGACATTTCATTCCTTGTTCAGTGGGCTCCTATCACAGAAATTAAGACAGATTTAAGATACGACGGAAAAACCGATAGATGGTCCAAAAAGTAATAAAAGACACCTTGACGAGTAATTTAACGAGTTATAGTATTAATAAGACCTATTTTGGTTTATTGGGGTATTTTTGGAGGACGGAATAACTATTGCTTTTGACAATAAGGATTTGCTTTCCGGTATCTGCGGAGCAAATGACAGGAATCTCAAAATAATTGAAGGTTCTCTTGGCGGATATATCACAGCAAGAGGTAATGAGATTCATTTTGAAAGCCGGGATGAAGCCGACGTCAATCGCTTTAGAACAATGATGGATAACCTTATCGCTTCAGTAAAAGAAGGAGAACAGCTATCTCCTGAATATATTCGTACTCTTGCAGAAGAAAAAGGCGACTCATTCCTTCGTGATTCTATGATCCAAATTCCACATGGCTTTAACCGTGTTTATCCACGCACCAAAAATCAAGCTTTGTATATTCAAGGAATGAGAGAAAATGAAATATGCTTTTGCGTAGGACCTGCAGGAACAGGAAAGACCTATATTGCGATAGCACATGCTTTGTATATGCTATTATCAAAAAAAATGCGCAAACTTGTCCTTACCCGTCCTGTAGTAGAAGCAGGTGAAAATCTTGGATTTCTCCCAGGCGACTTGGCTCAAAAAATTGATCCTTACCTAAAGCCGCTTTATGATGCCATGGAATCCCTTATCCCTTATGATGTAATAAACAGAATGGAAGAAACAAGAGCGATAGAAATTGCCCCGCTTGCATACATGAGAGGCAGAAGTTTAAATGATTGTATCGTAATTTTGGACGAAGCTCAAAATACAACTAAAGAGCAGATGAAAATGTTTCTTACAAGAATTGGAAACGGAGCCAGGGCTATAATTACAGGAGACACTACTCAAATAGACCTTCCGCGAAAATCAGAATCCGGGTTATTAAATGCCCTGGATATTTTAAGAGAAATTGACGGATTAAATTTTACCTTTCTGCATACAAGCGATGTAGCGCGTAATCCGCTTATAAAGAAAATAATACAGGCGTACAATGAAAACAAAAATTGAAAAGTATAAAAATAATTATTCCTCTATGTTAAACAAGGCGAGATCTGGTCCTGGTATATTCAGTTTTATTTTATGCGTAATTGCCGCATTCGTAATTATCGGAAGCACCAACGATGTAACAGCATTAAACCTGCGAAATATCCTTGGATCTATTTTTCTTATACTGCTTATCTATATTTTATATATTATTCTGCAAAGCAGCATAATTATCGGAAAAGAGTTAAATAACAGGGAACGCTACTTAATCGCTTCTCTCGCAGGCTCTTATATAATAGGTTCTGTATTAATAAATACTCTATCTCCTGGTCCTGAAGGCTTTCCTGTTGCGCTTGCTGTTCCAACTGCTCTTATTATTATGATACTTGCTGTCTTTATGGGAAAACGCCCCGCATTAATTATGGCAATTGCGCTGCCGTTAGGTGCTTATTTTGCAGGCGCATTTGATAACCATTCGTTTATTATAGCTTTAGTATCGGGAGCGGCGGCTTCTACGGTGCTTCACAAAGCACAAAACAGAATGAGCCTAATAAAAGCCGGCATTGTTATTGCGGCTGCAAACTGCATTGCGGTTATAGTTGTACTGTTAATTCAGGAATCAAACTTTGCAAATTATCCCGCTGTGCTTTTTTGGGCAGTGCTTAATGGTATTTTTTGCGGGATGCTGACAATTGGTTTCCTGCCGCCGCTTGAACATGCATTAAATGCAGTAACCGCATTTAGGCTCATGGAACTGTCTGATCTTAACGCTCCTATACTGCGCAAACTTTTTACAACAGCACCCGGAACATACAGCCATTCTTTAATGGTAGCAAACCTTGCTGAACAGGCTTGTCAGGACATAGGAGCAAACGCCCTTCTCGCCCGTGTCGGCGCATATTATCACGATATTGGGAAAATGGATAACCCGGATTACTTTGTAGAAAATCAAACAGATCATAACAGACATGATGAAATAAACCCTCGCCTTTCCGCTACAATTATCCGAAGCCATGTTAAGCTCGGCGTAGAAAAAGCGCACAGCATGGGTCTTCCAAAAGATGTTATATCAATTATTGGCGAACACCACGGCAACTCAATTATTTCCTGGTTTTACAATAAGGCAGCGGAAAACGAAGAAACTGTCAGTTCAGAGGATTTTTCATATCCAGGCAGCCCGCCTCGCTCAAAGGAGTCGGCGATTGTAATGCTTGCGGATATTTCGGAAGCAGCTATTAGAACTTTAACTAAACCCACAGCTACAAAAATAGAAAAATTTATACAGCAGCTTTTTGACGCAAAAATAGATCATGGACAGCTTTCTGAGTCAGACCTGTCATTTCGGGATCTGGAGATCATCAAAAACACTTTTGTAAGAGTGCTTGCAGGATACTATCATGCCAGAATCGAGTACCCAAAACAGAAGGAAAAAGATGAATAATGTTACAATAAATACAGAGGAAATTCCCATTCCTTCATGGAGCGGTAATGCATGCAGCTTTGCAATGAAAATATTAAACGAAATAAAGCGTGACAACTGGGAACTTTCTATCCTTTTTTGCGGCGATAAAACCATAACAACCCTTAATTCCCAATATCGCAATAAAAACGAACCCACAGACATACTTTCCTTTAATCTGGGAGAAACCATAGAAGAAGACGGAAAAACCGTTTATTTGCCGGGAGATATCGTTATTTCCCTGGAAACACTTAGGGAAAACGCCAAATACTTTCAAACACCGGAAGATGAGGAGTTACGAAGATTGCTAATTCATGGTATTCTGCACTTAGACGGTATGGATCATGATACAATAGATAAGGATGAACCTATGCTTGTATTACAGGAGGAAATACTGACCAGGCTTAAAAACGAATATATTATCCCATGCGGAGGACAGAGTTGAAAGCTCCTTTTAAAATTAATTCACAGGCAATAAAGGAGCTGGAAGAAGATCAAAGGCAGATGATCCGTGGTGTTGTTGAATTATCCGACACAACAGTAAAAGAAGTAATGGTTCCCAGAACCGATACGGTCTTTCTTTCGGCAGATGATTCAAAAGAAGAACTGCTTGCCCGTATAATCGAAAGCGAACATTCACGTTTTCCTGTTTATAAAGATACTGTAGATAATGTAATTGGTATTCTACATGTTAAAGATGTAATAAAAATTCTTGTAAGCGACAAACCATTTAATATAGGTGAGCTGGTAAGAAAACCTTTTTTTGTTCCTGTTTCCAAGCATATTGACGATCTTCTGCGGGAGCTAAAACGTAAAAAAATACACATTGCAATTGTAGTTGATGAATACGGCGGAGTATCCGGAATAGTATCAATGGAAGATATAATCGAAGAAATTATAGGCGACATTCAGGATGAGTTTGATCATGAAACTGAGGATGTAGTTAAATTAGGCGAAGGAATATGGCTTTGCGACGCCAGGGTAAATCTTGAATTCCTTGCAGAAGAGACTAACCTGCAGCTTCCTGTAGGAGATTTTGATACGCTCGGCGGCTTTGTCTTTGACCTTTTTGGAAAGATACCAGTAAAAAACGAAAAAACCGAATACAAAGATTATGATTTTATTATCCAGGAAATGGACGGACATAAAATAAATACAATAAAAATTGTTACTCAGAAGAAGGAATAATTGTTTAATCAAGGGGGGGACACAATGAAATATTTATTTTTTACCACGAACCAACACGAACCAACACGAACCAAAGAAAAACGCTTAGGTTTTTGTTCGCGTGGTTCGTGGTTAATAATTCTCTTATTTTTATTGTTTCCAATTCATATTGAGGCGCAGAATTCGGCGCAGGCGCATTATGAGCGTGGAAGAAACCACATGGCGGAAGAAAACTGGTATTCCGCTGTTGAATCATTCCTGGAATGCCTAAGAATTAATTCTGCTCACGCCGAGGGAACTTCCGCTCTTGCTGAATGTTATTATGAGCTTGCAGAATTTGATGAAGCGCTTAATTGGGTTAGAAAAGCAAGACAGCTTGCCCGCGGAAACATGTCAGTTGCAAACCTTGAAGTATTTACCCTAATTGCGCTAGGTCAGCTGGATGCAGCTACTACCCTAGTTACAGAAATATTAAGAAGCGAGCCATATAATAGAGAAGCTCTCTTTGCGGCAGGTGAACTTGACATTGCAAGAAACAGACCTTCCGAAGCGCTTATCCGCTACCGTGAAGCTGTGCGCCGCTATCCTGACGATCGCCGTCTTTTAATTTCTCTGGCTCTTGTAACGCTTTCTCTTGGCGACGGCGATACGGCTCTTACATACATTAACAATGCGCTCATACAGCATCCAGGCGATTATCGTGTTTATTTTTATGCTGCGTATATTTATTCAATGAATAATAGAGTAACAGATGCAATTCGTTATGCAGAACGTGCTCTTTATTACAGACCTGGTCATGTACCATCTCATTCATTAATGGCAACGCTTCGTTACCGTAATGGTGAATATGAAGAAGCTGCACGTCTTTGCGATATTTCCATTGCCAATAACCGAAATGATATGAGCGCATGGTATCTAAAAGGTTTATCATTTATAAGAATGAGGCGTAACCAGGAAGCTATTACAGTTCTATCTACTGCCATCAGCATTGATGAAAATGATGAATTTATCCGCGCTATTTTAGAAGAAACAATAATAACTTCAACTGCATTGGAAGATCCGCGAAGAGCAAGATTTGCGTCATGGCATTTTAATAAAGCAAGAGGTTTTCGTCAGCGCAATTTAATTGAACAAGCGCTGTTTGAATACAGAAGAGGATTAAGGCTTAATCCTTTTGCCGCAGACAGGCGTGAATACGCAGAACTTCTTAGATTGCAAGGCTACCCTGCCCGCTATCTGGAAGAACTTCGCTTTTTACAGGATCAAGGTATAGCGGATCGAACTTTAAACGATGCGGTAGAAGCATACAATTCTCTACTTTCTCAAGCGCTCTTTAGGCAATGGCAGGTAAATCCTGTAGACCTTGCGGAAAGACACTGGAAAATAGCTGTATTCTCTCTTGCAGGTCAGTCAAGTTTTTATCATGCCGATGCAGGCTCTGTTGCCGCCGGAGTTGTAAGAGAATTACTGGTTCATGATCGAAATATTTCTACAATGGATTTAGATCTGCGTCAAGCAACTTTCTCTCAGGCATTCAGACAATCCAGAGAAGGCGGAGCTGATTATTTTATTCTTGTATCTGTAACAGAAAACGAACGGGATATATCCATTAAAGCGGAAGTCTTTGTCGGAAGAACAGGATCTCCTGCCGGCACTTTTTACGCTTTCCGTACAGGTTCTGACAGGCTTCGCGATGCAAGCCGTGGAATAGTTACTCAGCTTTCGTCATCAATGCCTGTCCGAGGAAGACTATTAATCAGAAGACAAGGGCAGGCTCTTATTAATAAAGGTAAAGCCGATGGTATTCAACCTAACGCGGTTTATGACATTGTCAAACGCGGTCGTCCGCAGGTTGCAAACGAAGGTATTTCCTTAATTTATTCAAACGATGAATTGGTAGGAAAACTTACAATTACCAATATAGACGAAGAAATTGCGATTGGTACTCTTGCAAGAAACGGATTTTTTGATCGTATAGAACCTGGAGACGAAGTAATACTTCAGGTTAACAGAGCCAACAGACCTGCTGTTGAGAGCGCCGCAAACCCTGAGTTACGAGCATTGCTTAGAACACTGCGGTAGTTATATTGATCATGTAAATAGGCTAATAAACCATTGCTGTTAAGACAGCTTCTATCCACTTATTTGCTTCCGGCAGGTTAAGAGATCTAAAGGATAAAAATTCCATTAGAGCCTGACGGTAATCGCCGGTATAATAAAGGGTTTGTCCATAATAAAAACGAGCACGTGCTTCTATTTCTGCCGATCTTGGTAAAGAAAGATAATGCTGTAAACTAACACGTGCTGTTCTCCAATCAAATTTAACAAAATGCTCCATTACGATTTCAAACAGTGCAGATTCTTCACCGCCGGTTGGCGCAACTAAATCTACTGCAAAAACACGTGGTCTTTTTAAGTTAAGCGGCGCTTTTGAAGGCATTTGAGTGTCACGTAAAATAACAGAAGATTCGCTGTTTAACGGCATCTGACCTGGAATTTCTGTAAGAAAAAAACCTTCGGGCATTGTGTTGCGTAATGTCATAACAGGAAGCGGTATTGGACGCAATGAACGCTCTGCAGATTGATCCCCTGTTATCATTACAGGAGAAACAGTAGCATTAAAACCAGGACGTATTCCCATATTGCCGCTGGAAATTTCATCTTCAAAAACTACAGCATAATACCATGTAAGCCCTGGAACAGGGGAATCAATAAAAGGAGAGGATATGCGTGACTGCACAATAATCGCGTTTAATAAATCCTGAGGGCGTCGAACAGGCTGGGTACTGCGGTAAAGAATTGCGTTCTTTCGCGGTCCCTCAACTTCAAAAGTTATAACCACACTTTCTCCATCTTGATTTGCTCTTAAATTATAAATACCCTCTGTTTGTATTGTCGGAGCAGGAACTGAAGTAACAGTTGGCTGTGCAGGAGCTGCCGTTTGTTCTTCTTCCTGAGCTTGAACCTGAACCGGGGTTAAACCGGTACTGTTTATTCTTGGGAGTATAATATCGTATCTGCGCCCTGATGTATCGCTTGCAGCGATAAAATAGTATAGACTCTGCATATCATCGATATCGTCAACATAATATTGTTCACCATACCTAACTACAACAGGTCTTATATTTGCAGGAACTGAAGCGCCAAAAGGACGTGCTGATTTAAAGATGTATACTGGTCCTCTTGCATCGGGAGAATCAACCCAGGTAAGCCTGATAAGATTATTTCTGGCTTCAACCCTTACCTGAGAAACATATGGTACAAAATCACGCTCTTGAGCAAAAAGACACGTGCAAACTGCAATAATGAGGGTAATAGTTATTGAAAAATGCTGTAATTTCATCCTTATTTATAGTTTAATCCTCATATTGCAATCTGTAAAGTCCTGAATAAAGTCCGCCGCTTACTGCCAACTGTTCATGCCTGCCCTCTTCTGCAAGTTTTCCTCCGGAAAGAACAAAAATACGGTCTGCATCCTTAATTGTAGAAAGCCTGTGAGCAATAACAAAAGAAGTTCTGCCTGCCAATACATTTTTTATACCAAGCTGTATAAGCCTTTCTGTCTCTGTATCTATGGAGCTTGTAGCTTCGTCAAGAATAACAACACGAGGATTATGGGCAATAACACGCGCAAAACTGATTAACTGCCTCTGTCCTGTAGATATATTTGACGCTCTTTCAGATAGCACTGTTTTATACCCATCAGGCAGCCTGGAAATAAATTCATGAGCATGAACAGTCTTTGCGGCATCTATTATTTGTTCCTGAGAAAGCTCAAGCCCCAAGCTGATGTTTTCTTCTATCGTACCTGAAAACAAAGTCACATCCTGAGTAACAGGCATAATTGCTCTTCGCAGTTTTTCGATTGGGATATTTTTGATTGGTATTCCGTCTAGGCGAATTTCACCGCTGTTAATATCCCAAAGGCGGGCAAGAACATTAATAATTGTCGTTTTTCCAGCTCCTGTATAACCGACAATGGCCGCCATCTCTCCAGGTTTAACAGAGAACGAAAGCCCTTTTAAAACATCTTCGCCCTGTTTATAAGCAAAATACACATTTTCAAATTCTACATGACCTCGGGCGAATCCTATTTCGGCAGTACCGTTATCGGATATCTGTTCATTCGTATCCATAAGTTTAAAAACTTTTTCTCCGCCCGCCATTGCCGATTGCAGCATTGTATATTTTTCTGCAATATCAGTAACCGGTTGAAAAAACATTTGAACCAGGCTAATAAATGCAATTAGTACACCAAGAGAAATTGAGAGAGATAAAATCATCTTGCTTCCTACTACAATTACCACAGCCATTGTTAATGTAGAAAACCATTCAACCATTGGTCTAAACGTGGCAAATACATACATTTCTCCAAGGTTTGCATCCAAGAGCTCTCTGTTATTCTTGTTAAATTCTTTTGAGCTTTTCTTCTCTTGTCTAAAAAGCTGAACAACCTGCATTCCAGCAAGACGTTCTGCAAGATATGCATAAACTTTAGATGATGCGGTTCTTTGTTTCCTAAAAGCATCACGGGCTTTTACACGGCTAATTAATGTTACTATAAGCACAGGAGGCAGTGTAATTAAAACTATTACCGCAAGCTGAGGTGAAAGAAAAAACAAGGTTATAATTACACCTGCCATAATTGCAATGTCTTTTAAAAAGGCTACAAGCACAGTAGTAAAAAACTCATCCATTGTTTGAACATCGCTTGTTAACCTGGTTACTATTCTTCCAACAGGATGCCTGGAAAGATACTCTGTAGATTGAGAGAGTGTCTTTTTATAAAGTCCAAGGCGCATATCTTTCATTACATGCTGCGTCATTAAATTAGCTGTCCATGTCTGTAAAAATGAAAAACCAAATGCAAGTATTAAAAATAACAAATAAATAAAACATCCTTTTACCAAAAAAGATGCGTTTTTTACCAATAATCCATCATCAATAATTCTTTGCAGTAATACAGGAATAAACAGCTCTGCTAATGTAGAGATCGCAAGAGCTGAAAGAGTAATTATAACAAGGTGTTTATATGGTTTTAAAAACGAAAGAATCCGTCTAATAATACGGCTGTCGTATTCTTTGGTGATGTCTTCGGTTTCAAAATAACTTTCAGCCATTTACACCACCTTTTTTATCATGTTCAAGTTTTTGGAAAGCTGCCATTCTGCTGTAAAAACCACCTGAAGAAACTAACTGCGAAGGAGCGCCGTATTCAAGCACTTTTCCCTTTTCCAAAACCAGCACATTATCTGCATATTTAAGCGAAGAAACACGGTGAGAAATTATTATTGTTGTTCTCCCCTTCCTGTTTTCCCACAAAGCTTGCAGTATTTTTTGCTCTGTTTCATTATCAACAGCAGAAAGAGAATCATCTAAAACTAAAAACTCAGCATCCATGATTGCGGCTCTAGCTATTGCGGTTCTTTGTTTCTGCCCGCCAGAAAGCGTTAACCCACGCTCTCCAACAAGGGTGTCTTTCCCTTGTTGAAAAATATTTAAGTCTTTATTTAAGGAAGACAACGTTATTACTTTTTCAAGATTATTAACCACGGAGGACACGGAGTATTGGCAACTACAGTTGCCCGGAGTATTAATTTTAGTTCTCTCCTTATCCTCCGTGAAACTCCGTGAACTCTGTGGTTTATCTTCTACTCCATACATAATGTTATTGGCTATAGAATCAGAAAATAAATAGCTATCCTGAGGGCTTACCGCAAATAATGAACGCAGAGTTTCCAAAGGCCATTCACGCACATCCATGCCAAACACACGGACACTACCGTCAGGCGGATCTATCATTCTCATAAATGTCTTTGCCAATGTTGTTTTTCCAGACCCTGTTTTTCCCATTATACCAAGCCACTGCCCACGTTCAACTTTTAGATTTATACCATCCAGTACTTTATTTTCACCATCATAAGAAAACCCTAAATTACATATTTCTAGTACCGGCTCCTGATTCCCTTCTCCCTTCTCCCTTCTCTCTTCTCCCTCTTCCCTTCTCCCTCTTCCCTTCTCCTTCTTCCCTTCTCCCTCTTCTCTATCTTTTATTGATGGTTCGGTGTTCATTATTTCGTTTACCCTGCCAAGGCTTACAGCTCCCCTCTGAATCATATTTACCATAAAGCCAGCTCCCATAAGCGGCCAGATTAACATTGATAAATACCGGAACATTGCTACAAGGCTTCCAGGAGTCATAAGGCCGTTAATAACACGCATACCGCCGACTGCAAGCATGATTAAAATTGTAAGCCCGGAAAGAAAAGTAACAAAAGGAAAGAAAAAACCAAAAAGACGCACAAGCTCCATATTAGCCTTGCGGTAATCGTCGTTTGAATCAGAAAACTTTTTAATAAACCACCATTCTTTGACAAATGATTTTATAACACTAATGCCGGAAAAAGATTCCTGAACATTATCGCTCATTTTGGAATAAGTTTCCTGCACAGAGCGGAATTTCCTGCCAACCATGCTGCCAAAAACAAGAATTAAAATTGTAATAAAAGGAAGAGGAATAATTGAAACAAAAGCAGAATTTGCATCTTGAATAAAAATAATTATTAAAATAGCAGTAGCCATAAAAACAAAATCAAACAGCGCAACAAGCCCCATGCCAATAGACATACGCACAGCATGAAGATCGTTAATAGAACGTGCCATTAAATCCCCAATTTTATTTTTCTGATAAAAATCCCATGATAATTTCTGTAAATGAGCATAAAGATTTTCACGAAGCTCCGCTTCTATACGCCTGGATGAACCATTTATAAAATAACGCCAAAAAAATCTTCCAACAGAAATAAGCGTCATAATGCCAATCATACAAAGCGAAAGTATAATAATTTCGCTCCATAAAAAACTGCCTGTACTAATTTTATCAATAGCTATACGAATAAACTGCGGTATTGCAATTTGCGCGGCATCAACAATAACCAGGCAAATAATTCCAAGAATGTATCGGTTCTTATAACGGGAAATGTAAGGCAAAAGAGTTTTATACTCTTTAAGAGATGCGGCAGGACGACTCATAGCTTATTATTTATTTTTCTTTTTGGCTTCTTCCTGCTTCTTCAGGTCGGTCTCCAGTTTTTGAGACCAGATAGCCAATTTTTTCTTTATTTCCTGTGATTCTTCATTCTCTGCAAGTACAATATGTATACGCCGCAATGCAGACAAAAAGTTTATTCCTGTTTTAAAATCAAGCGTTTGCCCTGTCGAAAGTTCATATTTTTCTCTGTAGCGATCCGCAGCCTGTGATAAAAGTTTTTTAATTAATCTTAAATGATAAACGCTGGAATCGTAAAAAGGCGAGCCTGGACTTGCATTTGTATATACATTCTTTAAATCTATCATGTTTTTTGCTACAGCCGCAAAGCGCCCTTCTATTTCTACGAATGTCCATCTCCATTTTGAATTATCACCATAAGCCTGCTCAAGCATATCAATAGCAAGCCCCATTTTGCAAATTAATACATAACGCTGATTCGGATCATAAGATGATATTGCGGTTAGTTTAGCTTCATAATCAGAAAAAGGAGCGTCAATAAAATTACTAACAACTTCTTCCAGGTATATAACAGCTTTATACAATGATTTTCTTGCATCATTAAGAGCTTCTTCGTTTTTATTTTTAATAACAGCCTGAGAAATACCGTTTATAGCAATGTAAAAAGACGCAAGGTTAAGCATTTCATCTGCAAGTGACAGTTTCTGAAGAGGAGCTTGGGGTGTATTCTTTTTGGCTTCCACAAGAAGTTTTTTTTCTGTATCCAATAACGCTTTGGTCATTGCTACATAAATTTTAACTTTCTCATGGTACATTTGCCGATCTGAATCAGACGTCTTCGCCATCAGCCGCTCCGTTTAACGCTTCCGTATTTTTGCATTAGATCATCCGCATGGGCTAGCGCAGCTTCTCCTGCATCCCCAGCAAGCATCCTAGCAATCTCTTTTTTGCGCCCTTCTGCGCTCAAAGGTCCTATACCAGTATAGGTTCTGCCGCCTTCTGTTCTTTTTTCTACCTTAAAATGATTATCGGCGCGAACTGCGATACTGGCAAGATGTGTAACACAGAAAATTTGCTTAAATTTGCCTATTTTAGTCAGATAATCACCAACTTTAAGGGCAACCTCCCCTCCTATCCCCGTATCTATCTCGTCAAAGACAAGCGTTTCTACGCCATTGGCTTCACTTTGATTTTCTTCAGATAAAAGAGCGGTTTTAATTGACAGCATAACTCTGGAAAGCTCTCCGCCAGAAGCGATTTTTGAAAGGTCTTTTAGAGGCTCTCCCGTATTTGCAGAAATAAGGAATTCAATATCTTCTGCGCCGTACGGACCAAATGAGGTTTGCCCTCCTTCGTTTAACTTGGGTTTTAATTGCACCTGAAAACGGGCATTAGGCATTCCAAGATGTTTTAAAATTCCGGTAATTAATTGACCCAATTTTGCAGAAGCGGCTGTTCTCTTCTCTCTTAAACCAAGAGCTGTGTTTTTTATTGTTTTTTCCAGTACAGAAATTTGTTCTTTTAGTTTTTCACGATTTTCTTCTGCGCCGCAAAGAGCTTCTATCTCTGCCTCTGCCGCAGCTAAATACGAAATAATCGCTTCTTCTTCACCGCCAGCCTGAACGTCTTTTGCGTATTTTTTCTTTAATTTGTAAATTAAAGCAAGCCGCTCATTAATTTCTTCAAGTTTTTTTGGATCAAAAGATAAACTGTTCTTATATGAGCGAAAATCCCCTGCAATATCATCCGCTTCATAATAAAGATTATCGAATCTTCTGTTTATTTCACCAAGAGCCGAATCTACCGCTGATGCGCTGTCAAGAGCGTTTTTTGCGCGGCGTGCAAGACTTAATATAGATTGATCTCCATCCATTAAACAATCTGCAGCAGTACCAACAAAACCCGCCAGTTTTTCAAAATCAGAAAGTTTTTGCGCTTCGTTTTCAAGCTCTCGTATTTCTCCTGCATGTATTTTTGCTTTTGTTATTTCGTCTACTGCATGATTTAAAATCTCCAGCCTTTCTTCCCTTTCTCTCTCGCTCTTTAATGACGCTTCCATCGTTTTTCGTTTATCTGCCAGCTCTAAAAAGGTCCTGGAAAAATCCTGCACTTCGTTTTCTATTCCTGCAAAACGATCCAAATAACGGCGGTGACTGTCCTTTCGCAGAAGTGATTCATGATTGTGCTGACCATGTAAATCAAATAATAATCCCATAAATTCAGTTAAATCCTGCCTTGTTACGGGAACATTTTGAATATAAATAGAGCCTCTTCCTGATGTTTTAATATTTCTGCGCACAATTATTGACGAACTTGAATCCGAATCGGGTTCACATTCAATATCACGCATCTTTAACCAGTCGCTTACATCACTGTTATTATTATTTACAGAAAGTACCGCCGAAACAGAAGCTTCTTCACAGCCTGAACGAATAACATCTACTTCTGTTTTACCGCCAAGCAAAAAACTTAAAGAGCCTACAATAATCGATTTTCCCGCTCCTGTTTCTCCTGTTAAAACATTAAAACCGGGGCGGAATGAAAGATTAATGGAATCAATTAGCGCATAATTTCTAATTGACATCTCTTCAAGCATGATTTTCTCCAGGCAGAAAAAGTTTGTTTCTTAAAGCAGAATAATATGCCTGCTTTCCATTAAAAATCATTAATGCGCTGTATGAAGCCTGTTTTATATAAATCTTATCTGAACATTCAAGTGGAAAAGTATCCTGACCGTCAACTGTTAAAAGAACGCCCGACCTCTGTTTTTCGGCTACAGTAACAACAAGCGTTTGATTTGCAGGAAGTACAAGAGGTCTGTTAGAAAGCGCAAACGGGCAGACTGGATTAAGAATCAATGCTTCCATTTCCGGAGCTAATATTGGTCCTCCCGCTGCCATGGAGTACGCAGTTGATCCTGTAGGAGTTGATATTACAAGACCGTCGCATTTATATGATCCTAATACAGTGTTATTATCTATATGAACATCAAGCTTTATAAGTTTTGCAATCTCTGTGTATGAAATAACAACATCATTAAGGCAAACGTTATTCATAACAACCTTTGAATTGCGTTCTACAGAAACTTCCAGCATACAGCGGCGTGCGGGTTGTATTTCACCTTTTTCCCATTTATCAAAAACTGTAAGCCATTCATCTTTACTTATCTCTGCAATAAAGCCTAATGTACCAAAGTTCACAGGAAGAATCGGCACTCCCAAAGGAGCTAAACTGCGTGCTGTATACAATACCGTTCCGTCTCCTCCAAGAGAAATAGCGATATCCCATTTGCCTTCAGGCAGTTTGGTTGATTTTCCTTCAAAGGAAAACATAGTTACTTTAACACTACGTTTTTCCAGCTCTGCTTTAATTATATCGCTCATCTCAACGGCATTTTTCTTAAAAAGATTTACAAAAAGAATAACGTTTAAACAAGGTTTAACATTGCTCATAAAATATCCTTTTTACGGGAGAGTCATTACAAGACGGCTGATTCGTTCTATTTCCGCAGAACGAAGGCTTGGATACATCGGAAAAATAACAGTCCTTAGTACAAGTGAATTACTCACAGGACAATTATCAGTTACTCCTGCTCCAGCGATAGTATTTTCAAATGCGTTTTCTATTTCTATTTCTTTTTTCTTTGCATAAGCAATAACATCTTTAAGCCCTGTCTCCAGAATAAGAGAAAAAGAATAATTACAATATTCATTATTACCTAATGATAAAAAACGCTTATGTTTTGTTCTTGTTGCAAGTGACATACATGCCTGATTATACATCTGAGCAATATCCCGTCTTCTTTCGATATTCCGATGAATATCTTTAAATTGAACAACAGCTAATGCCGCATTAATGTCAGGAAGACAATATTCATTTGAAATCCCTGCAAAGTTACGAAGAGCCAAACCGTCTTTTCTATTCATCGCAAAAAGAAGCGCTCCGCCTCCGGATGTAAGCATATCTCTTTCTTCAAGCCCGACAATACAAAAAACACTGTCAAATTTTAACTGGTTTTCGGCTGAAGATTCTGTCTTTTCCTTTTTATCATCTTCGCCTTCTGCCTTTTCTTTTTTACTGCCAGATAACCAGTTTCCATAGCTCTGGGAAATATCTTCTATTACAGGAATACCCAATTCCGATATTGCGGCGGTATCGGGAACAAATCCAAGAGTATGATGAAGAACGATAGCACACAACCATCCGGATTGTGTTTCTGAACCTAGCATTGAACCGTCAATATTATTAATTATATTTTCACTTCTTTTTTGCTCGAGTGTTTTTTCAATGTTTTCCTTGCTCAAACACGGAAAATCATAAGTAACATCGCAATATAAAGGCGTTAGCTGTAAATCCTGTAAAACCTGCAGGTAATAACGCGGAGAAAGCGCAGAAATTACAACAAATTGTCCAGGCTGTGCATTTACAGCTTTAAGAGCCAAATGCAAAGCAACAGCAGGGCTTCGCAAGGCAAGAGCATAATCAAATTTTAATTGTTCTTTTGCAGTTTGAATTAAAAGACGGCTGCGATCCCCAGGACCTATTTTTTCTTCCACCATCGCAGTAAGAACTGCATCCATTTCTTTGCGTCTTATTGTGGGAGAATAGATTTCGATCTTCATCGTATATAAAAGCCCTGTTTAAATATTCTATCTTCGAAGTTCGGCTATTTTCTGAAGCTCTTTAGGATTGAAGAGATCCCTAATATCAAGAATGATTAGATATCCTTCTTCTTGACGAACAACCCCTTGTATATATTCAGCGCCAATACCGGAAAACATCTGAGGCGGAGGTTGAATCTCTTCCTTTTCTACTGTTACTACACGGGAAATCCTGTCAATTATAATACCAAGCTTCATCCCATCGATATCGACAATAATAAAACCTGACAACAATTCATCTTCTTCAGAGGTAACCAGTTTTCTTATATGAAACCGCTTATGTAAACTAATAATCGGAATTATTTCGCTTCTTAGGTTAAAAATCCCTTCCACATACGTTGGCGCATTAGGAATTGACCGAATCCCCTGAACACGAACAATCTCCTTTACATCCATAATATTTACACCATACAGTTCTTCCCCTAGCTGGAAAGTGACTAATTGTCTGGATTCCGTTTTATTTACATCTGCACGTATTGCCATTATGGATATCCCCCCTATTTATTATATAAAAATAACATAATTATTGTATCTTTTCAAGTGGAATTTACTCTCTTACCCAAACCTGCTCGTATCCAAGAGAACCTAGTCTAAGAGAAGCGGCATATACATCAACAGCGGCTATTTTTGCTGCCATAACCCGATAAATAGAGCCAGAAAACTCAATAGCCACTTCAAAACCCGCGCTTCTTATCAACTGCGCTGCTTTATTTGCGTCATTTTGCGCTGAAAATGCGCCAATTTGCAAATTATATATTTTATTGGAATTTCTGTCTGGTAAACCAGGAATTATCTTTACTGCTTCAGGTCTGACAGGAGGAGGCTGCACTGCTAAAGGCTGATTTTGAAGCGGCTGGGCTTGATTTGACGCAACCCTTAAATCCGGAACAAGCGTATTAATATTTGTTGTAAAAGGCCTGGCATTTGCAACAGGCTGATTATTATCAATTTGGCGATCCGAAGAAGATCTGCTGTTTATTGGCTGATTTGTCGTAGATCTTCCAGAACCATTATTATCAGATTGACTTCTGTTCATTATCACTTCACGTGATTCTCTAGCTTCTCGAGCTTCTCTAACTTCCCTAGCCTCTCTAACTTCTCTGGATTCACGGGCTTCTCTTACATCTCTTTGTTCACGAGCATCACGTGCCTCTCTTGCTTCTCTTTGTTCTCTGGCTTCACGCAATTCTCTTACTTCACGAGCTTCCCGTAATTCCCTGGCTTCTCGTACTTCTCTTGCATCACGTGCTTCTCTTGCTTCGATAGTCATAGCCATTAACCATGCGTAAAATTCGGTAGAATCGCTCGATTTTATGTCCTTATTATTCATAAGTTCATGTAAAGCTATCTCTCTTTCCCTTGATGTTATTGCTTCCTGCTCCTGAACAGGCTGAACTACAGGGCTTATTACTTGTGAACCTGTAGATACTTGCCCTGCTGCCTGCGGCTGTGGCTGAGCGACAGTAGGTGACTGAACAATAATAGTCTGACCATCTGTTGTTGTAATTTCACTTACTGTATGCGTTCCTTCCTGGGTAACTAAAACCGGTTCAGCTATTTCAACTATAGGATCTTGCCGTCTTGGAGCAGGATGGGAAGGTGTGCTTACGGTAAGAACAACTTGATCACCTGGACGCAGTTGTAAAGCATTCATAACAGAGGGAGAAACATCTATCATTCTATTCTGAGATGGATCTATTCGTGCAATAATGGTAATTTCTGCTTCTCTGCCATTTTTGGGATTTGTTATCTTAGCTCTGGAATTAAGCGGAAGGCTCGGATGAGCGCCAACTAGTCCCTGAGCTCTCATTTCCTGACTTGCAACACCGCGCATTGTAAAATCCCCGAGTCTAGCCTGGGCATAAACGTTGGAAATTAGTAAAAATGCGCAAAAAATGGCAATTAATAGCCGTTTCATGGTTTTCTCTCCTCTAAACAAAACCCCTCCACTTATATTTTAAGGAATTATTGTTGCTTTTGCAAATAAAAACAGGGTTTTTTTTGTCAAATTTTGCTAAAAAATATATAAAAACCCTAAAAATTCATGTTTTTTAGTGGTATATTGCAAATATGAAGATTTACCTTTTGAGAAGCTATTTAATTATTTTATTTATTTTTTTAGCCAATAGTGTTTTTTCTCAAGATTTTCCATTCAATTTTAATTGGAATGAAATATGTTCAGAAAAATGCCAGGAATGTTATATATGCTATGGATCTATTACCTATAGTAATACTGAAACTGGAAAGTCATTTAAATTCCATAAAGACAATAGAATAACCGGTTATAAAAATGGAAATTTAAATGCTTCATTACATACTGGTTCTTACATAATAAATATTGAACATCGCATTACTTTTCTTTTAATAACATGGGATGACAATACCTCAGACAGATACTTAATCTTATATAGTAGCAGTTTTATTTGTTTATATAATTCTAATTCATTCCCTTTTTTTGAAGGTGAAACTTGGTTTTATATACCATCGCGTTTCAGAGCTATAGAAACAAGAATTTTATCAGCTACATCACAATTAAGAGAAGGTAATATTTTATATTCAACAGATAACCTTGATTTAAGAATTGGAGCTTGCTGGGTAGAAGGCGTACCGGGGCAGGGAATAGGAGAAAAAATTATTTTTTCTCACCAAGAACCAAATAATATACATTTTAATCTTCTAAGAATTTCGATTGGATTTGTTTCATATACCAGACCTCATTTATATGAAGCTAATTCAAGGCCAAAAAAATTAAGGATTTCATTAGAAGGAGAATCTCCGTTAATAATCGATCTTTTAGATACGCCGAACTTTCAATCTTTGGGCGGTATTTGGTGGTCTGGGGATTCAGAAAAAGATTTGTGGATCGAGATACTGGAAGTATACCCCGGCTCAAGATTTGAAGACACATGTATAAATGCATTAGTAAGGGGTTTTACTCAATAAATTTATTTGGGCATGACTCCCTTCAGTCGTCGAGTGTAAGAAACAATAATATGGTCAAGTTTCACGATTTATTCCACATATTCCTGTGATTTGCACAACTCATAATCACTCTTGCAGTTTACATTGATTTCTTTTTTTAAAACGTTTACAATACATGCAATAAGACAAATAACGCCTAGCCCATAAAGCTAATGTTTCTGCCATCGCAGAATCAAAAACTGGTTTTCAAGAGACAAACATAATGACTC
>Ga0123356_10002721_pt1 | contig 18800 bp, 13 predicted proteins | sample TergutEmb28metaG_2_FD_92546 | JGI IMG/M metagenome (GOLD analysis project Ga0123356, IMG submission 92546) | Embiratermes neotenicus P3 segment gut microbial communities from Petit-Saut dam, French Guiana - Emb289 P3 | ecosystem: Host-associated > Arthropoda: Insects > Digestive system > Gut ...
GATACCAAAATCTCTCAATTACAAGACCCATTCCGGCAAACAAAAGGAACGTGATCATCCACATAACCCAAGCACCACTTGTAAGAAAACCATCGAGAACAAACTTGTACAACTGCATTTAGGAACTCCTTTCAATTAAACAAAAAAGTACATTATGATAGATTGTAACAATATGTTTCAAACTTTTCAACCCTTTTAGTAAGCAAAAACCAACTTTTTTTTACGCGGTTTTTGCAATTCTATTACATAGTAAACCAAAACCGTACCGCCTAACGCTCCTTTCGTCTAACTTATTTTCCTAATTTTGATTTAAGTTCGTTAATTCTTTCCTGTTCCATTAGAATACCTCTGTCGGCCTCCATTTTTATACGCTGAAGCTGAGAGATCTTATCATTAACGCCAATGTCCATATTAACAATGTTGCCGATACGGCGTACGTTTCTCTCATACTCCGGGTCTCTGGGGCCGGCCGGAATAACATTACCCTCCGCGTCGCGGCGTTCCTCAGGCACCCACTGTACAATAACCATATTCAAGGCGTCGGAAGATGGATTAATCTCCGAGATTCTCGCCTTTATCGAATCAATCCAGGGGCTGCTCGCAATACCGATATCTTTAGCGAGCATCATCGCGTCCTCATATTTGGGCAGAGCGGCGTCAAGAAGCTCAAGATATTTTTCCTCAACCATGTCCATGTACATTTCCAATTCATCTTCAGACAAACCCGGAGGAACGGGAGCGCTCTTGAACAGACGGGCAAGCTCCTCAACAATAGCTCCCTTGCGGTAAGCCATCTCCATAATAGCCTGCATCGATTTCTCAATGAACTCGTCCTTAATGTTCCACTCTTTCGCCCATGAGATATTTTGACCGAAAGACTGGATCGCCTGATCGTAGAACTTCTCACGGGTTGACAGCATACCCATTCTTGTGGCGAGCTTCTGCATATCATTTCCAAACAGCGGCTGATTGGCAAACGCGACTTCCAAGTCGTAAAAACCTTTACCAAGCATATATGTAGAGCGCAGCGTCCACTCTTCCACACCCAAACTTACAGACTCGGCATAGCGCCTGCCCGCGTCTGTGAGAATATTCGTTTTGGTTCTCATTGACGCGGCTACATCCTTTTCATTTCTGCCGGTAAGCGCCGTCGCCTCAAATCTCTTGTAAATGGTCTCTCCCAACATAAAGTAAGCCTGAGCAACGTTAGCCACGTCGATATCGCTTGTCTTGGAGTACTGCTCATAAATCTTTATAGCATCCAAGTAAGCTTTTTCCGCGTCTTTCATATTACCCATGTTAAAATAGGCGTTACCTGCCTTAACAAGCGCCTGCACCTGCTTAAACCTGTCGGAAGTATATCTACTAGCGTAATCAGTAAACGAATTGGCCATCTTGGCGAACTCCTCAAGTTTCTCCCAGCAAAGACCTATTGAGAAAAACGCTTCACCGGCAAACTCACTCTGAGGATAATTATTGGCCAAACTCTCATATACACTGATCGCGTTATGATAATGCTTGCCCTTTTCAAAGATAAGACCGGCGTTGTAGAGCGCCATAGGCGTCTGAGGATCATTTCTGTACCGTTCAAAAATGAGCTCAAACATCTTTCCCGCCATATCAAACTGATCAAGTTTCTGATAACACTCGGAAGCGCTTGACAAGCTCGGTATCGCAAACTCAGCCTTGGGGATATTGTTCGCGGCAGTCAAATAAACCTGAGCGGCCTTCTCCCACTTTTCTGTCTTTTTGTAATTTTCGGCAGCGCGGATATACGCGTTTTCACGTATAGTAGATTTTGGGAACTTTTCCGTCAGCTCCAAAAATGTCAGCGCGGCGCGGTCAAGATCTTTCATCTCCTCATAGCACACACCGGCCTCAAACCATCCTCTGTCAGCCACCTGGCTCGCAGGGAACTCATTAGCGATCGCCTTAAACGCGGTAGCGGCGGCGTCAAAGTTACCGTTTTTCTTAAAATTCTCAGCGTGACGGTACATCGCGCCCGCGGCAAGGTCAACAATCTCAGCGTATTCATTTGAATTAGGCGGCGTCGCGGCTAAAAGCGTCTTATAGGTGCTCATAGCAAGATCAAACTGACCGTTAAATGAGTAGCTGTTAGCGAGAAGTCTCATAGCGTTAGGGAAAATTTTCGCGTCTTTGTACTCATCTACAATCTGCTTAAAGGTTGTTATGGCAGGCCCGTACTGTTTAGCTCCATAATGAATATTACCCGCTAAGTAAAGCACCTCAGGCGCGTTGGAACTCTTCGGGAAACGTTTCTGGAACTGGAGGCAGTAATCAATAAGTTTCTTTGTAGAAGGAAGAGCGTAAGCCTTCTCATCATCAAGACTCTCTTTTGCCATCTCTTTTTTGCGGCAGTTGTCAAGAGCGACTATAACGTTATACCCCGCGTCCTCCTGAGAGATCGCAACAGGGCTTGTCTTATCACCCTTTGCGGCCTTGAGTTTTTCAAGCTCTTCCGCGTCCATACCCAAAGTGTCGATGTCCGCCACAAAAGTTGGATATGTGGAAAGATCTTCCATCGCTACAAAGTTGTAGTTCTCAGCCGCTTTTTCACAGTCGCCAAGTGAGCTGTAAATTTCAGCTATGTTATAACGGTACTCGTAAACTCTCCATTTATCTTCAGGAAACTTCTGGAAAAACTCATTATAGCGCGACATGGCTTTCTCATACAGCGAACGGTCACGCGTTCTCTGCGCTTCGGCGTGGTAGTAAATAGCTATAGAACCGAGAGCGCGGCGAACCTCAGCTCTTGACTTCTCAATAATCACACGCTCGTTTGAGTTCGCCTGATACCATTTACTTCCCTGACCATAGTCGTCAACAAGGCGCTCTCTCTCATCATTAGCTCTCTTGTGCTCTTTTTTAACTACAAAACACTCAATAAGATTCTGACGGGCGGTAGGCGCCTCTTTATACATCGGGAACTTATTAAGAGCAACGGTAAGAGCCGCAATCGCCTGATCGAACTGGCCGTGGCTTCTGTTCTTCATACCAACGGTATAGATAACCTGCGCTTCATAAGGCTTGTTTGGATGTTTCTTGAAAAATTTGACCGCCTCCTCCGCGCCGTCCGGCATATCGGAAAAGGAGATAGCCATATATTCAAGCGCCATCTCACGGAACTCTTTTTTCGGATAACGGTTAGCGTCGCAAGCCATAACATAGTTATGAAAAAGCTCAACGGCTTTGTCAAAATCACCCATACTGTATGCGCACTCAGCTTTTCTGTACTGAGCCATCTCCCAGGAGATCGGGTCAATTTCGTTCTGTTTAACCTGTTCTAAGTGCTTTGCCGACTCAGAAAATTTGTGATCCATAAACGCAAGATCAGCCAAACGGAAGTGAGCGCCCGATACGCGGGGGCTTTTTGGAAAACGCTGAACAAGCTGCTGCAAAATCATTTTTGTCGTATCAAGCGCTCCGGCAACAAGGTAAATGTTTGCCATCTGTGTAAACGCTTCCGGCAATTTATTAAAATTCGGATACTCACGCGTAAGCTGCCAGTACATTCTCAAAGACTTGTCATAATTGGGAATAGGAGGCGCAGGCGGATTTCCGCGTCCGCCGCTGCGTTCCCACTGCTTAATAACGTTATCATGATTTTCAACCGCTTTAACAAAGTTGTCTCTGTCCTGGTCATAATAAAGAGATCCAAGGGTAAACATAACGTCCGCGCAGCGGTCACTCTTTCTAACAGCGCACTGCTCAAGAAGCCTTTCATAACGGGTTACGATATCCTCAAGACTCTGCCCTGTAGGACGGCTCGCCTCTATCGCTTTACCTTTCTGTTTATCCATCTCCTGTTTCTTCTTAAGCAGTTCGTTCATTCTCGCCTGCTTCTCTTCCGCCGTCATATCCTCAACTTTTTTCTGCCCTCTCTGAGCAGAAGCCGAAGACACCATCACGATCAGTACGATAAAGATAAACCGCGTAAAAGCCGCGAGTACCCCAGTCTTCCTGGACATCTTTCTCTCCTTAAGTTGTATTGACACTCTATTATTCTCCTGATTCTTCAAGTTCACGCCTGAGTTTTTCGAGCTCATCGTCAATTTGCTGCTGCTCCTGCCTCAACCTTTCAAGCTGCTGAGAAGTTCCTCTGTTCTGAACATGGCTTGTAGCTCTCGCAAGCGCATAAGTCGCGTCATCCACGATCTGCTCTTTTTGCATGTGAAAACGGTTATGAGACTTCTCCAAAACCTTAAGATCAAAAAAGTCATTATTCTCTTTTGCGAACTTCCCATACTCTCTGTGAAGTCCGGGGCGTTCGTCAATTGTACGCTGAGTAGGCTTCCTCGCGGCGTTTCTTTTGATCTTTTCGGCTGACGGCGCGAACTCTTCCGTAGCCCCGTCAAGCTTAACTTTACCCTTCTTCACATCATCATTGGTTACATACGTTTTTTCTGTTGAAGCGATACTGCGTTCAAGAGCCACAACAGCCTCAGGAAATCTCCTGAGAAGCATAAGCGCGTAACCCCTCAACAGGTGCGCCTCCGGAACAAGCGGCGATTCAGGATGAAGCTGAATTATCCTCTCAGCCCTTTGCAGAGCCATCTGCGCCTGTCCGGCCTTAATCCAAGCCCAAGAACTGCCAAGCATAGCTTCATCGCCGTAAGGCACCGCGTTATCAGGCACTCTCGCGTAAGATTCAACCGCTTCTCTGAGCTTATCGCCCGCCTCAAAATAAAGGTGTCCAAGCTTTAAAGCCGCGGCGTTCTGAATCATGACGTCGCTTTTATGTGAAGCGGTATCGTTCATTACTATGAGAAGACACTGAATAGCCGCCTGCTGACGGTCAGTTTGAAGATTTACAATGCCAAGTGTATACTGAGCGTAAACATAAGAGGGGTCGCTTGGTTTCACCTGCTCCAAAAGCACTTTCGCCTCATCATAGTTACCGCGCAAAAACGCTATCTGACCGGCCAGGTAATTAGCCTCGCCAACGATCTCACTCTCAGGATAAAGATTTATTATAAACGCGTGGTTTCTGAGCGCTTCATCGTAAAGCTCTTCCCTGTAATCCACATTCATAAGCCCATAGAGATAATGAGCGCGCATATCTGAGGTTGTATACTCCTCAAGCGCCTCTCTGAATATCTCACGCGCCGTCTCGTTCATGTAGAGATGCCTGTAAGACTCTCCCATAAAGTAAATAGCTTTATCGTTAAGATAAAAAGTAGGGAACATTGTCATGAGCTTGCCGTAAGCGAACACCGCTTCCCAGTATCTGCCGGCGTAAAAGAGACGCATCGCTTCCTGATAAGTATCCATAGGCGCGACTACAAGCTTGTTATAGAGCCTTCTTGACTCTTTCTGCTCACGCGTTCTGCCCACATCCGCAGATAACTTAAGCATCATAACCATACCGCGCTCATCGTTAAGCGTTCCGGCGCTCTGTTCAACAAAGCTGTAGCCGAAATGATAATCTACATTAAAAGTATTTATCATCTCAGGCAGCGGGTAAAGAACATTATAATTGAAACCAAGATATGGAATATTATTGTTAGTCCATCCGCCCTTAAACCAGATCTGCGGAATAAACAGATACTTCGCGTGAAATCCCCATCGCGGAACCATGGGCGGAGAGGAGATTGAAAAATTGGCATAATCAGGATTATCCCGAAGCCTCTGCATATCGCTTTTAAGCCAGTTGACATTATCGTGGATAAACTGCAAAGCGTTATCAAGAATCATCTCAAAGCTTGTAACAAGATTATCGTTTAACCCCGCGTAACGAATACCAAAACGGGCGCGCGAAGAGGTTATGAGCTTATCAGAGGCGTCGGTCAAAGCCAACGCTTTCCAGGGAGTCTGAGTCGGCATAACGTCAAGCAATGAGATACTTACACCCAAATCACCAAAACGGTAATGATCAATCGGATTTAAATAAACGCCGACGTCAAGACCGGGAACCCCTGAAACCGCAGACTCTCCAAACTGCAATTGAGTACGCATCTTAGCGTTCGCGCCGACTACAAGCCAGGGTATAATCCTGTAGCTGTAATTACCTATAACCCACAAATCCTGGTATGATACAGACCCTATATCTTCAAAATCGTTGGGGGAGCCCGGCGCCGCGGCGACAGTCTGATTCATATTGTTACGCGTGTGAAGCAGGGTAAGACCAACGGTATGATTGAGGCGTATAGGATAAAAAAGGCCGAAATCCTGATACCCTATGTTACCTCTGTCGAGCCCCCATCTGTAAAACGCCATACTCGCGTGCATCTGGTTAACCCTGTAAAGAAGCGCGGGGTTAACAAGCGCGCTTGTCCAGCTATTAAGATCTTGAGTAAAGTCAGCCTGAAAATAAGGCGCGTCATATCCCCCGCCGCCCTCAGGCTCCTGCCCCATAGAAGGAAGCGCCGCAAACAGAACAGCTATAAAGGAAATCCGCAAAAAACCGGTAATCATTTTTGTTTTCATATATTATATATCCCTATCAACGCGGGATAACCTCCACTCTGCGGTTAGCTGCCCGACCCTCGGCCGTCTCATTAGACTCAACCGGCCGCTCCTTTCCGTATCCTCTCGCTCTTATCCTGTCGGGGGCGATACCCTTTGAAACGAGATAGTTCATTACAGACCTTGCCCTGTTAAGAGAGAGCGACATGTTAAAATCATCCGCGCCCTGATTATCTGTATGACCGGCTATCTCAATCTTCAGATCGGGATAGTATACAAGACTGTTATATATGTCATCTAACACGTAGTGAGACCCGGATTCAATTTCAGAACTCTCGCTGCTAAAAAAGGTAAGCCCATGCAGAACAACAGTGCTTGTAATTGCCGGCGGCGCGTCGTCGCGGATAACAGGCGCATACACCGGCTCAGGCTCCTGATATGAGTAAACAGGTTCCTGCGGCCTGCTGTCAAAAGCCTCAGACACCGCCGCGGCAAAAGCCTGCTCTTCAGGAGAAGCCGTTTTTACAGGAGTCTGCTGTGTACCCAAAGCCAGAATTCCGATATCCACACCATCTTCACCCCTGCCTCTGCACTCGGACGATGAACCAAGAGTATAATCAAATCTCGGATATCCGGGAGATCTAAACTGCGGACTAACTGAGATATTTGTCTGACGTACGCTCTCACTATCCGCGTTAGCGTTGTAGTGCAAACGGTTTCTATGAAAGTTATTGCTGTTAATTCTCGTTCTGCGCGCGTCCGGCCCAAGGAAAATACCGTACTGCTTATTGCCGGCTATCACATTGTTACGAACCAGAACCTCTGTTCTGTTAGCGGCAAAAATCCCGCTGTAGCCGTTCTCTAAAATTACATTATTAGATATGGAAGTACGGGTGCCGCGCACAGCCTCAAGGAAAATACCTGTCCACTCATTGCGGTAAATTATGTTATTGGTAATATCAGGCAGAGTTACAAGAGCGTGGACGCCGGTTCCCTTATTATCGATAATTAAGTTGCGGTCGATAATCGGGCGGGTATTCTTACATAGAATACCGGTAGTACCGTTTTGAATAGTAAACCCCGTAATAAGCGCGCCGTCGGCGCCTATGACTACAGGCCCCTTGCGGCGGCCGTCAATTATGGTAGTGAGCATATCCTCACCGACAAGAGCCACATCGTCTACAAGAGTTATGTTTTCCTTATAAGTACCTTTTCTTACAAATACAGTATCACCCTCTTCAGCCTCACCAAGCGCTCTCTGAATAGTAGGGAAATCTTTAGGCACCGTTATTTTTTTCTGTGCCCATGAAGTGGCAACAGCCGTTAAAAGCAGCAAACATACCATGGCCGCAAGCTGTTTTGTTTTCGTTATACTCATACCCATCTCTTCTTAAGGGCTTAAATTAATTTGGCGGTACTAATACACGGTACAGAACCGCCTATATCATACTAATATAATTACACAGATAATTGATAGTCAATATCTATGTGAATCTTCTTGTATTTATTATACGGTACACCTCACAGTATACATAGAAATTTATCTTCTTTCACGGGAGTTTGCAAGTTTTTTTTACATAAACGGTATAAAAGGTGGTAAAAATGTGAAAAATAAATAAAAAAAGATAAAGGCAAGGGGGGAAGTCTCCCCCACGCTCCAGCCCGGCTTCGCCGGTCTTCCGCTACCCCCTCTGCGGGGACACCCCGCAACGCCCCGCTACATTAACCCCCCAACCCCCCTAATAATAGGGGGGCTAAGTCAACAACAAGAAAAAACAGGATTAGAAATTTGTGCGCTATCTCTTCATTACTGCGATATTTCCCCCGTACCTCTACTATGTTGTATATTACAATATAAATATATTTTCCTAATTGACTGCTTTAAAAACACAATTACCGGATTTACAAAACTAAAAACAAAAGGAGCCCTGCCATGCCTTGCCCTAATGTCAAAGAATGTCTCTGCCCTAATACTTCGTGTAAAGATCACTCTAAATGCTGTGACTGCGTTCTTAAGCATAAAAATACTGACAGCCTGCCGTTTTGTCTGTTTCAGGATAACGGCGGTGATAAGAGCGTTAAGAACTATTATCGTAAATTGCAGGAGAGATTTGGGAATTAGTTTTACTAAATCTTTCCCAGCCCGCTAACCGGAACCCATCCGCTTGCCCCGTTGGGCAGGTTTACAAGAACCCACTCTCCATTGGTCTTGCGGATTTGGAGTTTTGTTCCTTCGTGCGCGGTAAAGAGAGTTTGAGTTCCCATCGGTTGATTTTTGGCGTCAAGAGTTGGGGTTAGAATTATCGCGTATTGACGGCTTTCGAGCATATATATTTTGTAGCCTGCCGAGATGCCTGTTGTAAGTATCAATATTGTACACAATACCGCGCCGTATGACAGCCACAAACGGCTTAAGCCGCTTTTGAAAAGTATTCCCGCGCCGAATAAAGACAGTGCCAGTGTGAGCATGAACAGTAATAATAGTTGGTTTTGAAGCGGTAACAGCGTGTGGATATTGTAAACTACCGCCGTTAGAAAATCAGATTCCGGCCTTTCTTCCGAACGGTCAACAATTATCGTTTGTATGAAACGGATATTTGCCTGAACATCCGCGTCTTTTGGGGAGAGTAACGCCGCTTTCTCATAGTAAAGACGCGCGAGTCCGGGCTTTTTGAGCCTGTGATATGTGTTTCCCAGATTGTAAAACAGCGCGCTGTTCTCTATCCCCGCGTCAACAATCTTTGAATAGTACGTTTGAGCGCTGTCGTAAGTTCCTGCGGCGTAAAACTCATTCGCTTTTTCAAACCATATATTATGATTATTGGATGACGCTTGAGCGGGGATAATCAAGCCGCAGATAATAAGCAGTATGGAAACTGTACTTACGCTGTTTACGGATGGAGATTTATCTTTTTGCACGCTTTTTTCCATAGTTGTAAGAAACGCGGAAGTTTTTGTGATAAGTTCATTTTTGCCCATAGAGTCAAACGATTTGCCTCCAAAACGGTATTCGTCAATATTTTCTATAAGTGTTGTGAGCCCTGTTACTGTTTGTTCATCAATATTTTTTAATAGAAGTTCATCCTTAAGCTCTTCGAGAGTTCTGCCTGTGGCAGGAAAAGAAAATTTGTGAGAGATGTATTTCTCTATTGTAAGCGCTGCTTTACCTAAGAACTCAATGTGTGATTGATTTGTTGAATTTTTGTTGATTCTGTCAAGTTCTCTCAGCGCTGTGGAGAGCGCTTTTTGCCGCCTGTTTTTAGACTGATTCGTACTGCTGTGCCTTGAGTGTATTTTGTAAATCAACGCGAATACAAACAGCAAAAACGGCAGCGGAAACAACAGATACCAGTGCGGGGCGCGGTAAGGGCGTACACTCTCATTATTAATTTTTGATATTGACTTAATATAGCGGATATCATGTCCCACCATCTGAATCTCATCCTGCGTTAAATACCTTGTCTGCTCTCTTGTACCGCCTTTACCCTGTGTAACATTTACAATCAGCTGATCTGCGGACGCGGTTTTATAAGTTCCGCTTTCAGGGTCAAGATATGGGTAAGTGACCGCTCCAAGATTAAGAGCGCCTTCTGTTTTTGGGATAATCAGATAGCGGTATGTTTTTCTGGTTGAAAATCCATTGGCGCTTGTATCGGTTACTGTTTGACGTTCGGGAGTAAAAATATCGCACTCCTTGAGTTCGGGCAAAACAGGATCGCCGACATTTGCCGCTCTCGTATTGCCTCTGAGCGTTATTCTTAATGTAAGCGCCTCTCCTGCCGGAACGCTTTGCGGTTCAACAGACGCTGTAAGTGAAAAACGGCCTACAGACCCGTTGAACCCTGCCGGCGCTCCAGACGGAAGCGGCTTTACAGTTACGTTAAACGGAGACGTATGCGCCGTTCTGCGCACCGCCTGAGTTCCACCGCCGAAGAAATCTTCAAAAAAATCATTAAAAAACGGATTGACGCGCCGGTGTCCCGTCTGGCGTATCTCATCATACTCAAAAGTAAGCGCCGGTATGGAATAATTTCCGGCAGTAAGCCCAAAAACCGAAAACTTAAGCGTAAAAGTGTTATACATCTCCCCGTTTATTCTCTCCTGCCCCTGCGTGACCTGATTTGTAAACAGACGGTTGAGAGAGAACTCCTTGCCGAATGATTTTTCAATCTGCTCTATCGCCCCCGCGTATCCGCGCTGTGTTTGTATGGGCGCGTTATGTTTTTGAGCGATTTTTAAGGTAAGAATCGCCTGCTCACCAGGGAAGAGCGAGCGTTTTGAAAGGTTCAGAGAGGCTTGAATATCAGGATTGCGCACAGGTTCGCTGCTTACTCTAAAGTTAAGCGGCTGAGTACTGTAATTTTTACCGTCAATATTAATTGTTAAAGCCGGAAATGTAAATCCGCCCTCTGTATTTGAACGAATCGTATAGATAAAGCGGTAGGTAAATACGCGTACCTGTACAATTGAGCCGTTTATGTTTTGAATCTGATGTGACTGCGATTGCGACGTGTTGACATTTAATAGATCGAACGCTTCATTCGCTTTTGGTACAGGTACGTCAGAAGCGCCTATCGGTTTTGGTGTTATAAGCGTAGCTACAAGAACAGCCTGTTCGCCCTTTGTAATGATAGTTCTTTCGGTATTAATAGCAAAATCAACAGCCGCAGTCGCTGCCGATGTCATGGTTGTCAGTAAAAACAGTAAAAAAATTGAATAAACAATTTTAAAAGGCGCGTTCATCTTATCCTCTACCAGTCTTTTTCAGGCTGTTTTACTCTTCTGTTTTGTTTTGGTTTACTTAACGTATCGGCGTCATCGGCATAAAGCTCTATGAGCCTCTCTGCTTCTTCCCGTTTTAAATCCTGCTCACGTTCTTCCTGAGTTTTTTGCTCATTTTGCTGTTCGTTTTTATTTTCATCCTGCTTTTCATCTTGTTGATCCCTGTCGTTTTTATCCTGATTTTCATCTTTATCATTCTTATCATTCTGCTGTTCCTGTTTATTGTCCTTATCGTCTTTGTCATCCTTATTATTCTCATTATTCTGCGGATTCTCACATTCCGTATTTTCAAGCAGATTAACTTTGTTGTGAGCAAGCTGTAAATTCCATTTGGCGTCTTTATCATCTGGTCTAATTTTGAGAGTTTGAACATAGTTTTCAAGCGCCTGAGAATATTTTGTACGCGCTGTTGAAAAATCTCCGTCTCTTACAAGATGTTCTCCCTGACTATATAAAATATTACCCAGATTATAATGCGCGTCCGCAAGCGTCTTCTTGTCGGTTTGCGAAAGAGAACCAATATAAGAGCTCTCCGCCTCATCCATATTATTAAGCCTGTAAAGAGCTGAACCCCTGTTCATTTTTAACTTGTTGTCTGCCGGATCAAGAAGCAGAGCGTCCTCATAAAGTTTTAACGCTTCGTCATATTTGCCCTGAGAGTATAATTTGTTCGCCTTCCTGTTAAGCTTTCTAACCTCGTCAGCGCAGATCGGCGCAAACAGCGCGGCTCCCAAAATAATACAAACTAATGTATGGAATCTCATTATTCAAATCTCCCTTTCCATACTTCTTTCTTTCGTGCTCTCTCTGAAATAAAAAACTCAATAAGAATAAAAATGAGCGCCATGAGCAGAAAAAACTGATACTGCTCTTCGTGAACTACAGTTTTTGTCATGCCAAATTCTGCTTTTTCCATACGGGATATCTCATTATAAATTCTTGTAAGATCAAGGTCTGTACCCGCGTGAAAATATTTGCCGTTTGTCTCCATAGCTATTTTTTCAAGAGTTATTGGATTGAGCCGCGTCATAACAAGATTTCCGGCTCTGTCTTTTTTGTATACGACATTGTGCGTACCGCGGTTCATTGGAATAGGCACACCGGTTTCCGACCCTATTCCTATTGTGTAAATAATGATTCCCTCTTTATTCGCAGCTTTCGCCGCTTCTATAACATTACCCTCATGGTCTTCCCCATCCGACAAAATAATGAGTACTCTATCTCTGCGGTTTGAGCTTCCAAGAGCTTTTGCAGCTTGACGTATCACATCGGCAAACGCCGTACCCTGAATATTAACCCAGTCTGTGCTTACAGATTGAAGCATAACCTGCGCGGCGCCGTGATCAAGAGTGAGCGGACACTGAATAAAGCTCTCACCCGCAAATATGATCAGTCCGACCCTGTCGCCTTTTAACAAATTTATGAAATTGCGTATCTCAAGTTTAGCTCTTTCGATTCTGTTAGGCGCGAGATCCTGCGCGAGCATGCTGTGCGATACGTCAAGAGCGATCATGATATCAACCCCCTGCCGTTCCACCATCTCCATCTTTACGCCAAATTTAGGTCTTACAAGGGCGAAAACTATAAACATAAAAAAGAGAGAGAAAAAGGTGCTTTTGAGAATGTAACGTGAAGGCCCCGCGGATGCGTTCAGCTTTTTAATGAGCGGCGCTCCGGCAAAACGGGAAAGTAAAACCTGCTTCCTTCTATATATCCAATAGAAGAATAGTGTTAAAAAGGGCAGCGCCAAAAGTAAAAGAAAAAATTCAGGATTGCCAAATTTCATGATACCGATTCCTCAATTATAAACCCCGCTGTTAAATGCCGTCTTATGCCGTCCTCTGACCTCACGGCTTCCGCCGTGCAGTCAGAGGGCGGTATGGGGCGGCATTTAACAGCGGACACACGATTACGCCTCACGGAATACGTCTGAACACGGTTTTTTGCATAAGCATCTCTGCCATTAATATAAGAAAACCAACCCAAAGCCACTTATAAAAATATTCCGAATAGGAGATATGGCTTATGGATTTTATCTCCGTTCTCTCCATTTTGTTTATTTCATCATAAATCTCCTTGAGCGCCTCAGAATTTTGCGCTCTGAAGAATTCCGCGCCCGTAAGCGAAGCGATTGCCTTAAGTTCTTTCTCATCAACATCCGATTCTATAGTTTGCATCCGTGTAAACCGCTGTCCGGTATGAGGATTTACCATCTCCACAGGAAATGGCACTTTGCCCTCTTTGCCTACGCCTATTGTATAGATGCGTATACCAAGCTGCGCGGCCGCTCTCGCCGCTGTAAGCGGCGGTATATCGCCCGCGTTATTTGCGCCGTCGGTAAGAAGAATAATCACCTTACTTTTGGCGGGCGAATCTTTGAGACGGTTTGCGGCTGTTGCGATAGCTGTTCCGATTGCGGTGCTGTTAGAAAAATCGGTAAAATCAGCCTCATCAATCATTTGTAAAAGAACGCCGTAATCTGTAGTTAACGGACAGCGGGTAAAAGCGCGGCCGCCGAATAGTACAAGACCTATTCTGTCATGCTCGCGCTTCTGTACAAAATCCTTAAGACAGCGCTTCGCAACCTCAAGACGGTTATCCGGCTTAAAGTCAAGCGCTTTCATGCTTTCTGATATGTCAAGAATAAGCATGATGTCTACACCTTCTGTAGTAACGTCAACCTCCGTATGCTGAATTTGGGGACGGGCGAGCGCGATAATAATAAAACCTATTCCAAAAAGCCGCATAAAGAGCAGAATATGGCGCAGTTTTAAAAATGGAGAGGCCGGCAGTTTTTTTAATATAGACAAATCGGAAAAACGCACCGTCACTTTGGACTTGCGCTCTCTTAAAATGTAAAGTATAATGAGAGGAATCCAGAATAAAAAAAGCAGAAAAAAGTGCGGATTCTTAAATGTCATGAAACGCACTCCATTTTTTCTGTTTTGCCCTGCAGTTCATTTTCGTTCTGTGTCTCAGGCAAAGGTTTGGTAGCTTCTAAAAATTTTCTGACTTCATTATCAAATTTTTGAAGAGTCTGAGAATCTGGAATCAAGCGGGCGAATTTTACCGGATCGCTTGTACGGAAAAACCACTCCGCGTTAAGGCGAAGCTCTTTGGTAAGCCTTGACGATTCAAGCCACGAAACCATCTCATCTGTCGTAAATTCAAGAGCGTTTATGGTGAACCGGCGCCCGATATATCTCTTAAAAATTTCAGAAAGCTCAAAAACGTGTTCCTTTACTAATCCCTGTGATACGAGCTTTTTCTCTTCAAGCTGTAAAAGAGCTTCGACAGCTTCTTCGTAAGCCGGTTTTTGCGGGATTACGACAGCTTTATTACTCCTGTTTTTTACAAAACGCTTCAAAATGTAAAAAGCTGCCGCTACAATAAGCGCAATGAAAAATAACCAAAAAATCCATCCCATATAAGGACGTCCGGTTATCTGCTGACCTTTCAGGTCTCTTATTGCCAGTTCACTCTCCTCGCCGTCCTCATCATCCTGAGGAAGAACTGAGATTAAATTGATCGGTATTGACTGAGAGTATAATGTATCACCAAGTGAATCATTATTGACATTTATTAAAAATGAGAGCGGCGGGATTGTACAGTTTTGCGGCTTGTAAATCGCAACAGTGTAACTGTAAACGGTTGTATCATAATCGCCGCCTGATTTTATCTCTGTTTGATGATCACGCACAATAAAATTCCCAAAACCCTTTTCTGTCTCCGGCGCGATTATTTGTGTTCCCTTTGACGTTTGTAAAGTTACGCGTAAAGAGATCTCATCCCCAACCGTTACGCTTTCAGGTAAAGCTGACGCGGATATGATCTGTGCGTTCGCGTTAGAGTGAGAGGGGAAAAAATCTGAAAAAACGTCTGAATCACTTTCCGCTAACGTAATCTGCGCGTGAGTTGTGAAAAAAAATGTAAGCAGCAGAAACAGCGCGCTGTACATGGTGGGAAAAATGGTTTTATTTTTCATAGCTCTTAATATAATTTTTTGATTGACGATATACTAAACCCTCGTCAAAGTCTTGCGCTGCACCGCCCGGCGACCTCACGGCTGCCGTGCAGTTACCGGGCGGTGCAGCGCAAGACTTTGTCGACACATCAATATATATGGATAAGCGGATATACCCATTACAGCCGATTACGTTTATAACTGATAATTATTGAAACATAGCATTTTTTTACCGAATACCGCCAAGTATATAAATATACAAAACTTCACGCAATATATTGAGTTTTTGTGGTTGAGGTTACTTTTTTAGAGTTTTCAATTCCTGCATACGCTTACGAGCTTTCTCCGCACTCGCTTCATAGTAAGCCCACCGCTCTTTTACTGCCATATTTTTTGTGACTTCGTAATTGTATCTGCGTATTTTACGAATGTCTTCAACAGTAAAATCTGGACTTATTTTTAATTCCGGCATAATTTTATTCCTCCTCTTCTAACAGCATTGTTGGCGGTATCAAGCCAATTGTCTTATAGCCCTGATTAATAGTAATTGAATGAATGCAACGATTGGTATTAACATTTACCATGTGTTTAAAATTCCATGATACAATATAATCGCAATTACCTACTACGGCAAAAGCAATATGCAAAGCATCATCAAAATCGTTTGGTTTTAATATTCCAGTTTCAATTATAATTTGAGCCAAGTTTTCAATCTCATCAGTAATTTTAATTTCCGTTACTTCAATATCATTTATATGCTGAAGCAAGATATCTTGTTTGGGCTGATAACATCTATATATTTCATCAAAGGTGAGCTGCGAAATGAATACTTCATATTTTTGTTTTTTTATATCTTCCCACAGCCTTAAAGTATCACGCATTTTATCAGGTGAATCTTCGTGTTTTAAATGACTGATGAAAGAAGTATCAAGGTATATTTTAAATTTTTTCATCGTTTAGCAGTCTCAATAATAACCAAATTATTATATAATAATTACGTATTCACTGTTAATATAATTGATGCAATATTTATACTTGAATATTTGTTGATTTTTAACGAAAATCGTTTGGAATTGCGGTTTTGGGATTGAGAATTGGAAATTAGGGAATAAATGCAATTCCGTCCCCGCTATAATCGCGCCCGAATTAACGCTTAATCCTGAACGTAAATAGTATTTCCGTTAAGTCTTGTCGTTGTGAATCCGATATGCGTAAGTTTTTGCTCTAACATGTCAACATACATCGGGCATTCAGACACTGTTGCAGTGTGTTGGCTTTTATCTCCGGCGTGTATTTCAAATGTAAAGCCGCCGCATGGATTTGATGCTTTTTTAACCCATCGTTTTACTTCTAAGTATTCGATATCAAAGCCAACTACCAGACCCGTTTTCTGACGCATTACACCCGATAACGCCGCAGGGGTGCGGCCAAGCGTTGTACCCGTCTTGTCCAATATACATTGCAAACTCATATCGCGCGTGATCTCTTCAAGTACAAGCTCCAAATTCTCCTGCATAAGTCCAAGTTCAAAGTAGTTTTCCTGAATCCATTTCATTGCGTCAGTAACATGTTTTGCTGATTCATCATTAACGCATTCGTTTATTGCAGCAAGAACAGCTTCGGCTTTCGCTTCATTTTCCTGCCGTTCTTGTTCGTTGTCAATACAGCCCGTAAATACCATAAAAGCTGCAACAAAGAGAATTTTTAATATTTTTTTATTCATGAAAGTATAGTACCATAAATTGTTAGAAGAATCAATAGAATTTTTTACTGCGAGCCGCCTTACGGCGGCCTGTTAAAGTCAAAACAACGCCTCATGCCGCAAAAAAACGCGGCTTGAGGCGGCGCGTTATGTTTGCTTCGCTAACATATCGCGCTTCAGTCCTGGAGGCACCTAACCGAGAAACCGCTACTCTTGCCGTTGTCGTTCTCGTCCACGTCCTCGTAGCCAGAACCCATGCCCCGGTAGTACGCGTAGCCGCTCCCGCCCTCCGTAGCGCTCCACCAGTAGCCGAAGCTGCCAACGTTGCTGAAGCCGCCATCCGTGAAGCGGCTGCCGCCCGGCAGAGCCGAAAACCCGAAATCATCTGTACCATTCCAATCAGGCGTTCTTGACTTAAGCCTCCTGCCTGCTACATTTCCACCTGCTACAGAAACCAAATTATTCCAATCTCCGCGAGTAGGCAAACGCCACCCGGAAGGACAAGCCCTCATCGCCGCATCCCAGGTATACAATCTACCGTATTTAGCGCAATTGGAAAGATTATTATTATAGCACCAGCTGTTACCTGTTTCAAAGTTGAGATTCTCGGCCATCCAGGTTTTATTGCCTATTCTCACAGTGCGATACCTCTTATTATCCCTTATATCGGTAAAAACATTGTGGTAGTTTGCGGTGATCACTGCATCTGAACTCAGTGTAACCTCTGCGGACGCACTCCTCGCATTGGTAATTTTGGCCTCACCGCTTGTCACCGTCCAGTTAAAAAATGCGTAGTCGCTGTCTGGCGCGGCAGTTATAGCGAATGGCACTCCCTGATCAACGATTTGAGACGATGGAGTAACAGAACCGCCAGCTTCCGGTTTTTGACTGACCGTAAGCGTATGTAATTTTATAAAATTAGCGGTAACGGTAGTATTAGGATTCGCACCCAAAGTAATGGTAGTAACTGCACTGTTGGCATCGCCAAATTGAGCTTGACCGCTCGGTGTTACCGTCCAGTTGATAAATCTGTAGCCATCCGCCGGAGCGGCCATTATTTTGATTTTTTTGCCGGGAGCAAAACTTGTTTTGTTGGGATTGCGCGATACGGTTCCGGTACCCTCAGGGACTACATCCGTTGTAAGTGTACATGTATCACTCCCGCATCCCGTCAAAATTAACGAAGTAAAAATAGCCATCACCAATGTACAAAAAAACGCTTTACTCATAAATACAAACTCCCCCATCGCTTAGAATTGTTAATTATTAAAAAACAAAAAGTTATACTCTTATCACTACCCTCTAAAAAAAGTGAAGAAGCCGGTTTCCCGGCTTTTTCACCATTACAGTCCTGGAGGCACCTAACCGAGAAACCGTTACTCTTGTTGTTGTTGTTCTCGTTCACGTTCTCGTTGCCAGAATTCATGTTCCGGTTGTACGCGTTGCCGCTCCCGTTCTCCGTAGCGCTCCACCAGTTGCCGTTGCTGCCAACGTTGTTGAAGCCGCCATTCGTGTTGCGGTTGCCGCCCGGCAGAGCCGAAAACATAGCGCAATCTTTCATCAGCTATGAAAAGGTTTCTTTCAAATTCAAAGAAAAATTCCCATAGCTTTTTTCATGCTCTCCCGCATTTACTGCCGCGGGTGGGAGCGCTGCGCTGGACTGATTATGGGACGCTCCTGCAATCCTGATGTTGGTATTGCAGAACTCCGCCCGAAGACAATTCAATAATTTTTCTATTTGCTGATTCAAAAAAACAAACGCGCTTCTGTTCCAAGCCTGCAAAAACAGGCTTAAATCGAAACGGACCTGGTACTTGACAAAACGAGAAATATAAAATAACAGGCAGCGCACGACTTTTTGTGCACTGAATATCTTACGTTTAAGAAACTTTAGTTGACAAATAAATAGGGGGGGGGGGGGGGGGA
>Ga0123356_10002722_pt1 | contig 18799 bp, 14 predicted proteins | sample TergutEmb28metaG_2_FD_92546 | JGI IMG/M metagenome (GOLD analysis project Ga0123356, IMG submission 92546) | Embiratermes neotenicus P3 segment gut microbial communities from Petit-Saut dam, French Guiana - Emb289 P3 | ecosystem: Host-associated > Arthropoda: Insects > Digestive system > Gut ...
AAATCTTAAATTTTATGGATGGTTTTATCAAAATCGGACAGTATTTTGTCCGGTAAAATTCTCAAACAGTGTCTCTCTATCCGCAATTTTTTTTACTTGCGGATTTAAGGAGTTTTAATTCTTCTAAAAGAAAATCGCCAAATACAAGCTGTTCGTTTGTACTGGGATAGGTTTGCGATACCTCGTTTGATGTGGTTGGAAACGAAATGTACTTTGCAAATCGGGTAATTAAGGTTTGTTTCATATTTGGGGTTTAAATGATTTAGCCCTGTTACAACGTTACCTTCACTTCAAATTCCTCATATCCCTCAATAATATCCCCTACTTTAACATCGTTGAAGTTTTCGATATTCAGTCCGCAATCTTGTCCAGCAACTACCTCTTTTACATCATCTTTGAAACGTTTCAGAGAGCCTAATTTTCCGGAGTAGATAACGATACCGTCGCGGATAAGGCGGATTTTGGTATTGCGTTGCAGTTTTCCGTCAAGCGACATGCAGCCGGCAATATTGCCCACTTTGGTAATTTTGAACACTTCGCGTACTTCAAGGTTGCACAATATCTTTTCACGGATCTCCGGTGTATGCATACCGGCAATAGCATCTTTAATTTCGTTGATGGCAGTGTAAATAATTGAATATATGCGAATATCAATTTGCTCCTGCTCGGCTAATTTTCTTGCGCTTGGAGAAGGCCGTACCTGAAACGCCACAATAATTGCGTTGGAAGCAGATGCCAGCAGCACATCGCTTTCCGTAACTGCTCCCACCGATTTGTGAATAACATTTACTTGCACCTGTTCGGTAGAAAGTTTCAGTAATGAATCTGATAATGCTTCTACAGAGCCGTCCACATCTCCTTTTACAATGATATTTAACTCTTTAAAATCACCAATAGCAATTCTTCTGCCGATTTCATCCAGTGTTATATGTTTTTGAGTGCGCAGTCCCATTTCGCGAGCCAACCGTGCGCGTTTGTTGGCTGTAATACGCGCATCGTGATCCGATGAGCACACTTTCAAAATATCTCCGGCTTGCGGAGCGCCGTTCAGTCCAAGCAACAATATGGGGGTTGCTGGTCCTGCTTCCTTAAGCGGCTGATTACGTTCGTTGTACAACGCCTTCACTTTACCGTAATAATTACCTGCTAAGATAGGATCTCCGATTTGAATAGTACCATTCTGTATCAATACTTTAGCTACATATCCTTTTCCTTTGTCTAATGCAGACTCTAAAACGGTGCCGCCTCCATGTCTGTTCGGATTTGCTTTTAAATCAAGCATTTCTGCTTCAAGGAGTATTTTTTCGAGGAGCGTATCAATGTTCGTTCCCTGTTTAGAGTTGATCTCCTGGCATTGATATTTTCCGCCCCAGTCTTCCACCAAAAGATTCATATTGGCTAACCCTTCTCTGATTTTTTCGGGTGCTGCATTAGGTTTATCTATTTTAGTGATTGCAAACACCATAGGAACGCCTGCAGCCTGTGCGTGGTTGATGGCTTCTACAGTTTGTGGCATCACCGAGTCGTCGGCAGCTATAACAATGATACACAGGTCGGTAACTTTGGCGCCGCGTGCACGCATGGCAGTAAAAGCCTCGTGTCCGGGAGTATCCAAAAATGTAATTTTTCTTCCGTCGGGCAGATTTACTAAATAAGCGCCGATATGTTGCGTAATTCCACCGGCTTCACCGGCAATAACGTTACTTTTGCGAATGTAGTCAAGCAACGATGTTTTTCCGTGATCTACGTGTCCCATTACGGTAATAATAGGATGCCGCGGCATTAAATCTTCCGGTTTGTCTTCTTCATCAAATTTCACAGACTCTTCAGAATCAACATTCACAAATTCTACTTCAAAGCCAAACTCTTCTGCTAACAGTGCAATCGTTTCCGCATCTAACCTTTGGTTAATAGAAACGAACAGCCCGATACTCATACAGGTAGAGATGATTTGATTTACAGGGATATTCATTAATACTGCCAAATCGTTTGCAGTAATAAATTCTGTAACCTTCAATTTTTTTTGATCCTGAAGTTCCTGCATTTCGCTCTCCATCATTTCTGATTGGATTTGTGCGCGTTTCTCCCTTCTTCTTTTAGAAGTTTTAGATTTACCGAGCGGCTCCAAGCGCTGCATGGTTTCTTTGATTTGACGTTGGATATCTTCATCGGATATTTCAACTTTTGCAGCTGTTGCCTGATTTTGTTTATCCCCGGCTTGTTTTCCTGTATGCTGCTTGATGCGTTTGCGTTTGCGTTTTTTCTCAGCGTTAGATTTGTCTTTTGCCTGTGTTTGTGCCTGAGTTTGTCCTTGCCCTTGCCCATGTCCGTGTCCTTCTTTTTTAGGGAATGTTTTTCGATTCAGGGCATCCAAATCTACTTTCATATCAGATACTAAAACCGGTCCCGCTAATTTTGGAATTTTAGTTTTGATGTGTTCAATTTCCGGTTTCTGTTCTTCTTTGGGTTGTACAGGAGTATTTTTTTTAGCATCAAAAGGCTTGAGAGTGTCATGTTTTGCTAAAATTTGAACCTCTGGCTTTTTCCCAAACTTATTGTCTTTTCCAAACGTGTTATCTTTTCCAAATTTATTATCTTTTCCAAACCTGTTGTCTTTTCCATGCTTATTATCTTTTCCCTGCGGTTTCTTTTCCTGCTTTTTATCTGTATTTGTTTTGCTTTTCTTTGGTTTTGTTTCTTCAAGGAGCGACAAGTCAATCCATCCTCTCTCTCTCTCTTTGAATTTTTTTGAAAGGTCTTCAACAACAGTAGGAATATGATCCGGTTTTGGAGTTGTAATTTCTTTAGGGGCGATGGGTTCAACAGGCAATTCTTTTATTTCCGGTTCTGTTGCTTTGGGGGTTGTTGTTTTCTCCGTTATTTTTTTCTTTGGCTCTAATTCTGCAACACCTACTACTTTTATTCCCGGAAGTTTCACTGTAACTCGTTCTACATGGTTTTCTTCAACAGGAGGAATTGTAGTGGCAGAGGAAACAACTTGCTGCTTCTGCTCAACTTTTGTTTTTTTCTCTATGGATTGCTTCTCATCAGTTTGCTGTTTAACTTCTTCAATATGTTTAACGTCTTCATCTTTTGACTTTGTAAAAGTGCCGATCTCCAATTTTTTGGCATCTTCTTTAACCATTTTATCACTTTGATATTCTTTTAAAAGAATATCATACATCTCAGGGGTGAGTTTGGTGTTAGGGTTGTCAATAATCTCAATACGTCGTTTTTTGAATAGTGTAACAATTGAAGATATTGCCACATTAAACTCACCGGCAGCTTTTCCTAAACGTGGTATTTTCTTTTCGTCATCCATATAATAGTAGGTTTAAAGTTCAAAGTTCAAGGTTTAAAGTTCAAAGTTCAAGGTTTAAAGTTCAAAGTTCAAGGTTTAAAGTTCAAAGTTTAAGGTTTAATTACATCAATCATCTCATCATCTCATCATCTAATCCACAATATCCAATTCTTTCTTGATAGAAGCAATAAAGTCATCCACAGTTTCTTCTTCAAGGTCGGTACGTTGAATTAATTCTTCACGACTTAATTTAAGCACATTGGTAGCGGTGTCGCAGCCAATAGCTTTGAATGCGTCAATAACCCATTGATCAAATTCGTCGCTAAATTCATTCAAGTCAACATCTTCTTCTTCCTTAATATCATCTCTGAAGACGTCAATTTCATATCCTGCCAACTTGCTTGCTAATTTAATATTATACCCTCCTTTTCCAATGGCTAATGAAACCTGGTCGGGTTTCATATAAACATTAGCGGTTTTGTTTTCTTCATCAATTTCAATATAGGAGATTTTGGCGGGGCTAAGCGTTCTGCTAATGAGGAGATTGATATTGCTGGTATAGTTAATAACATCAATACTTTCTTTGCGCAATTCGTGGAAAATACTGTGAATACGGCTACCTTTCACGCCAACGCAAGCGCCAACAGGGTCAATTCTGTCGTCGAAAGATTCTACTAATACTTTGGCGCGTTCTCCCGGTGCGCGTACAACATTTCTGATCGTAATGAGCCCGTCGTAAACTTCTGGTATTTCTGTTTCCATCAATCTTTCCAAAAACAAAGGTGATGTTCTTGAGATAATAATTTGAGGGGCAGCTCCTCTAATATCAACGCGATGCACTACGGCAGAAAGCGTATCCCCTTTTTTATATTTATCTGCCGGAATTTGCTCGTTTTTGGGCAGGATGAGTTCAACGCCATCTTCATCAAGAATGAGAATCTCTTTTTTCCACACCTGGCTTACTTCTCCGGAAACAAGTTCACCAATTCGGTGTTCATATTTTTTATAGATAAGATCTTTTTCGTATTCAACTATTTTAGTAACCAAGTTTTGCCTTAGCGCTTGAATTTCGCGCCGTGCAAAGTCAGAGAAGCGCACATTTTCCATCACTTCTTCTCCCACTTCAAAGTCGGGTTCAATTTTAATAGCTTCAGAAAACGCAATTTGCGTAAATGCGTTTTTCACACGTCCATCTTCAACAATTTCCCGATAGCGTTGTATTTCCAATTCGCCGCGGTCTACATTAACGATGACTTCAAAGTTAGCATCGGGTCCATATTTTTTGGTAAGCGCAGAGCGGAAAATGTCTTCCAAAATACGCATTAATGATTCTCTATCAATGTTTTTAAAATCTTTAAACTCGGCTAAGGTTTCCAATAAGTTTAAACTATCATCCATGACTTATTATAATATGTTAATTAATTAAATCTAAAAAAATAAGGGCTTTTAGACCCCACTTTCACTTTCTTTCAAAAAAAACTCCCACTTTGTAGTAGTGAGAGTTCTATTGAGTTGACCAACCTGGATTCGAACCAAGACTGACAGAACCAAAACCTGGAGTGCTACCATTACACCATTGGTCAGTTGTTTTTTGAGGCGGCGAAAATATACTTTTTTTTGATTGTTCAAATGACTGATTTAAAAAAGTATATTTTTGCACGCAAATTTTAAAAAAGTATCATGGCAACACAACGCAAAAACTTTTTTCCTCATGTTACCGACGAGCATTGGAACGATTGGAAGTGGCAAATTAAAAACCGGATTACGAGTTTGGATAAACTGAATAAACATCTGCAATTAACCTTTGAAGAGGAGCACGGTGTGCAGGAAGCGCTCAAAACGTTGCGGATGGCGATTACGCCCTATTATTTAAGCCTGATTAATCCCGATGATCCGAATTGCCCCGTTCGGAAGCAGGCAATTCCTACTCAATTTGAAACGCACAAGGCGAAAGCAGATTTGTTAGATCCGCTTCACGAAGATGAAGATTCACCGGTTTCCGGTTTAACCCATCGCTATCCCGATAGAGTGCTTTTTTTAATTACCGACCAGTGCGCCATGTACTGCCGGCACTGTACCCGCAGGCGTTTTGCCGGACAACACGATTGCGAAAGTCCGAAAGAGCGTATCCAAAAATGTATTGATTATATTGCCGCTACTCCGCAAGTGCGTGATGTGCTCCTTTCTGGTGGAGATGCTCTGATGGTGAGCGATGATATGTTGGAATCTATTATTATTCGTCTGCGTAAAATTCCTCATGTTGAAGTGATTCGCATTGGAACACGCGCCCCTGTGGTTTGCCCGCAACGTATTACCGACGATTTAGTGAACATGCTGAAAAAATATCACCCTGTTTGGTTAAATACCCACTTTAATCATTCTAACGAAATTACAGAAGAAGCAAAAATTGCACTGGCAAAGTTGGCAAACGCCGGCATTCCGCTTGGGAATCAAAGCGTTTTACTTAGAGGGGTGAACGATTGTATTGCTACCATGAAGCAATTGGTTCACGATTTAGTAAAAAATCGCGTGCGTCCATACTATATTTATCAATGCGATTTATCTGTTGGAATTGAACATTTTAGAACATCTGTAGGAAAAGGAATTGAGATTATTGAAGGCTTGCGCGGGCACACTTCAGGATATGCTGTTCCCACTTTCGTTGTGGATGCTCCCGGCGGCGGCGGCAAAATCCCTGTAATGCCCAACTACTTAATTACACACGGAGAAAACCGCGTTATTTTGAGAAACTACGAAGGAGTGATTACAACATACACAGAACCTGAAGATTACGCCTCGAACAGCAACTGCCATACTTGCGAACACCATAAATGCCAAACCAAAGGTGTTGCCTCGCTCTTAACCGGCGAAACTTTGGCAATTGAACCCGCAAATTTAGCCCGTAGAAAAAGACATGCGAAATAACAGGTATCCTCTTCTTATTTTGCTCACATTTGTTATTGCCTCATTCTCTTTTGCTTGTAAAAGAAAAACAACCCAAATTGTCATTATTCCCGATGCGTTAAAAAATCATTGGCAACGCGCCCGTTTTTTCGGAAATGTTAAAAGTGTTGAAACAGACACCTATTATTATATCATTAAAGATTCGCTTTTTACCTTCTCCAATAAACATATCCAGTATTACAGTTCAGATGGGTATTTGACACAAGTAATTGTGTTAGATATAAATAACGATACTATTTCCAAAAGAATGCTCTTTTATTTGCAGAATGCTCACGAAGACTATTGGTTAGACTACAGTTTCAGAGATAATAGTGTAACAAAAGACACTTTTCTATATGATAAATATGGGTTCAAAAGTGAAGAACGCATGTTTCACAATGATTCGTTGTTGTACAAAATTCATTATAAGACCGATGCTATCGGCAGTATTATTGAAATGAAACGCTTACTCCCCGAATATCATCTTACCAACAAAATTTATTATAATAACAATGGATTAGCAGAGCGTATCGAAGAGTATAATCCTCAAAACAAGCTATATAAATTTGTTTCGATAGAGTATGACAATTATGGTGATGAAGTGAACCGGCGCGCTTATAAACATACAAATGAAATGATTGAATATACTTATACTCAATATAATAACGAAGGATTATTGCTAAAAACAATCTTTGAAGACCGCTTACACAATATGCGGGAAGAAAAAATTTATTTGCTGCATGATAAAACAGGAAACTGGTTGGAAGAAATTACCCTGCAAGGAGTTGATACGGTGAGGAGAAGGGTGAGGGGAGTTTGGTATTATTAGGAATTAAGAGTTAAGAATTAAGAGTTAAGAATTAAGAATTAAGAGATAAGAGATAGGAATGATAAATATGTGAGAGGAGAAGGAAGAATATGAATTTTTGGCTGGCGCCGTTGCACGGAATTACTTACTACAACTTTCGAAATTGTTTTATCAAACATTTTCATGGAATTGATTATGCCATAGCGCCTTTCATTGCAGCGCAATCCAAAGAAACCATCAACCCAAAAAAACTTCGCGATCTGTTTCCTGAAAACAACACAGAATTGCACATCATTCCTCAAATCATGGGCAACAAACCCAATGAGGTTAAAGAAACAATTGATGTTTTACATGAAGTTTTTGGATATAAACAGTTTAACTGGAACATTGGTTGTCCCATGAACCCAATTGTGCGCAAGAAACGCGGCTGCGGCGTAATGCCTTTTCCTGATTTGATTGAAGAAACAGTGAATGAAGTTTGCGGAAAAACTGTGGCGCAGTTTTCCTTAAAAATGCGTTTAGGTTTACATTCTCAAAAAGAAGGTTTGGAAATTCTGCAACGGATGAACCCATATCCTATTGATTTTCTGTGCATTCATCCAAGATTAGGCATCCAACATTACGAAGGCAATGTGAATTTAGATGTTTTTGAAATATTTTACCAAGCCACCCACCATACCCTTGTTTACAGTGGAGATATTAACGATGTGAGTTTTTTTCTGCATTTACAGCAACGTTTTCCAAAGATTGAAAACTGGATGTTGGGGCGTGGGTTGTTGCAAAATCCGTTTTTGGCAGAACAAATTGCAGGGGCGTTGCACACAACGTCCGAACAAAACCGTTTTATGGATTTTTACCACGATTATTCTGAAATAATCCTGGCATTATATGGCGAGAAAATCGCATTATCATCATTAAAAGAACTGTGGCACTATTTTGCTGCTTTCTGGAAGCTAACCCCTGAGGAACTGCAAAAGATATTACGGATAAATGATTATGGTGTGTTTAACAACAGCTGTGCCGATATTTAAAACTTATCATAAAGGCTAAATTATAGTTCAAACTTATGCCATTTTTTATTATAATTGCACCCTAAATAAATTTTATGACAACCCTTTGGCTTTCAATCTCTTTAATCATCCTTATTGTTGGAATTATCTTCTTTTTCCGCTTTAAAACATGGAAACCGTTGATGCTTGAAACAGAAATAGACAGCAAAGTGAACATTCCCGATAAAAACTTAACAGTGGGAATGGAAGGCAAAACCATTTCGCGCTTGGCGCCTGCCGGAAAAGCCATTTTTGAAACCGGTGCCGAAGAGGTGTTTTCTCAACAAGACTTTATTGATGAAAACCAGCAAGTTGTCATTGCTAAAATTGAAGGAAATAAAATTATTGTCAAACTTAAATAAATATCATTATGGACCCAAACGTTGCCCTATTTTTAACCATTGCCGGAATTATTGCCCTGTTATTTTTGTTTTTATGGCTTGTTCCGCTCGGTTTGTGGTTTAATGCGCTGCTTAACGGTGTGCGTGTTTCTCTTATTCAATTAATTCTAATGCGTTGGCGTAGAGTGCCGCCCGGCACCATTGTCAATGCCATGATTACCGGAACGAAAGCCGGTATTAAACTCAATCGCGACCAGCTGGAAGCACACTATCTTGCCGGCGGGCGCGTGATTCCCGTTGTGAATGCCTTGATCTCAGCAGATAAAGCCAATATTAGCTTGGACTTCAAAGCAGCCACCGCCATAGATTTGGCAGGGCGTAATATTTTGGAAGCAATTCAAACCTCTGTAATCCCTAAAGTAATTGATACGCCACCTGTTTCCGCAGTGGCAAAGGATGGTATTCAGTTGATTGCCAAAGCGCGTGTTACGGTGCGCACCAACATCAAGCAGTTGGTAGGTGGCGCCGGCGAAGAAACCATCATGGCAAGGGTAGGAGAGGGGATCGTTTCTGCCATTGGTGCAGCCGCTACCCACAAGTATGTGTTGGAAAATCCGGATTCAATATCCAAATTGGTATTATCCAAAGGATTAGATTCAGGAACAGCCTTTGAAATTCTCTCTATTGACATTGCCGATGTGGATGTGGGTAAAAATATCGGTGCTATTTTGCAAATGGATCAGGCAAATGCCGATAAAAACATTGCACAGGCGCGTGCAGAGGAACGTCGCGCCATGGCAGTAGCCAACGAGCAGGAAATGAAAGCCAAAGCTCAGGAAGCGCGCGCAAAAGTGATCCTTGCCGAAGCAGAAGTGCCGCTTGCGCTGGCAGAAGCTTTCAGAACAGGCAATTTCGGCGTTATGGACTATTACAAGTTGGAAAATCTGAAAGCAGATACCCAAATGCGCGACACGATCGGAAAACCGAAAGCAACGCCCAAAAAAGATGAAGAAATAAAGTAAGGAATGAGCGCGTATAGAATTGAACACGACACGTTAGGCGAAGTTCAAGTGCCTGCGGATGCCCCTTGGGGCGCGCAAACCCAACGCTCGATAAACAACTTTAAAATCGGCAATGAAAAGATGCCGATGGAACTAATACATGCAATAGCCGTAGTGAAAAAAGCTGCGGCTTTTGCTAATTACGACTGCGGCGTACTTTCCCAAGAAAAACGTGATGCGATTGCCCAAAGTTGCGATGCCATTTTATGCAACAACCTTCCGGATGCTTTTCCATTATTGGTGTGGCAAACAGGCTCCGGCACCCAAACCAACATGAACCTCAACGAAGTAATTGCCCATTATGCAAAGACTTTAGAGCCGCCGGTAGCACTTTCTCCCAATGACGATGTAAATAAATCGCAATCCACCAACGATGTGTTTCCTACGGCAATGCGCATTGCCGCGAAGCAAACAGTTTGCAGGAACTTGCTCCCTGCATTAGAGAAACTTACACTCACCATAACCGAAAAATCGAAAGCCTTTGCCACCATAAAAAAAATTGGCCGCACCCACTTAATGGATGCCACCCCACTCACTTTGGGCGATGAGTTTTCGGCTTACGCCACGCAGTTATCGTTTGGCACTAAGGGCATTGAACATGCACTCCATGCAATATCCTTTTTGCCAATAGGTGGCACTGCTGTTGGAAATGGCATCAACACCCCACAAGGTTACGACGAAAAGGCGGTGCATTACATTAATTTGTTTACAGAAAGCAGAAAGCAGAAAGCAGAAAGTAAGTTTGAGGCGATGGCATCTCATGATGCTTTTGTGGAGCTTTCCGGTGCATTGAAACGTCTTGCCGTTTCGCTGATGAAGATTGCGAATGACCTAAGGCTGTTGGGATCGGGACCCCGCTGTGGCTTTGGCGAGTTGCTTCTCCCTGAAAATGAACCCGGATCCTCTATCATGCCCGGAAAGGTTAATCCTACTCAGTGCGAGGCGCTTGCAATGGTGTGTTGCCAGGTAATAGGCAATGATGTAGCGATTACAACCGGCGCCATGCAAGGACAGTTGCAACTGAATACTTTCATGCCGCTTATTGCCAAAAATATCTTGCAATCTATTCGTTTATTGAGCGATGCAATAAATTCATTTAATGACCACTGTGTGGAAGGCATTACCCCAAATCTTAAAAACATTCAGAAACATTATGAAAACTCCTTAATGCTAGTTACCGCCCTGAACCCTGTGATTGGCTATAGCAATGCTGCCAAAATTGCGCAACATGCGCACAAGAACGACTTAACGCTGAAAGAAGCGGCGATGGAGTTGGGGTTGATTTCGGAAGAGGAGTTTGATAAGGTGATGAAAACAGCAAGAATAATATGAATCAATGAACATGAAAAGAAAAGTGGTACCATTCAAATGTGCTGTAGCCCCTCCCAAACAATCTCCGCAACATCCTTCACACAAACATCTCCTCCATACATAAACGCCTTTTTGCACATTGGGCAAGCCGTAGCGATGAGATCGGGCTTCTTCCTCAAAAGATTTTCCAGCGCAGCATCTCTTATTTTCTTTTGTTCTTCATTTTCAAGAACAGTATTTCCTAAATTAAATCCACAGCAGAAACTTTTTTCTTTTTCGTTTTTGAGAGGCACAAGTTTAACTGCATTTTTCAGCACTTTGCGCGGGGCTTTGTAAACACCGCAGCCTCTGCCTAATTCGCATGGATCGTGATAGGCTACCCTAATATCCTGTTTGGTTATGGAAATTTTCTTCTCTTTCAAGCACTTCTCAATATATTCGGTATGATGAATAACCGGAATGTTGAGTTTATACTCTTTCCTAAACGATTGGTAGCAAATAGGACAGGAGGTTACCAAAAGGGTGGCATTTGATTCGCGGATTAAGGCGGTGTTTTTTCTGCGCAATTCTGTGGCTTGCTGCTCAAAACCTTGCTGTAGCAACGGACGACCACAACAGATCGTTTTTTCGGCGTCAATATGCCAATATTTTTGTCCGGCAGCTTCAAAGATGTTTTTCATTGCTGAAACGGTTCCCGGAGTCAGGTGCGACATACATCCGGAGTAGTAGGCAACCCTGCCGATGGCATTAAATGGCTGAATGGTATCTACATATTGGTAGTTTCCCTGTGTATCCAACTCTTTTTTGTAGCGGGTTTGCCGGCGAATTTTGGTGAGCTCCAACCCTACGGGGCAGTCCACCACACAGCGGTCGCACATCAAACAGTTGTTGGCAATCTCCTCTTTCAATCGTTTGTAACGAATTTCACGAAGCAGGTAAACAGATTGCACATCAGTAAGTTTCAGTTCTTTGTTTAAGGGGCAGTTGTCAATACAGATTCCGCAACGGGAACAGGCGCTCAGTTCAAATTTGGTAAATCCTGTAGGTTTATCCGATTCACGCAGTCCTAAATTTCTGAAATAAATCAGGAAAGGCTCAGTAAGGATGTGCATGTAGCGGGAAAATGGCAGCGACACAAAGAAGATACCGAGCGCTAAAGAATAGAAAAGCCACCAAGTAGTTTCAAAGTACCAAAAGGTGTCATTGCTTACACGTGGAACAGTGGCGCTTATTAATTCTCCCAATGTTCCGGTAAGGAAGCCGCCATTGTGGTATCGGTTTGCCGTAACGCTCTCTGCTATAAGTCGCAATGGGAAAATGAGCCAAAGCGAAATCATGGTGAATTTATCAAAGAGTACATGCTTGGTTGCTCTTTTCATTCCTACTATTCGGGAATAAATGCGCTTGCACATAGCAATCAACAAACCGGATAGCACGATACAAAGCAGCAAATCCATGAGGTGGTAGAAAAGCATTTCTCCGTTATAATGAGGGAGTTCTTTACCAAAATATTTAAAGAAGATAGGCACCCAGAAAGGATGTCTGCCAGTGATCGCCGCGCTTGCTTCAATCGCACCCACCACAATAAGCAGAAACCAGCCTAATGCAATGCTGGCGTGCATGTATCCCAAAAAAAACTTTTGTTTAAATACTTTACGATGAAAAAGCACTTCAATAACCATTTCCCAAATAGCAGGGATGAATTTCCATGACAGAATATTTTTACGGAGAATCGTGCGTTGCAAACGGTCGAATTGCCGCATCCATCTGATCCATTTGAAAATACAAATTCCAAACAAAATGAGAACACCAATACAGAACGGAATGATAAACGGGTTGAAATATTGTGGCATAGAGCTATTGATCGTTTTCTTTTAGAATTTTACGCAAGTTAATAATGAGGGCACGCAGGTTAACGTCTCTGGGGCACACTAATGTGCATTTTCCACATAGCATACATGGCTTAATGGCTTCTGTCAGTTCATCGTACATTCCTGCACGAAACTTGGTATGGATTTTGCGGATGTTGAAATCGGTGAATTGTGCTGCCGAACAGGTTGCCGTGCAGGATCCGCAACGGATGCACCTCCGGAAAGAACCTACAGATTCTTCCAACTCCTTTAAAGGGGCGCTGTCAAGATCTAAATTGATGGTGCGCCCTCGGTTGATTTGAAATCCAAAATTAATCACAATGCTATAATTTTTTTTCTTTTCTTAGAATTAATTCATCGAACCAATCAAAGAAAATTCTGGATAATCCTCTTTGATATACTTTCCTAAATGTGTAAGCATCAGCTCTTTTGTTTCTTTCAATTTTTTCAGGATGTTGCAGTGGCAGAATAGGAGTTGTTTCTTTCATCAATCTTCTTATCCGGCGTTTTCTTTTCTTGAATCCCACATTAGTTACCAAGTTCACATTGGGAGAGATGCACAAGCCGTTGTGCGCCCAAATATGAAAATTATACTGGTATTCCCAATAATCTAAGTTATGTTTGCTTAAGTTATTATAAATGCGATGGCAAAATATTTTTTCGAGCGGGTTATTTACATATCTGTCCACGATCCTGTTAAAAAAAAGCTCGGAATTTTCTTTTATTTCCAATTCAAACCCTTTCCATGCTCTGCGCCAGGTTGCAAAACCCCAGATAAATGAATATGCCGTATAATGGTAGGAGTGGGTGAGGTATTTTTTTCTTCTTTCCAAATAGTTTGCGCCAATGTGCATGATTTTATTAACACTGCGATATTTTTCCAACAATTCTTCACAATAATGAAAAAAATCGAGATTAGGCATCGTTTCGTCGCACAGGATAATTCCTTCTTCTTCATGTTCAAACATCCATGAAATGGCTTGGTGCACATTTTTTGATCTTCCAAGATGTTCATCGTGAAACAGATATTTTGTTTCACATTTCCACTCGGGCATGATGATAGATCGTGTTTTTAAACATATTTGATAATCGATAGGAATATTTCTATTGGCGCCATCGGCAGCTACATAGAGCTTTTCGGGTTTTATTTTTCTAATGATTTGAAACAGGTTGTGTGTTTCATCAACCCGATTATATAATATAAGTAAGATAGGTGTTTTAAACATAACTTATTAAATTCAGGGTGCAAAGTAACATGAATTTTTAAGAAATTCAAGCGCATGCAAAAAAACTTAACCCAAAAAACGCCCTATCCACAAACTATCAAAGAAAATTTTATTTACTTTGCGGCTGTTTTAAGATTCTTCCAAAATGCATAAATGTATAGTAAATACCTCTATTTGGCTACTCTTATTGCTCATCTTTTCAGCAAATAATATCCATGCCCAAAACAACACTTACACCATAACAGGTATTATTATTGACAAAAGTATCAACACTCCTCTTTACTATGTAAATACCGGATTGCTTAATGCGGAAGACAGTACGGTGGCGAGTGTGGCAACCACCGACAAAGAGGGCGTTTTTACATTTTCCAACATTAAATCGGGAAACTACTTTATTAAAACTTCATATTTAGGTTACGATGTTTTTGAGCAATCTGTTTCTGTTTTGGGCGAAAACAAAACTATCAGAATGGATACTATTCTGTTGCAACCTGCTGCCGCCAAGTTGGAAGGAATTACCGTTGCTACTACCAAACCTGTTTATATGAACGATGGGGAAAAGATACTCTATAACGTTTCGGAAGATCCGGGCATACAAACCGGAACGGTTGCCGATGCACTGCAAAACGCACCCGGAGTGGAAGTGGATATTGAAGGAAATATCACACTGAGAGGCGTTTCGAGCGTGGAAATTTGGATCAACGACAGACCCTCGCGGTTAGATGCGGAAAACTTGAAAACCTACATACAGCAGCTCCCTGCCAACTCGGTGGAGCGTATTGAGGTGATCACCAATCCATCAGCACGATACACCGCAAAAGGCGCCGGCGGAATCATTAACATCGTTACCAAATCTAACATCAAGAAAAACAGCTTTATCAGTTTTGGAATCAACGGCTCTACCAAACCCATGACCTCTCCCTGGTTCTCGTACATGTATTCCAATGACAAATTTTCTTTCAATGCTTATTGTGGAGGATACTATTTTTTCAATAGAACAAAATCCGACGGATACAGTATTATTTTCACAGAAGAGATGGACACATCAAGTTATCGAAGTTATACAAGCGATTACTCAAGCAACTCCATCTCCGGCAATATTCATTTGTATGCCTCCTATAATTTCGATTCATTAAAAACCATCTCTTTTTATGGGGGCGGTTGGAGCAATATTTTCAATAAAAGTAATAGTTATCAGGATTATATGTACCGTGAGTATATCTATAAACCAGGCATATATGATTATGAGGAAAATTCCAACTCAACCCATAGTAATATGAATACTTGGTTTGGAGTTGAGTATGAACACAACTTTAATGATGACGGTCATAAACTTACAACAGAAATATCAGGAGGTTTTGGCAATCAACGTTCAATTAACAATTTCCAACGTTCATACCACAATTATTCCGAAATGAATAAAAATAAAAAGACCACAAATCATTTTAAAGGATCGAGTGTGAGTCTTGATATAGATTACAGTTTACCCTATCATGAAAACGGAACTATTGAAATTGGATTTAGCGGTACGTATTGGCCCGAAGAAATGGATAAAAGAACCGATACCTTGTCTCATTTTTCTTCCGAAATTTATGTTTTAGACTCCATACGTTATCAACATTATGTGAGTAATGAAGGGGATATGGATGCCTACGTAACCATTCAGCACAAATTTGGAAACTTTACTATTAAAGGTGGTTTGCGTTCCGAAAATCGCATTCTCAATTATGTGGTAACGAACATGCCGAAACATCACGATACAAAAAAATATTTAGGATTATATCCTTCATTGCATTTGAGCTATGCAACCAAAACCATGCACAACTTCAACCTCAGCTATTCCCGAAGAGTAAATTACCCGTGGGTTACACACATCAATACTTTTATTGAGTATGATGAAAACAGTATTTATTTCGTAGGCAACAAAAATCTAAAAGCCACACACACCAATTCTGTTGAGGGTGGGTGGACAAAATATTTCACAAAATTCGGCTCTGTTGGGTTATCTGCTTATTTTAAAAACTCCAAGAATGAAAGAAACGGTTTTAGCGATGTAATTTACAGTGATTTTTTTGGAAAGGTTGTTCCTTACTCTACCCACATCAACTCAGGAAAATCTCATCGGTACGGCGCAGACCTCAATGTGATGTACAAACTGAAAGCGTTCATGAATATTCGCCTCAATGCCGGTATTTATCAATATCATAATGAAACACTTTTCAGAGAAGATAAAATCGTAATCACCGATAACTTTTGCTATAATTTTCAATTAAATTTTTGGGCAAAACTTTGGAAGTTTTTGGAAGTGAACGCATCAGGATATTATCGTTCCAAAACCAAAGGGGTATATGTCGAATATGCACCTACATATTCTATAAATTGTGGTTTGCGTTCAGATTTTTGGGATAAAAAAATATCTGTTTATCTCAATGTACAGGATATTTTTAATTGGGGCAGAGAACGGAGCAACAACACCAATCCTTATTATGTCTATTATCATTCAACAAAATACAACAGTCGTTTTATCAGTGCCGGCGTAACTTTCCGTTTTGGAAAAATTGAATTGGAGAATCAGGCGAAAACCGGAGGAAATATGGAGTAAACTTAAAATGTGTCTTACATCTATCTCAGTCAAGCAAATTGATTGGGAGGCTGTTGACCGCTTTGTTGAAAAATTAAATGAAAACAATTAGAAAAAATAGATAAATAGAAATAATTAATGAAGAAAAAAGTAATTGTAATCGGTGCGGGCATTTCGGGGTTATCCGCTGCCATTTACGCACAAAGAAGCGGCTTCAACGTAACGCTTTGCGAACAACATAGCATTGCCGGCGGAATGTGTACCTCATGGAAACGCAAGGGCTATCTGTTTGAAGGTGCAATGCATTGGCTCACCGGATCAAGTCCGAAAACAGAATTATATCCGGTGTGGAAAGAGACCGGCGCTTTAAATGATGATATTAAAGTGTTTTTGCACGAGCCTTTTTATGCTGTAGAATGGCAAGGAAAAACCATCAATCTGTATCGAGATTTGGAGAAGACCATAGAGAAACTGCGGGTGTTCTCTCCGGATGATGAAAAGTTGCTACAACGCTTAAAAAAAGATGTAGAGGCGTTCTCTTGTTTGCAGATGCCTGTTTATGATATCAAGGGGGTAGAAGCGCAGCATCCAAAGCGTATGAAAATAAGTACGTTGCTGAAAATGTTGCCCGCATTGCCCAGAATTGTAAGGTGCAACAAAATTTCCTGTAAAGAGTATGCTGCGCAGTTTAAACATCCGGCTATTCAGCGACTGCTTTGCCTTATGATGGACGATTATTCAGCCACCAGCATGATTGCCACGTTGGCTCAGATCAATATGGGCGACGGCGGCTACCCCGAAGGCGGCTCGTTGGCAATGGTGGATCGAATGACAAAAACTTTCGAGGAGTTGGGCGGCACTCTGCTTTTGAAAACTAAAGTGAAGAAAGTGAACATTAAAAACGGAGTGGCAACAGGCGTTACCATAGGAAACAGTATCCTGCCCGCCGATGCCGTAATTGTTACCCAAGAAACTATAGCAGCACTCGACCAATTGTTTGATGTACAATTGAATGAAAAATGGCTGACAAGTCTTCGCAAAAACACGAAACCGGAAGTATGCACCTTTGTATCTCTTGGAATTCGTGCAGACCTGCCGCAAACACCGGCTTTTGAACTTGCCGAACCAATCATGTATGCAGACAAAACCGTATCGGAAATATTTTTCTTCAATTATGCCAAATTTGAAGAATACGCTCCAAAAGGTTGCACCACGCTTACCACAGCGCTTATGGGAGATACTTACGAATTTTGGAAGAAGGCAAAAGAGGAAGGCAGGTATGAGGAAGAAAAGCGCCGCCTCGCCGAACAAATCTGTCGGGTAATCAGCGAGAAATACCCGCAAGCGAAAGATAGCATTGAAATTATTGATATCGCAACTCCTTTAACATACGAGCGATATACCGGCGCCTATCACGGCTCATGGATGAGCATAATGGGTGCAGGCGACAAGATGAGAGCCTATCCCGGGTTTTTAAAAAGTGTCAACAGCTTGTATTTTGCGGGGCACCGCCTTACGAACCCCGGCGGGCTGCCTGTGGCGATAGACTCCGGTAGAAAAGCTGCACAGATGGTTTGCAGGCAGTTTGGTGTGATGTTTAAGAGTATGTCTTAATGGAGAAAGTGAGTTTTAAAGAATAATTATTTTACACTATAGACCGATTATAACCATATCGTAGTAGATGTTTTGTAAAACTATATATTTGCCGACGTAATTAATAAACATTTGAATTGAAATAATAATACTTTAAATTGAAACAGTTAATTCGTATTTTTTGTGGTATTCTTTTTTGTCTGGCTGCGGATTGCGGAGGTTATAAGCACCCGCTACCTCCCGTGAGAGTTGATTTTACTATTAATCCTAATGACGTTTTTTATCTAAATTTGAATTCTTGGGGCGGGCACGAGTATTTTAAGGGCGGGGTTTGTGGAGTGGTGGTGTATAGATTAGACGAATGGTCGTTTACTGCCTTCGACAGAGGATGTCCCTACGATTGGGAAGAGCCGGATTCGTGGATTTGGGTATGTGATGATGGCATTACTTTGCAATGCACAAAATGCGGCTCCATGTTTAATATTTTAGACGGCGGCGTAATTACAGGACCTTCAAAATATGCTTTAAAAAGATATTATACGAAGTATGATGGAATGCGATTACGAGTGCATAGCTAACCCATTCAATTGACAATTAAGAATTAAGAATCACTCGTGTTGCGTTTAATCTAATTGAATAACAATAACATACAATCACGTTCTTTGACATTTTGGTAATCAGATTTATTAAGCAGTTGATTTATAGGCGTTTTAT
>Ga0123356_10002723_pt1 | contig 18797 bp, 20 predicted proteins | sample TergutEmb28metaG_2_FD_92546 | JGI IMG/M metagenome (GOLD analysis project Ga0123356, IMG submission 92546) | Embiratermes neotenicus P3 segment gut microbial communities from Petit-Saut dam, French Guiana - Emb289 P3 | ecosystem: Host-associated > Arthropoda: Insects > Digestive system > Gut ...
GCTGACCGGGCGGCCGAGGGCTTTGCCGTAGAAGTCCGCCAGGCGGGCGGGGTCGGCGGAGTCGATGTTTATCGATCCCCAGTTCAGGTTGGCGGTGGTGGTCATGGCTTGCTTCCTTTCGGTTGGCTGGCTACGTAGCCAGGCTGGACCCTCCCTCAGCGGGAGAGTCAAACTCGTGCCGGAGCGGGTTTTGGCGCCTCGTGTGCGACCTTGTGGCCCTTACTGGGTGCAGTTTTGGATTCGCCAGGGTGAGCAGGAATCACCTCATCTAGGCGATTGCGGTGACAGTTAGGGCGTCGGTCCGTCGGCTTGACTCTCCCGAGGCGAGCCCTTGTGCCGGAGCGGGTTTGGCGCCTCGTGTGCGACCTTGTGGCCCTTACTGAGTGGAGTTCTGGATTCGCCAGGGTGAGCAGGAATCACCTCATCTGGGCGATTGCGGTGACAGTCAGGGCGCGCGTCCCTCGGCTTGACTCTCCCGCCGAGGAAGGGTCCAGCCTGGGCTCGTAGCCAGCCGGCGACCTGGGAGAACTTCCTGGTAAGCCTGCTGACAAGGACAACAAGCACGGCCTGGTCACCTAGGTGCGCTGGCCGGTGCCTTCCAGAAGAGGAGAAGCAGACCATGACCACCACCACTGTCGACCTGAATTGGGCGTCCGTGAACATCGACTCCGCCGACCCTGCCCGCCTGGCGAACTTCTGGGGGGCGGTCCTCGGCCGCCCGGTCCGCCCGGGCGTGACCCCCGGGACCATGACAGTCGACGCCCCCGACTCAGGGAGCGGCCTCCAGATGATCTTCCACGCGGCCGCCGCGGCCGGGTCGAGCACTGGCGGGTACCGTCCCACCCTGCTCACCGACCACCACGACGCGGAGACCGAGCGGCTGACCGGCCTGGGTGCCAAGCTGGTCAACTCGGCCTATTACGCGCCCATCCGCTTGACCGTGCTCGCCGACCCGGAGGGTAACCCGTTCAACCTGGCGACCTGGCAGTCCGAGTAGTTGCCGGGTACGAGTAGTGGCCGAGCCTCGTACTGATGATTCAGGCCGGCGGCCGCCTCTGGCGGTCGCCGGCCTGAATCATCCACCGGGCCCGCTGTCTTCTAGTGGGTGAGCACGCCCGCGCCCGCGCGGGCGCGGGCGACCAGGTCGTCGAAGAGCGCCTGGTCGTAGGCGTGCGTCGCCGCCAGGTCCTCCGGGTGCCACTGGACCGCGAGGGTCCCCGTCGCGGTGTGCTCCATCGCCTCCACGCACCCGTCGGGCGCGCAGCCGACGGCCCGCAGTCCGCCACCCAGGCGGTTCACGGCCTGGTGGTGGTAGGAGGACACGATGATCTCGTCTGCCCCCGCGAGTCGCCGCAGCCGTGACCCGGCGGCCAGCGTCACCAGGTGCCGAGCGCCCTTGTGCTCGACCTGGTTGCCATCGGTGTGCACGTCGCCGATGTGCTGGCGGAGCGTTCCGCCGCAGGCCACGTTGAGCACCTGGAGGCCCCGGCAGATCGCCAGCGTCGGCAGCGCGCCGGCCAGCGCCGCCCTGATCACCGCGAGGTCGAACGCGTCCTGATTGTCATCCGGGGTTTCCGACTCCGGCTGCGCGGACGCGAGGTAGGCGGCCGGGTTCAGGTCGCCGCCGCCGGGCAGCACGACGCCGTCGAAGGCAGCGAGCCGCTCCGGCATTCCCGCGAGGTCGCCCGCGCCGCCCCCGTGCAGGATGACCGGCTCACCGCCGGCCCGCAGCACCGCGTCGAGCAGGGTCTCCGCGGCGACCGTGCCGGAAAACCTGAGCACGGACGAGCTCTTGGCTCGGCGGCCGACGATGGCGATCAGGGGGCGCATGGGATTTCGTTCCTTACTCCGCCGTGCCCGGCGACTGTGCAAAGGGGTATTGGAGCGCCGGCAGCCATTCCTTCCAGGCCGCCGCGAGTCGTCCGTCGGCTTTGACCGCCGCGAGCGCCTCATCGAGCGCGTCGGTGAGCGATGGCCGGGACTTGGACACCGCCAGACCCCAGCGGTTGCCCGTCTGGACGGTGAACGCCAGGTCGTAGGCCGGGTCGTCGGCGAGCGGCACGAACACCACGTCGTCGTCGACCACGGCGTCGACCTCGCCGGAACGCAGTGCGGCGAGCATGTCCCCGAACACGTCGTCCGACTCCCCGCCGAACCCGACGGTGAGCGCGTCCGCGAAGGTCTCGGCGAGCGTCATGTTGGTCGAGCCGGTGATCGCGGCAACTTTCCTGCCTGCCAGGTCAGCGGCGGAGGCGATGCCGGATCCCTTGCGCACCAGCACCGACTCGTGGAACACCGCGTACGGCTCGGTGAAGTCGGCGACCCGCTGCCTGGCGGGGGTGATGCCCTGCCCGCACAGCACGGCGTCGGCGCGCTCGTCGTCCAGCGCGGGCAGCAGTTCCGACCAGGGCAGGAACACCCACGACAAGTCCCAGCCGAGCACTCCGGCGAGCAGCGCGCCGACGGCGGGTTCGTACCCGTCCCGCGTTCCGTCGGCGGACGCTCGGTGAAACAACGGGGCCGCCTCGGAGTCGATGCAGGCCAGGCGCAGCGAGGTCATGATGGCTAGGGTGCCTTCGCTAAGAGTGATTGACCGATGTCGATTTTATGCCGGTTCGGGAAGCCTTATGCACCGCAGGCAGCACTTGCGCTGCCTGCGGCAATTGTGATCTGCCTTACGGCAGTTCTCGTGCTGCCTACGGCAGTTCTCTTGCTGCCTACGGCAGGGCTTCGGAGTACATCGCGAACTCCCAGTCGGTGACGGTGCCGCAGTACCGCGCCCACTCGTCGCGCTTGTACGACACGTACAGGTCGGCGAGCTCATCGCCGAGCGCGGATCGCACCACGTCGTCCGCCTCGAAGGCGTCCAGCGCCTCGCCCAGGGTGAGCGGCAGCTTCGCCCACTTCGACGTGCCGCCGTACGACGAGCCGACCTGCGGCTCACCTGGGTCGGTGCCGACGGCGAGCCCGTCTTCCATCGCCTTGATGAGGACCGCGTGCGACAGGTACGGGTTGACCATGGCGTCCGGCAGCTTGAACTCGAGCCGCCCGACCGCCGACAGCCGCACGGTGCAGGTCTTGTTATCCATGCCCCAGTTGATCTGGGACGGAGCGAACTGGCCCGCGTCCCAGTACCGCTTGTAGGAGTTCACCGTCGAACCGAAGACCGCCATGCCGCCGGCCGCGTGTGCCAGCATGCCGCCGAGCGCGTGCCCCCCGGTCTCGGTAAGGTGCAGCTCGCCGACGCCTGGTTCCTCCAGCACGTTCGTCCCTGACGCGACGTCCCAGAGCGAGACGTTGTGGTGGCAGCCGTTGCCCATCATGCCGGTGGCCGGCTTGGGCATGAAGGATGGGCTTACACCGAGCTCCCGCCCGACCTGGCGGCAGATCTGCCGGTAGGTCACCAGCCGGTCGGCGGTCAGGTTGGCGTGGTCGAACATCCAGTTCAGCTCGAGCTGGCCTGGGTCCTCGTAGTCGCCTTCGATCATGTCGAAGCCGAGCGCGCGGGCGTAGCCGATGACCTTCTGGTAGATCGCCCGGTACCGTTCCAGGTGCTCGATGTGATACGACGGCGACGATCCTGGCCGGAACTTCGCTTCGAGCCCCGGACCCGTCCACGTCATCTCGGGCTCGCACCCGGACCGCAGCTCTAGCCCCGTGGCGGCGGTGAACGCCTCGTGCACGCGGATCAGGTTGCCCCGCACGTCCGTCGCCAGCGGCTGCCCGCCGACCCCGCCGGTCAGGTGCGACGGCTCGTACATCCGGCAGAAGAACCGCCCGGTCGAGGTGTCCCAGGGCAGCACATCGAACGTGTCCAGGTCGGGCACCATGGTCAGCTCGGCCGCCTCCGCGCCGCCGCCGAGCAGTTCGCCCGCCCGCGTGGACTGCAGGTCGGCGACCACGGTCCTGTGCAGCTGCACGCCCTTTTCGGCGTTCCTCCGCAGGTGGGCCGCGGGCACCACCTTGCCGATGACCCGGCCGGAGATGGTCACGCCCTGGTAGTAGATGTACTCGACGCCTGCCGCCTCGATCGCGGCGGAGACGGCGTCGAGTGCGTCGCCGTCGGAATTGGCCTCGCGGTGTGCGTCCAGTGCGGTGCCCGTGGTTGGCTGTACAGTCATCGCGTCTTTTCCTTCATGATCAGGGCCGGTGTACTCAGGCGCTGTCGGCTACGGCGGCAAGCGCGGCGCGCAGCTCGCGCTGGCGGGACGGTGGGAGGTTGACAGCGACGCTGCCGACGTTGCGGCCGTCGCGGTAGTACTCGGCGAGCACGCCCGCCTCCAGGTTTCCCGGATCGCCTTCCGTGATCCGGGCGTCGTCAGCGATCGCGGGAGAGCCGAAGGACTGCAGCCGTAGCGATCCCTGGTCGCTCCAGAAAGAGGGAATCGGTTTGAACGGTTCCCTGGTTTCGGCGCCACCCGACAACCGCGACACCAGCGTCGCGGCGGCGCGGCGCGCGGTGTCCGTTGGCATCGACCAGTGCTCGACCCGGCGGGGGACGTCGTCGAACAGCGGATTGGGGAACCGGGCGACATCTCCCACTGCCACCACGAGCGCCCCCGGGACGGTGCTGCCCGTGGTGGCAGGGCCAGCGGTGGCGGCTCGCCCGCTGAAGGATTGGCCGCCGACTGCAAGGTCGTTGCCGACGAGAACGCCGTCGGAGATATCCAGGCCAGTCGCCGCGAGCCATTCGGTGTTCGGCACGGAGCCGACCGCTTCGATCACGATGTCGGCGGGCAGCACCGCGCCGGCCACCGCGGGGCCGCCGGAGATGGGCCCGCCAGGGACGATTCCGCCACCGGGCTCGTCGCTGACAACCACACCCGTCACCCGGCTTCCGCCGGTGTATCCGAGCACCGTCGTGCCGGTGAGGAACCGGATCAAGGCTCGCTCGTGGTGGGCCTGGATGGCGGTGGCCAGCTCTTCGCCGAGCACGCGCAGCATCGGCGGGCCGGCCGGCTCGATGACCGTGACATCGCAGCCGAGGGCGTGCGTGGTGCACGCGACCTCGCATCCAATGAACCCGCCGCCGACCACCACTACCCGGGGACGGCCAGTGGTGGCCGATGGAGTAGTGGCGGCCGGCGCGGGCGCGGCTGCCTTGGGGTGGAAGGCAGCCGCGGTCAAGGGCGCGGCTGACGCGGGCGGGTTGCCCAACAGGGCCCGCAGGTCCGCGCGCAGCGCCGCACAGTCGTCCAGGGTGCGGATCACATGTCTGCCGCTGTCCGGCCCGGCCGGGCCGGGCACGCCGAGGCGGCGCGGGCGCAGCCCGGTGGCGGCGATCAGGCCGTCGAAACTGACCGTGGTGCCGTCGGCTAGGGCGAGCTTGCGGGCGTCCAGGTCCGCGGCTTCGATTGCGGTTCCGAGCCGGAACTCGACGTCGGCGACCGACGCCCGCCGCCGGAACGCGACCCGCTCGTGCAGTGCTGGCACCTCGGAGCCCGCGGCGCGCTGCGGGTTACCGGTGATCGCGGGGACTGAGTCCGGGCCGGATCCGGCTGCCAGGATGTCGCTGGCCAGGAGTTCCTTCGACAGCGGAGGGCGGTTGTAGGGCGGGTGCGGTTCCGCGCCGATGACCGTGACCGGGCCGGCGTGCCCGGCGGCCCGCAGCTGTTCCGCCGCCCGGAGCCCGCCGAGTCCGGCGCCCGCGATGACGACGTGCTTGGCCATGAGTCCGGGTTCCGCTCAGTCGATGATCGTGATCGCCTGCTCAGGGCAGGCGTCGGCGGCGTCCTCGGCGTCGGCCCGCAGCGCCTCGTCCGGATTCTCCTCGAAGACAAGGTGGCCTTCGTCGTCAATCCGGAAGATGTCGGGCGCCGCGATGGCGCACTGGCCATGGTCGGCGCAGATGTTGAAGTCGACGGCGATGCGCATGCCAAGCTCTCCTGATGTCCGGGGGCGGGGATGGTCCGGTTGTGGCCGTCGCTAGTGCGCGGCCGGGATAAACGCGATGGGCAGGGTCACCGGTCCTGTGTTGCCCGAGTCGGGAAGCCAGGACGGCTCGCCGTCCAGCCGGGGATTGGTGAGGCGGCGGGCGAGCAGGGGCAGCGCCTCGCTCATGTCGCTGCGGGCGACGAAGTGGCCGAGGCAATGGTGCGCGCCGCCGCCGAACCCGTAGTGCGGCTTGCGGTCGGCGGTGATGTCGAAGCTCTCCGCGCCGAACGCGCGCGGGTCGGTGCCGGCGGACTGGGAGAACAGATGGACCGTGGTGCCCGCGGCGATGTCCAGGCCCTCGAACGTGAAGTCCTCGAGCGCCTCCCTGCTCACCCAGGTCACGGTGGGGTTGACTCGCATGACCTCCTCGACGGCCTTGCTGCCGAGGTCAGACTGCGCGGCGAGCAGCCGCCACTGGTCCGGATGGGCGAGGAACGTCTGCATGGCCAGGCCAAGCTGGTTGCGGGTCGTGTCGAACCCGCCGAAGATGAGCAGCACGAGGCCGTCGCGCAGCTCATCGTCGGACAGCTTGTCGCCCTCGTCGCGGGCCTTCACCAGCGCGGTGACGAAGTCGTCGCGCGGGTCGCGCCGCCGCGCCTCGATCAGGTCGTCGGCGTACGTGTAGAGGTTGGCGAGCGCCTCCTCGATGCGGGGGAGCTCGGTGCGCAGGGTGACGCCCATCGCCAGGCCGATCGCCGCGGACTCCGAGGCAATCACCGGCCACTCCTGTTCCGGCAGCCCGAGCATGATGGCGATGACCCGGGCCGCGTACGGGGCGGCGAACTCCGACATGAACTCGGCCTTGCCAGGCTCGCGGAAGTCGTTGATCAGCTCGTTCGCCAGCGCCTGGAACCGGGGGACCAGGCTCCCGATGAGACGCGGGGAGAAGGCCGGGTTCATCAGCCGCCGCAGCCGGTGGTGCTGCTCGCCCTCCTTGTTGAGCACCCAGCTGGCCCACCAGCGCGCGAGCGGGCCTTCGGTGATGCCGTTGTGCGCGGGCCAGGCGACCGAGCCCTGACGGAGCTTGGGGTGCTTGAGCAGCCTGCTCATCTCGTCATAGCGGAGCACCGCGAGGCCGTAGTTGGTCCGCGCGTACCAGGACCGCTCCCGGGCGGCGTAGACCTGCTCGGACTTGATCCGGAAGGCGGGGTCCGCGATGTCGAAGTACGGTGCGAAGCCCGACATGGTGTCCGTCGCGCTCGAGGTCATCTCCGTCCTCCCAGCTTGGTCCTTGGCTGCCGTCCGGCGGCCGGTTGAGCCGTTCTGCCGGCCGTTCGCCAAATCCTCTAACATTAGAGTTTGTATGTCAAGAACTTCGGCGGGCAGCGGCATCCCGGTTAGTTTGGCCGTCCCGCAGAGTCTTGACTGCATGAGCAAAATGCCAGCCACGGCTCTGGACGAGCGTTACAGCGACCCGGCTGCGGTCGCTACCAGCTGGGACCAGACGCGCGCGGTGCTTGAGGGCGCTGAGCTGTTCTGGATTTCGACGGTGCGCGCCGACGGCAGACCGCACGTCACGCCGGTTGTGGCAGTCTGGTCCGGCGACGCCTTGTGGTTCACCACGGGCGCGAACGAGCAGAAGTACGCAAACCTGCGGGCGAACCAGCACGTCGTGCTCACGACGGGGTGCAACTCCTGGGAAGACGGCCTCGACATCGTAGTGGAGGGCCGGGCAAGTCACGTTACGGACGCGGAGCGGCTGCCAGGCATCGCTGCCGCCTTCACGGCCAAGTGGGGAGGCCGCTGGCGGTTTACCGTGCGCGACGGCGGCTTCCGCCACAGCGACAGCGGCGTGATGTGCGAAGTGTTCGAGGTGCTGCCACTGCGGGTCTTCGCTCACGCCAAGGGAGACCCCTCCGGCGCCACCACTCACAGGTTCTGACACGGCTTCGTCGAGACCGACCGGTACGTGCTGCCCGGAAACGCAGGAGGATTAGCGCCGCGGCGCGGCGCATCCGGTTACATGTTGTGCATCCGCAGGAAGCGGCGGATATCCGACTGGCCCGCGAGCAGAGCCAGGCAGACGGCCACAATCGCCAGCGCCGATGTCAGCACGAAGAACTTCTTCACAGCTCTCACCCCCTCCTGGTTCTTTGCCTCGCGGGCGGCAAACCACACCGGTGCGGGCAGGGCGAACAGCCGGCGGCGCACGAGGCAGATGTCCCGCCTGACGTTTTGCGGGGCTGTCTCGTCGTACTAGCAGGCGAACACCCCTGACAGGAGGCACTTATGCGGGCATCAACAGGACAGCTGACGGGGTCGGCGCTGCAGGCTCTGCTGCGCGACGGGACCCTAGCCGGGGACTGGATCCTGGATCCGGACAGGTCCGGTGTGCGGCTGACGACCAAGGTTTTCGGCTTCATCCCGGTCAATGGCGTCTTCGGCGAGGTCAGCGGGAGCGGCGCCGTCGCCGCGGACGGCACTGCCGGCGGCATCATCACGATCGGCGCCGCGTCGATCGACACCAAGAACACCCGGCGCGACACGCACCTTCGCTCGGCGGACTTCTTCGAGACCGACAGGCACCCGGACATCATCTTCGCGGCGGCCGACATCCGGCCCGCTGGCCCGGGAGTGGCCGTGACCGGCGCCCTGACGGTGCACGGCCGGACTCAGCCGCTGTCCTTTGAGGCCGAGGTGTCCATTCCCGGCGACGGCGAAGTCTGGCTGGAGGCCGAGGTGCGTATCGACAGGGGCGACTTCGGCCTTACCTGGAACCAGCTGGGCATGGTCCCGATGGGTTACACGCTGATCATCCACGCAGTGTTCACCCGACGGTGAGCGAGCCCGGCCAGCCGCAGTGCGGCTCAGCGCGGCGACGTGGGGTCTGCCGCGGCGGCAAGCAGCCAGCCACTGTCGGCGCCGATTTCCGTGACGGCGGCGAACTCGCCATCACCGGGAGCCGGAAGGCGAGGCAGCCGGGTACCGGCGATCCAGCGGGGGCTGTTGGCGGCCACGACGCGGCGCTCGCCGGTCACCAGGGCGGCGGGCGCCGGCACGGATCGCAAGATGGCCAGCAGTTCCGGCTCTAGGTGCGACATCCGCATGTCCGCACCGGCCACGCCCAGGAACTCGCGGTCGTCGATGACCGGGATCGTCAGCGTCAGCACGTAGCGGTCCGCACCGGAGAAGTCGATGTACGGCCCGTACACGTACCGCCGCCCCTCCCGGCGGGGCACGGTGAACCAGTCCATCTCCAGGTAGTCATACAGGTCGACGGACTCCGGGTCGAGGTTCAGCCGGATCCTGGCGTAGTCCTCAGGGTTGCCCTCACTCGCGCCGGTGCGTTGCCACCACTCCAGGTGCCGCTCCTTGCCAGCCACCACGCCGGGGGCCGCGACGATCCCCACGCCATCCGCGGCGGGCAGCCGGCTGAGCTGCAGCCAGATGGTGTCGCGGAGCACGGACAGCCGGTCCGGGGTCAGCTCGTCGCCGGCTGCCCGGCAGGTCCGGCGCTCGGCCGCGAACGCGACGGCGATCAGCGCAAGGGGGTCGAAGATGGCGTCGATCGCGGCCCGGATCGCCGTGCCAGGCTCGGCCAGCGACGCTGCGGTCACGGTCGGCTGACCGCCGTCACGACCCGTTACCTCGCCCCTCATCGTGACCCCTCGTCGTGTGCCAGGGCGAGGCGAAGCGCGGTCAGCCGCCGCAGGTTCCGCTCCACGTGCCGCTCCGCGAGCAGCCGCGCCTGGTCGCTGTCCTCGGCCGCGATCGCCGTCACGATTGCGCGGTGCTCGGCCGCGGCCGTGGCGGGGTCGGGCAGTCCGTCGGCGTGCAGCCCGTGCAGGGCGGGGAGCGGTCCGGTCTTGGTTCCCGGCGCGAGCACCGGGGCCAATGTCTCCGGTGGCAGCCAGAGCAGCTCGGCGAGCTGCGTCTGCAGCGAGACCTCGAGCCGGGTGAGCCGTTCGGACTGGGATGCGATCGCGACCTCGATGTGGAAACGGCTATCGGCCCTGATCCGCGAGCCCAGGGAGGCCGCGCTGGCGAGCTGGTCGGCGAGCGTGCCGAGCCGCCGCACGCTGACCGACGAGGCCCGTGCCGCCGCGAGCTTGGCGGCGGCGCCGGACACCGCGAGCTGCTCGTCGGTGAGGTCGCGCAGCGCACTCGTGGTCATGGCGCGCAACCGGTCGCGGAGCGCGCCCACCGGCGGGCTCATCGGCCGGCGTACGAACGTGCCGCCGGTCCGGCCGCGACGGGTCTCCACAAGTCCCTGCTCGCGCAAGGTCGCCAGAGCCTCACGCAGGGTCATCGCTGACACTCCGAGCTGCGCGGCGAAGTCCGCTTCCGGCGGAAGCTGCTCGCCGTCCACGAACAGGCCAAGCTGAATCGCCTGGCTTACCCGCTGCACGACCCCGTCCGCGCGTCCAGCGGCGGCGAGTGGCGAGATCAGCGAGACCGCCTGCCTGCCGTCCGTCATGGCGTAATGCTATGGGATTGTGGTTTTAATTGGTGCTGGCGTCGTGACCGTGTCGTCCGATTTGGCCGTTGTGCCTGCCGCGGCCCCCGTGCCCGTCCGGCGGAGCAGCGATAGCAGCGACGGCGTGCCCGGGGTTGTCGTGGACAGGAACAGCCGCAGCACCAAGATCCAGACCACCACCGACGATGCGACGTGCACCCAGACGAGGCCGGCGGGCAGGTGGTTGAAGTACTGCACATAGCCGATCACGCCCTGCAGGGCGAGCCCGAACAGCACGATCCAGCCGAGTCGCACGGTCTTGGCGGGGGCGCCGGCGAACCGGAGCCCGATCACCAGCGCCACCGCCAGCGCGCCGATGAACCAGCCGATGTCGGCGTGCAGCTGGGTGACCGACTCAAGGGAGAAGTGGAAACGCGGCACCGTGGTGTGGTGGCCGTGGGAATCGATGGTGGTGCCCGCCAGCGGCCCGGTCCCGGTGACGACGGTGCCCGCCGCGAGCATGAGGCCGGTAATGGCCACCAGCAGCGCGGCCAGCACCCGCAGGTCCGGCCTGAGCGGAGCGCGCGGGGCGCGGGACCGTTCCATATCCTGCTCGGCGGCGAGCCGGGAGACCCGCGCGTGCAGGACGACCGCGGCCGACAAGATGATCCCCGCGGACAGCAGGAAGTGCACGGCCACCATCGCCGGGTTGAGCTTGGTCAGCACGACGATGCCACCGACCACGGCCTGGGCGACCACGCCCAGCGGGAGGATGGCCGACAGCCACACGATGTCCTTGCGCCCGCTGGCTCGGCCGCCGTGCTGCCGGTACCACATCAGGCAGGCGATGAACGTCAGCCCGGCGATCGCGACAAGCGGAAAGTTCAGCAGCCGGTTGGTGAACTCGATCGCCGTGTTCAGCGAGGTCTGTCCGGCGGAGTGCGCGGCGACCACGGAGGTCTTGGTGCACTGCGGCCAGTCAGGGCAGCCAAGGCCGGATGACGACAGCCGGACGGCCGCGCCGGTCGAGATGATCACCGCGTTGGCGATCACCGAGGCAAGCGCCCAACCGGCAAGCGCCCTGGCCGTCGGGCGTATTACCGGGGTGATTAGACGGGGAAGCACGCCCAATATCGTAATGCTCCGTTCTTACCGTGGTGCGCTTGGCGGCGCTGGGCTGGGCCGGGATTCCGGCGGCGGGGGCGCCGGACGTGTGGCGAATTCCGGCGCGTCAGTCGCCGGCCGAGTCGCCGAACGCGCCGGAATCTCCCCGGCGCTCACGGCCGCGCGGTACGCGGCGCCCGCTGAGGCGACCGCCACGAAGCAGACGCCGAACCACTCGGCGATCGACAGCCGCTGCCCCAGGAAGACCAGCCCGATCAGGGCCGCTACCGCTGGCTGGACCGACATCCAGACACCGAACAGGCTGGCCCGGATGCGCCGGAGGGCTTCCAGTTCGAGCCAGTAAGGGATGACCGAGGACAGCAGCCCGATGCCGGCCCCTTCGGCCAGGAAGCGCGGGCGGAACATCTTCGGTGCGCCCGCGATCACGCCAGGGGCGGTGACAGCCGCGGCGGCCACGCACATCGCGATCGCCAGCCCGGCTGAGCCCTCGAAGCGCTGGCCGGTGGCCTTGCTGGCGATGATGTATCCGGCCCACGCGGTGCCCGCCCCGACGGCCCAGGCGACGCCCGCCAGGTCGAGGTGGGCGCTGCCGATCGCGCCACCCAGCAGCACGACGCCAGCCAGCGCGAGCGCGGCGTAGCCGAGTCCAGCCGCCCGGCGCCGCCCGCCAGCCGCCTGTCCCCGGTCGTCGGCTGGCCTTAGCGTTCCCGCGACGGTAACGGTCAGCGGGCCGAGGAACTCGATGGTGACGGCGATACCGAGCGGGATCCTGGCGAATGCCTGGTAGATGGCGAAGTTCATGAAGCCGAGCACGATGCCGAACCCCACGGCGATGGCCGCGTCCTGCCATGCCCGGCGGCGGGCCAGGTCGGCGAGCGCCCGGACGGTGGGCCGGCCCGCCAGGAGCAGCATGATCAGGGCCGCGGTCCACAGCCGCAGCGCGGTCACCGCCGCGGGCGGAAGCTCAGTGAACAGCCGGGTCGCGATTCCCGCGCCGGACTGCACCGAGATCGCGCCCGCCAGCACGAGGATGGCGGGCAGCGCGACGGAAGCCTGCCCCCTGGTATCCGGGGTCCCGCCAGGGCTACCTGCTATTCCCACCGGAAGAAGCGGGCGGCCAGGGTGATGCCCAGGATCGCCCAGATGGCCAGCGCGACGGCTTCCTTGGCCGGGAACGCGGCGGCGTTCGCCAGGATGTCGCGCAGGCCGGTAGACAGGGCGCCGCTGGGCAGCAGTTCGAGGAATTGCTGGGCGCCGGCCGGGAACTTGGTGAGCGGGAAGACCACGCCGCCGATGCCGAGCATGACCACGTAGATGAGGTTGGCGGTTGCCAGCGTCGCCTCCGCGCGCAGCGTGCCGGCCAGCAGCAGCGCGAACCCGCTGAACGCGGCAGTGCCCAGCAGCACGAACAGCGGAACGGTGATGATGGCAGCCGGGCTTGCGTTCGGCGACCAGCCGAGGGCGAGCGCGACCAGGAGGATGATCACCGTCTGGAGCAATTCGACGACGATGACCGTTGCTGTCTTCGCCGTGATCAGGCCGGGGCGGGACAGCGGCGAGGCGCCGAGCCGCTTGAGCACGCCGTACCGGCGCTCGAAGCCGGTGGCGATCGCCTGGCTGGTGAACGCCGTGGACATGACGGCGAGCGCGATCACGCCGGGGGTGAGGAAGTCGATCCTGGTGTAGCCGCCGCCGAAGCTGATCAGCGGTTCGAGGCTGAACGCCGCGAGGAGCAGCAGCGGGATGATCAGCGTCAGGGTGAGCTGCTCGCCGTTGCGCAGCAGCTGCCTGGTCTCCTGGACGGCCTGCGCGGCGACCATCTGGCGCAGCGGTGCGGCACCGGGCTCGGGCGTGAACCTTCCCGCCGAGATGCCAGTGGGCGCCTCCGCTGTCAGCACCGCGGCTCCCGCTCTCCCCATGCTGTGTTTGCCCCCTCGCCTCGAACCAGCGCTCGCCCGGTGATGGTCGCTCATGAGCGCAGCTCCCGGCCCGTCAGTTCAAGAAAGATGTCCTCAAGAGTGCGCGACTCGATGCGCACAGTGCTCGGCAGCACGCCCCGGTCCGCGCACCAGGCAGTGACCGCGGCGAGCAGTGCTGGCTGGATCGTCCCGCCGGGGACCTCGATCAGGTAGTGACCCGCCGGGGACTCTTTGGCGACGCTGCCGGCCGGCAGCGCGGAGAGCAGGCTCTCGGTGTCCAGGCCGGGCTCGGCGCGGAAGCGGAGCTGGCCGGCGGACCCGGTGAGCTCGGCGGGGGAGCCGCTGGCGACAGCCCGACCGTGGTCGATGATGACCACGTGATCGGCGAGCCGCTCCGCCTCCTCCATGAAGTGCGTGGTGAGGATCACGGCGACGCCGTCCCGCTTGAGGGCCGTGACCAGGTCCCAGGTGGCGTGCCTGGCCTGCGGGTCCATGCCGGCCGTCGGCTCGTCGAGGAAGACAAGCTCGGGGCGGCCCAGCACGGCGGCGGCCAGCGAAAGCCGCTGCTGTTGCCCGCCGGACAGCCGTTTGTAGGGGGTCTTCGCATGGCTTGTCAGGCCAACGATGTCAAGGAGCCACGCCGTGTCGTGTGGTTTCACATGGAACCGGCTTAGCGTCCTGAGGTACTCGCCCGCCGGGACGGCGGGCGGGATGCCGCCGGACTGGAGCATCACGCCGACGCGCGGGCGCAGCGCGGTGGCGTCCCGCACCGGATCCAGGCCGAGCACGCGCACCGTGCCGCCGTCGACCGCACGGTAGCCTTCGCAGGCCTCAATGGTGGTGGTCTTGCCCGCGCCGTTCGGCCCGAGGATCGCGGTGACGTCGCCGCGCCGAGCGGTCAGCGTCAGCCCGTCGACCGCGGTGACCGACCCGTACCGCTTGACCATGCCGGTGATTTCGACGGCGTTGGCCGGTACGGGGGGCGCAATACTCACGCAGGCAGTCTATTGGCCCCCCGGCGGTGCCGCGCGGCCCGGTGCGACATTCCGTAGTAGATCAGACCAGGATGTGGCGCACGACGCATTGGCTTCGCGTCGATTGTGCTGCGGGGTAAACAGCTGGCTAACCGGCTCGCTTAGTCGTCCGTGCAGGCGTCGTCCGTGCAGGCCTTGGCTGCGTGGTTACGTTCGAGGCGCTTGCGGTGGCGCAGGTGCTTGGGATCGGGGGGCCAGCCCGGGCCGTCCGGCCAGGACGCGACCGCCGCCGGGGCGGTGGCGTGCGGGTTACGAGCGGCGGACAGGAAGCGCTCGAACCTGGTAGCTCCGGGAAGCTCGACTCGCGCCGACTTCAGCTGCGCGCGGCAGCTGCCGTCGGCCAGCGCGGTGATCTCCAGCCAGGACAGCTGCTGGGTCCTCAGGTATACCGGCGGCATGCCGTAGATAGTGTCGATCGCCTCCACCACCGACGTGCACGAGCCGGTGTTGCCGTAGAACCCGGCGCCGTGCGCGTGCAGTTCTGGGTGGTGGGTGTGCCCGGACAGGTAGCCAAGGTAGCCGCTCGCGATGAGTTCGTCGGCGCGTTCCCGTGCTGAGGAGTTCTGCCCGTAGCCGCGCTCGGACAGCGCCAGGGCGCTGATCGAGGTCCACGCCCGGCGGGACACGATCGCGAGGATCAGCGCGATGATCCCGATGTCCACGATCGCGCCGTAGCCGAGGATCTCACCGTCGTGCAGCCACCGGCCCGCGTCGAAGTAAGTGCCGACCCGCGCGACTTCCGGCAGCACGAGCGCGAACAGCAAGATCGGGGCGAGAATGAGCCACCACAGATGCCGGACCAGCTTGCGGTAGACGAGCCGCGAAGCGAGGAACGAGGGGAAGTCAGCCGGGTCTGCCATCTCGTGCGCGCCGGTGAGCCAGTCCTTGCCCAGCCACTCGATTTTCGGGATGACCTCACGGACGATGTGGTGGCCGAGCGGCGTGTCCAGCGGGTTGCGCGGATCGGCGAAGCAGTTGTACGGGTCGACCTGGTGCCCGTGCTCGACCCTGATCTTCCCGCCATCCGGCATTACCAGGTCGGCGGCGAGACAGAGCTTGGCGCCGGTCGCTTCGTGCACGGCGGTCGCCGCCTTGAGGTCCCAGGCGAGGTCGCCGTCGTGATTGCCGACGGTGTAGATGACCTGGCCGCCGCCCTCGGTCACCGCGACGAGGGCGTCGCAGAGTTCGTCGTGTGCGGCGAGCACGTCGGCGGCCGCGCGGCCCGGGTAGGCGAGCAGTTCCACGATGTCGCCGGCCAGCACCACGGTCAGCGGGCCGGGCTCGGCGTCCAGTCGCTTGGCGAGCACCTGACAGGTCCGGCCGGACACTGCTGTCCGTTCCGGCGGAAGGTGCAGGTCGCTGATGGCTATGACCTTGCCGCCCGGCGCAACGGGTACGTCGAGCCGTTCGGCGACATCAGGCCGTGGCGAACTCATGGCAGACGCGTTCCTTCCCCCGCATGCATCCATCATGCACCAGGAGGAGTTGAGAGTGGTGAAGGCGGTTGAGTGTTGGGCACTTCTGCTTCGGTGCGGTCCCAGTGGGGCGGAGCGGACAAAATGTAGCGCTCTTCCCTGACGAAAACGTGCCGGTTTACTGAACGGTTCGCTATTGAGCGACCGTTAGTTGCTTCGGCTGACATCGTGCGGAGCCCCGTTGTGGCTAGCGATACGGTGGCCGTGTGAGCCGCATTTACCACATTGCGCGGGCCGGCGACTGGGAGCAGGCGCAGGCCGACGGTGTGTACACAACCTCATCGGTCGGCAGGACGCTTGCTGAGGAGGGGTTCATCCACGCCTCGCAGGCGTCGCAGGTAACCCGGACGGCGAACAAATTTTACCGCGACGCTCCTGGTGATCTGGTGGTGCTCGTGATCGACACCGGCCGGCTGCGCGCCGAGCTGCGCTATGAGGACGTTCCCGGGGCCGACCTGCCCTTTCCGCACATCTATGGTCCGTTGAACGCCGACGCGGTGATTGCCGTCCGGCCGCTGCTGCCCGGGCCGGACGGCACGTTCGAGTTCACCGAAACCCCAGGGTGATTCTTTGCCGAGCTGGTCAGGCGAGGAGCTTGGCCTTGGCAGCGGCGAATTCCTCGTCGGTGAGCGCCCCGCTCTGGTGCATGGCGGCGAGGTTGCTGAGGTGATCTAGCAGCGGGTTGCCGGCCGGCGGTGCGGCGGCGGGCTGGGGCGCTGGCGCTTGCTGAACCGGAACCTGTGCCTGCGCCTGTGCCTGCTCCAGGTCGCGGATCCTCGACTCCTGGTAAGCTTCCCGCTCTTCCCGCTCGGCGTCGCGGTTTGCCTGCGCCCGGCCGGCGTAGTAGGCGCCGCCGCCGACGACCGCTGCCCGCAGCAGCGGCCGGCGCCGCGCGAACATCAGGCCTTCCCGGGTGCGTCGGCGCCTGCTGGGAGCTCGAGGTCGAGCGCGACCATGATCTCGGGCGCGGCGGCGACGATGCGCGGCATCCCCACTTGCGGGGCGATCGCGGTGAGCACGCCGAGGATTTCGCGCGGCGTGGTTCCCGCGGCGAGTGCCAGTCCCACTTGCATGAAGAACGAGGCCGGCGGCGCGTCGAGGGCCACCAGTGCCGCGATCTTCACCAGCGAGAAGACCCGCGGGTCAAGACCGCTCTCCTGGCGCAGCACCTCGCGCATGTCCGCTGCCTGCTCAAGGCCCTCGGTGTTGCCGAGCGCGAGCTGCATCAGCCCTTCGGCGGTCATCGTGTCGACTTTTTCCGTGCCCGCTTTCGCCCGCGCCTTTTGCGTCGGAACGCTCATGATCTCGTCCCCCTTCGTGTGGCCCTTCCGCCGGGCCGGTCTGTGCGCACGATCAGATTCGCACCCCAGACCGCACGCTCGCCCCATCCGCAGCGGGTGAACTGCCGACTCAGAGCCCCTGCGCCGCCGCCAGCCGGCCAGCCTCTATCGCGGCGATGAACTCCTGGTAGTCGCGCTCGTTCTGGTCGGCGTAACGCTCGGCGAAACCTGTGACCGACCGGTCGAAGCCGTCCCCGTCGCCCAGGTAGGCCGCGATCGCCACCGGGTCTCCCGACCTGGCGTGCGCCCGCGCCAGCGTCCACCCGCAGATCTGCGCGTACAGGGACAGGCCGGTCGGCGTCATCTCCCCGACCACCAGCGATCCCTTCATGTCCCGCAGCTGGCGCCAGTAGAAGTGCCGGGTGACGTCCACGCCGCGGGTCCAGCCGAGGTAGATGTCGCTCGTTGCCTGCATCAGCCGCTGCCCCTGGACCACGCGCTGACCATGCTGGCGGTACCTGCTGCGCGGCAGGTGGTCCTCGAGCACGGAGGCCGTAGCCTCCTTGACTTGCAAGAACAGCGGGTCGCTGGCGTCACGCCCCTGGAGCAGGACGATGAACGCCCGGGTACCGACGCTGCCGACGCCCACCACCTTGCGGGCGAAGTCCACCACCTCGAAGTGCTGGAGCAGATGTCGCATATCGGGCCGCAGGCTGGCACGGTAGGCGACGAACTGCTCGCGGATCAGATGGTCCAGATCCTCGGGCGAGAGTTCGGGCGCCAGGTCCCGCACCGGGACGACAATCGGCGGCTGGCTGACGATCCGGTACCGGCCGTCGGCCATCTCTCCGAGCTTGGACAGCGCCTGCAGGCTGTCGCGCGAGCGCGCCTTGTCAGCGAACTTCTGCGCTCGCTTCTCGGCGAGCTTCGCCTGCCCCGGGTCCGGTCGGCTCGGCTTCTTCGCCTCCTTCTTCGCGAGCCTGGCCTTTTCGGACGCGTCCGCGCGTTCCGCCACGGCGCCCTGGTTCTGCGCCGCGCTGCGGACAGCGGCCAGGATGGTGTTCTCATCCAGGCTGGCGTACCACACATCCATCGTCTTGAGCCGCGCGAACTCCGCCATGGCTGTCCGGTACGCCGCCGCCGACGCCCGTGCGGCTTCCCGGGAATCCTCTGCAGTGAATCCGTTGTCACGTCCGGCGATGAGGAAGCTGGCGGTCATCCGCTTCACGTCGTACTCGAACGGGCCAGGCAGGGTCTCATCGAAGTCGTTCAGGTCGAACACCAGCCGGCGCTCGGGCGAGCCGAACACGCCGAAGTTTGACAAGTGGGCGTCGCCGCAGAGCTGGACGTGGAGGCCGGCCGTGGGGGTGTCGCGCAGGTCCTCGGCCATGATCTTGGCCGCGCCACGGTAGAACGCGAACGGCGAGGCCATCATCCGGCCGTGCCGGACGGGCACCAGGTCAGGCTCCCGGGCGGTGTCCTGCTGTTCGAGCAGCGCGACAGGGCTGGGCCGCCCGCTGGCGGGCGCCCAATTCGAGTGGGCCCGGCGTGGCGTCTCGGTGCGGGCGGCCCTGCCCCGCTCCCGGCGTTCATCAAGGGTGATCATCGCGGCATAGTGCCTCCGTTCGCGCAGC
>Ga0123356_10002724_pt1 | contig 18797 bp, 10 predicted proteins | sample TergutEmb28metaG_2_FD_92546 | JGI IMG/M metagenome (GOLD analysis project Ga0123356, IMG submission 92546) | Embiratermes neotenicus P3 segment gut microbial communities from Petit-Saut dam, French Guiana - Emb289 P3 | ecosystem: Host-associated > Arthropoda: Insects > Digestive system > Gut ...
CCTTGCCGAGCACCGGGCAAATATCGTCGAAACTTCCTACGATCGCGCCTACTATGGGGTGAACCTGGGCGACACGGCCATCGACATCACGATGGAGACGCGCGGACCGGACCACATCGCGGACCTGCTCGAGGCGCTCACCGCCAGCGGGTACGTGCACGAGCGGATCCTATAGCTTTCATTGGAGTTAACACGGCGTCCGGCGCGGCTAGAACTTTTCGATCTTGAACCACCAAGCTCAGCCAACACTCTTTCGTCCGGCCGTGATTTCCCTGCGCTATATTGATTGAACTTGCCGCCGGGAATTCATTTCCGAAAGTTACTGCTGGTCTCATGCGCGACGGTCGCGGTGTGTGCCTGCGCCCGGCATAGCGAGCGCGCACCCGAAGTCGGCTACGTTTCCGCGCCTCAGGTTACGCTTCGCGATCAGCTGGCGCAGATATACAACAAGGTGGGCATTGCCAAAAACGGGGAGCGAGTACAGGTGCTCGACCGGGAACGACGCTTCGCCAGGGTTCGGCTCGAAAGCGGACAAGAGGGCTGGGTCGAACAGCGCTATCTGGTGAACGAGAAAATATTTGATGCCTTTGAGAATATGGTGCGGCAGGGGAAGGATATTCCTGTCGAGGGCCGGGCGGCGACCCGCACGGAGACAAACCTGCACGTTCAACCCGGCCGCGACACCGAGCACCTTTACCAGCTTGCCGAGGGCGCCAAGGTCTCGATTTTGAGGCGGGCAACGGTTGAGAAGAGCCTTCCCGGCGCACGATTGATCGCCCCGGGGCCGGCAGGAAAAATCGACAAGCCCATGGAAGATTGGTGGCTGGTGCGTGATTCCCAGGGCCACGTCGGATGGGTGCTGGGCCGCATGATCGACCTCGATGTTCCGCTCGACGTCGCCCAGTATGCCGAAGGGCAGCGCATCGTGGCATGCTTCGTACTGAGCGAAATCACGGTCGGGGACAAAAAGGTTCCCGAGTACCTGATGCTGCTGAACGAGCCGAAAGACGGCCTGCCCTTTGACTACAACCAGGCGCGCGTCTTCACCTGGAACGTCAAGCGGCACCGTTATGAGACGGCCTACCGCGAACGCAACCTGAATGGCGTGTTCCCCGTCACCGTCTCCCACGAAGTCTTCGGGAAAGAAGGCGACCTGCCTACCTTTACCCTGCGGACAAAAGATGGGAGCGGCAATGTGGTGGAGCGCGAGTACAAGATGAACACGCCAATTGTGAAGAAGGTGAGTCGGTTAGATCTCGCGCCGGCGGCCCGCCGCAGCCCAGCTCTGACTACATTCCTGATGCCCTCCGTTAGCCCGGACATCTACAGGATTTCATAACTATCCATCCAGCTACTCTCCTGATTCCCGTATGCAGCAAGCGTCGCGATTGTCCTAAGGAAAGATAAGCGGCGCAGAATGAGAGATTTACGCGGTATCTGCATTTTGGAATCAGAGTTGCTGTAGCAATGAGCCTGAGCTGTCCGGCCACCCCCCAAGCGCGAGTCACTGCAGTAAGGAACAGCAAGCAGATTGTTCCCTAGGAATCTGCTGCGTGATTCTTGCCAAATCCCCCGGGTATGCGCAGACAGTCACAGTCCCTTTTAGGAGAAGCCGCCATGAGTCATGTGTTCATATCCAGACCATTTGTGTTTTTTGCTGGGCTCCTTTTCGCATTCGCCGCCCTCGTCCCGCCTCATTCCATAGCCCAAGAACAGGGTGGGACTATTGTCGGAACAGTCGTCGACAGTACCGGAGCGACGATAGCGAACGCGGATGTTGAAGCCGTTAATATCGGAACCAGCGCGACCACAAAGGTAAATACCGGAACCACGGGCTCATACCGGCTCGATAACCTCATTCCCGGCATGTATCTAATCACCGCAAAAGCATCCGGTTTCAAAACGATGAGCGAGAAAGTCGATGTGCAGCTGAGCCGAACGGGGACTTTAAACATTACCCTGAGCCCGGGTGCTACCAGCGAAACGGTGGAGGTCTCCGGGGCTCCTCCCCTGGTGGATGCGTCGACGCCTCAGATCGCCACCACATATGAAGGCGACACCCTCCAGACCATTCCTACGGCCGGCACCGGGGCTCTGGGAGTTATCAATCTTTCTCTGTTGCAGACCGGTGTGGGTAGTACCGGCGGCCTTGGTGCGGGCACCGGACCCGCGGTCAGCGGCCAGCGTCCTCGCAACAACAACTTTACTGTCGAAGGTATCGACGAGAACGATAAAGGCGTCACCGGGCCCGATATGTACGTGCCGATTGAAGCGGTTTCGAACTTTACCATTCTGCAGAATCAGTTCAGCCCCGAATTCGGCCACTCCACCGGCGGTCAATTCAACACCAGCATCATGAGCGGCGGGAATGCGTTTCATGGTACCGCCTACGAATACTTCGAGAATCGGAATCTCAACGCTATCGACAATGCCATCGTTCTAACCAGCAGCCCCGGAGAGACCCCGAAAAACCCCAGATTTGACCGCAACCGCTTCGGCGGCCAAATCGGCGGGCCGGTGATAAAGAATAAGCTCTTCTTTTTCGTCAACTACGAGCGTACTCCGATTGGCAGGGCGAGTACCCCGGCTGCCGTCTCCGCTCCGACTTCAGAGGGCTACAGCCAACTCCTCGCGGCTCTCAATGCGAAAGGAGCAAGCACCGACAATGTGACGGCACTGCAGAAGTGGGCGGTAGCCCCGACTTCGAGTGGACAACCCGTCCAAATGTGCGCCACCCAGGCCCCATCATCCCAATGCGCGGCCACGACCCCGATCGATGTTGGCACCCTTCCGATTCCAGCCCCGTTTTGGCAGAACAACTCGGATCTGACAACCTCCATGGACTACGACCTTAGCGATCGCGACCAGATCCGGGGGCGCTACGTCTACAACAAACTGACCCAGATTGACAACGCTGCAACCCTTCCAGCTTTCTATGTGAGCGAAGCTTCGCCTGGTCACCTCGTGAGTCTCGCGGAATTCCATACGTTCAATTCCGCCCTGAGCAATGAAATACGAGTTGGCTTCTTCCGGACCGGGTTCAACCTCGGGGTAGGGAAACAAACTTTCTTGCCAACGCTGGACGCATTTCCTAACCTCACGATGATTGATCTCGGGTTAAATGTCGGACCCGACGGCAATGCGCCTCAGTACGGTATCCAGAACTTGTATCAGGCCACGGACAACGTCACTTGGGTCAAGGGCGCGCATACTTTCAAATTCGGAGTTGAGGGTCGTAAATACATCAGCCCGCAGAAATTCATTCAGCGGTCGCGCGGCGACTACCAATGGCCGACTCTGAGTGACTTTGCATGGGACCTGGATCCGCTCCAGGACCAGGGCTTCGCAGAGCGCAGCTTCGGCAATTCGGGATACTCGGGTGACCAGTACGCAATTTATGGTTATGGTAACGACATCTGGAAAGTCAGTCGCAACCTCAGCTTGAACCTCGGATTGCGCTATGAGTTCACGAGCACGCCTTATGGCTGGACGCAGCAAGCTCTCAACAGCGTTGCCAACGTGCCTGGTCTGATAACCTTCGGTTCGCCGCAGGCTCCGAAGAAGGACTTTATGCCGCGAATCGGATTCGCTTATTCTCCAGGGGAGAGCGGAAATACGTCGATCCGCGGCGGCTTTGGCATGGGCTACGATGTTCTCTATGACAACATTGGTACGCTCGAGCGTCCTCCGCAAATCGGGTCTACCGTCGATTGCCCGAGTACGTGTGCGCAGAATGCGTTCTTGGCCAATGGCGGTATTCCGGTGCAAAGCCTCAGCGGAATAACCGTTCTCGATCAGGCTACTGCCCGCGCCAATACGTCAGCCTTTCTGCCCGATCAGGTCAAATATCCCTATGCTGAAACTTGGGATTTCGGCATACAACGAACATTTGGCTCCAACTACACGGCCGAGATTCGTTATGTGGGTACTCGCGGCGTCGATCTGAACGTTCAGGACCGCCTCAACGGCCAGGATGTGGTGACGCCCACGAGTTTCCTGCCTACATTTGCTGGAGGATGCACCGGTGCTTGCCAAACCCTGCAAAACTCGACCACGCAGCCTGGCCAGCTGACGGCAGCTGTCCTCGAAGCTAGAGACCCCTTCGTTCCGGCATACGAGAATGCGGGGTTCCAGAGCTTCATAACCGCATACGAGCCCTTGGGTGCCTCCACCTATCATGGGCTGCAAACGCAATTACAACACCGCATGGCGAGTGGATTGTATTTGCAGGCGGCGTACACCTACAGCCACACGATCGATAACGCCACTGCTGACTTCTTCTCGACCGTGATTTCTCCACGGCGTGCCCAAGACTTCCAGAACCTGCAGGCGGAGCGGTCGAACTCGCTTCTTGACCATCGCCACCGGCTCTCCCTGTCCATGGTTTACGACACGCAGTGGTACACCCACAGTCCCAACTGGTTCTTGAAGAACGTCCTGGGTGGGTATGAAATTACGCCAGTGTATATCTACGAGTCGGGTCAGTGGGCTACCGTGCAGAGCGGGATCGACTCGAACTTAAACGGTGATAGTGCTGGGGATCGAGTTATCTGGAATCCTTCCGGAGTTGCCAATCGCGGCAGTGATGTTACGCCAATCGTGAACCTGAGCGGGGATACGGTTGGATACTACGCAAATGATCCCAGTGCGCGCTACATCCGGGCGGAAGCCGGTGCGCTCGCGACTTCCGGGCGAGACACCTTAGCGTCACCACCGAGTAATAACCTTGATCTTGGAGTTTCTAAGGCGATCAGGATCACTGAACGTGTGCAGTTCAAGCTCGGCGTCCTGGCCATCAACGTGCTCAATCATCCTCAATACACGACAGGGCTGGTAAGTCAGGCCGATTCCATCAGCGATACTTCCGCCGGACAGAGTCAGGTTCTTCAGCCCACAACGAAAAGCCTGGCTCCGCAATTTGTGGGATCGAACTACTTTCCAAACGGAGTATTCGGAAACTTCAAGGCCGCATTCCCGAGCAACTCGCGACAGCTGACGTTGAATGCTCATCTCAGCTTTTAGCCAGGGCTTTATTTAACCTATCGTGGGCACTGGCAGCGAATGATCGAACTCGGCATAGCTCTCCGGCTATGCCGAGTTCGCAATTACCCGTACTTCTTCCCGCCTGAAAACAATCTAACAACGCCGATTTTGGAAAGTTTACCGCCCATTCAACCATGAGACTGCGCTCGCGGGCCAGAAGGTTGTGGTGCATGGATGCGGCCCTCGTCTATGGCTGCCGCGGCATCGCGAGCGCGTGCTCGAAGTCGACTACGTTTCAGCGCCCCAGGTTACCTTCGTGTCATCCGGCGGATTGCGGGCACTGGGGTCGAGGTACTCGAGCGTGAAAGGTGCTTGGCAAAGGTTCGGCGCGAAAGCGGACGAGAGGGCTGGCGAGCAGCGCTATCTGGTATACGAGAAATACTTGATGCATTGGCGAATGTGGCTGGTCAGAGACGCCGAGCTACGGCCGCGAACCCGCCCGTTGTGAAACGAGGACCCTTGAGAGCAGCAATACTCCCTTACGTCAGGCCCTAACTAACAGGCCATTGCATACAGAATTCCATATAATATCCAGCTATTCTTCTGTTTTTTGTAGGACAACTTTGTCTAGCACTAAACAGTTCATACCGCCACCAAATTATTTTTCAATGAGATCTGTACCCTCTGCATTTGGAGCCAGAGTTGCTGGTTGGGGCAACCGTCTGTTTTCGGTCTCAAGCCAACAGTAAATCTCTGATGCCTAACGGAGGAACCGCATGGTCCGTGCGATCTGGCCGTCGAAGTTGCTATTCTGCCTGCTCCTATTCTGTTTCCTGGTCATGATTCATGCTGCGCGAGCGGACGAACTCTACGGTCGCATTCGCGGCACGGTTACCGATCAAAGCGGAGCTGTGCTTGTCGGCGTGGAGCTGAAGCTCACAAACGCTGCAACCGGCGTGACCAACTCGTTGAAGTCTGGTTCGGACGGGAGCTATGTTTTTGTCAATCTTATTCCCGGTACCTACCAGCTAGCGGCGACGCAGGCGAACTTCAAGCGGTTCCAGGTGGCTGAGGTCAAGATCGTTCAAGATCAGGTTTACGTTCAGAATATAACCATGGAGGTGGGGACGGCGGCAGAGGCGGTAGAGGTTTCGGCGGAGACTGCCCAAGTCGAGACCACGAGCATTCAGATGGGTGCCACGCTTTCCGGGCAAGAGGTCCGCGACCTGCCCAACTTGAACCGCAACTGGATCAACTTGCAGCAGACCTTGCCTGGCGTGGTAACTCCCGATACCCGCTTCGGCTCGAACTTCGCAACCAATGGCAGTCAAGCGCAGCAGAACAGTTATCTGGTAAACGGGAATGACACGAATGATCTGCCGCTGAACTCGCCCCTCACTCAGCCCAACCCGGACGCGATTGATGAAGTTCAGATGGTCACCAACACCCTCAACCCGGAATTTGGGCGCAACTCGGGTGCGATTCTGAACGTTACGACCAAGCACGGGGGGAACCAATTCCACGGCAGCGCATTCGAATATTATCGGGATACGTTTCTGAACACCGCCAATTTTTTCCAGGTTGACCCGACGAAGAACTATGCCAAGATTGTTCCTCAGCTTCATCAAAATCAAGCGGGAGGAACGATTGGCGGCCCGATCTGGAAAGACAAAATATTTTTCTTCTACGGATTGCAGATTACGCGCTCTCGATCACCCGAATCTGAGAGCTTTAATACTCAGAATGTCTTTACGCCAGCCGAGTTCAACAATGGCAACTGGAGTAGTGTAACTCTCAGCTCTAACCCTATTCCTGCGACTTTAAACATTGTGGGACCGGGCGGTCCGTGCAAGGCGGGTACAGCTTGGAACGCGTGCTTTGCGGGGAATCAGGTTCCAACGGCAAATTACAACAGCTTGTCCACGCAGTTGGTTCAGAAGTTTGTCTCGCTCTCGCCTAACGGTACTATTCCAGTTACACCCACTACTTTCGTTAAAGAAAACCAGCACATTGGCAGATTGGATGTTACTTTGACATCCAAGGACGCCATCTGGTTTTATGCCCTCGCCAATGACCGTTCGACGCTAAATGACCTACCGTTTAGCGGGGCCACGCTACCCGGGTTCGGCGATTCGAGCCTTCCCTACACAAAGCAGTTCACCGCTGCCTGGAACCACACCTTCAGCCCAACCCTGCTGAATGAATTTCGCCCAGGTTACACTCGGCTGAATTTTCCAACTGGACAACCGCAACATGTAAGGGTGCCGAGTGCAGTGGGCTTTCCCGACATCTCCCCTCAAGTTCCAGGGGACGCGGATTACCCACAAATCTCGATCACGGGTTACTTCACGCTGGGCGGCACGAACAACGGTCCTCAGCCGAGGAAGGACCAGACCTATCAACTTACCGACAACCTGACTTGGATCAAGGGAAAGCATACCTTCAAATTTGGCTACGCCGGCCGTAAATTTCAGGTTTGGAATCCGTTCCTTGCATCGAACGAAGGTGTATTCAGCTTTGATCCCAGCGGCGCGTTTTCAACCGGCGATCCTGGACTTGACTTCTTATTGGGTGTCCCGTTCTCGTACGGCCAAAATTCTGGATCTACCATCATCGCGGACGCGTATGAACACTATTTTTACGCACAGGATCAGTGGCGGGTTAAAGACAATTTGACACTGACTCTAGGCACAGGCTATCAAATCGATACGCCACTTGCGGAGTATCAGCAAAATGGCATTTCGCGCGCCTGTTTCCAACCCGGCGCCCAGTCGACAGTTTTCCCAACCGCACCGCTGGGGCTTACCTACCCAGGCGACCATGGATGCAACAAGCAGGGCGGGCCAACCACCAAGTATAACCACATTGGTCCACGCGTGGGCCTCGCTTGGTCTCCTAATTGGGGCAGGGTCACCGGCGGACAGGGTAAGACATCAATCCGGGGTGGTTTCGGGCTTTACTATAACCGCTCCGAGGAGGAGTTGAATCTGCAGGATTTGGGAGTGCCTCCATTTGGTCTGGGGGTTAGTCCCATCAACCCCTCGTTCCCCAATCCCTTCACGGACATCAATGTTCCTGGCGCCCCCGCTGCCTGCGGCAATTCTCCTCAATGCGCGCGTTTTCCATATAGCCCTCCGGCTGCAGGAAATACGTCGATTGACTTTACTCAATTCGAGCCCCTGGGCATAAGTGTAGACAGCCGGAACTTGACGGTTCCCTATGCGATGAACTGGAACTTTAATGTCGAACGCGAACTGCCCGGGCATACGATTTTGCAGGTTGCATATGTAGGTTCGCATGGCGCCAATCTGATCACTTCTTACACGGCGAATCCCGCGACTCCTGCGGGAGTTCAAGCGTGCAAGGCAAATCCAGCTTGTGTGGCTGATCCAGCGGATCAACCGGTTAACCAGCCTAGTGATTACGCCTTTCCGGGAGACATCTGGGGTAACTTCGGGCGTCAGACAAACGGCGGCTGGTCAAACTACAACGCCTTGCAGGTGACAGCGAACAAACAAATGAGTCATGGCTTGCAGTTTGAGACGGCTTACACTTGGTCCCATTCGCTTGACGTGAGCTCTAGCTTCGAAGACACCGCCTTCCTGGCGGCTGGCGGCGTAGACCCTTACGGCAACTTTGGGCGTGACTACGGAAACTCAGCATTCGACGCCAGAAACCGCTGGAGCGTAGATTTTGTGTATGACGTTCCTAATATGGGTAAGAACTGGGGTGGCCTAGCCAGCCGGGTGTTCGGGGGCTGGAGCGTTGCCGGCGACAACATCTTCCAGTCGGGCTTTCCCATCAATTTCCAGGATACCAACATGAAATCGTTGACCTGCAGCACAAAGTTCGAGTTTTACTCCTGCCCGGATCGTCCCGATGTCCTAACCCGCCCCACGGCGCTCGATCCGCGGAAATCCGCATTCAATGGAAAGCTTGACTACTGGTTCAATCCGGCGTCATTTGCGGACAACGCACTCGGAACCCTAGGCGACACGCCACGCGGCTACTTCGACGGACCAGCGTTTTGGAACGCGGATGTTTCCCTGGCGAAAACGACCAATTTCACCGAACGTACCACGATGAAATTGCGCATCGACTTCTTCAATATTTTCAATCATACGAACTTTGCCAACCCCTCTGGCAGCTTTAGTAGCCAGAACTTCGGACGGATTACGGCAATTCGCAGCAATACGAATTCGCGACTCATCCAACTCGGAGCTGACTTCGCCTTCTAATGAATTAGCTCGCCAGTTGTGGCGGAAGAGGAGCGGCAGTCATGGATATTGCCTATAAAGTAGCTTGGCTGAAAGCCGGCGGCAAAAGAGGTTTTAATCACGCTCAATTTGGGAAGTCTTCGCTTGGCCGGTTTTGTCGATAACGCCCTCGGGGCCGCACTTTAGAGGGTCTCGCGCCCATTGACCGGCAGCGAAGCACGGCGGTTTCAAGAACGCCGGGAGCCTTCCGGAACCGAGATGTCCGGGTGGCTCGCTCGGATCGACCGGGATGGTTACCCTAAGCGGCTCCGGAGCGAACTCCCAAGGTCCTGCCTTTTTGTAAAGACAGCGATCACGAAATTCAGAATTCAATATTCTCACGTCGGTTTTCCCTTCCATTACCAGCTTGCCGCGGGCGCCAAGATTTCGATTTTGAAGCGGGCAACGACTGAGAGGACGCTTCCCGGTACGCCCTTGGCGGCTCCGCGGCCTGGAGAGAAAATCGTCAAGCCCATGGAGGATTGGTGGCTGGTTCGGGATTCCGAGGGCCACGTGGGATGGGTGCTTGGGCGCATGATCGACCTCGATGTTCCGCTCGACGTCGCCCAGTACGCCGAGGGACAGCGCATCGTGGCGTGCCTGGTCCTAAATGAAGTGGTGGACGTGCGACAAAAAGGTTCTCCAGTACTGACGCTCCTCGCCGAACCGAAAGACGGCATGCCCTTTGACTACAACCAAGCCCGCGTCTTTACCTGGAACGTTAGGCGCCACCGTTATGAGACGGCCTACCGCGAACACAACCTGAATGGCGTGCTCCCGGTCAGGTCTCCCACGAAGTCTTCGGAAACGAAGGCGACCTGCCCACGTTCACCCTTCTGTTGAGGGACGAAGAAGGGCAGGTGACCGAGCAAAAATACAAAATGAACACCCCGATCGTGCGGAAAGTGAGTTAGAGCCGATCTTCTCCCCGGCCCGTGGCGGTTCTTCCCGCCAGCCGCGAGATTCAGATCGCTTCTCGCCGCAAAACGTCTACAGGATTTCATATTTACCATTCAGCTACTCTCCTGAATTCCGTATGAAGCGCCCCGACACTCGTCATTGGGGGAAGGAAAGCTGCTGATTTTACAGTTTGTATTCCTGTAAAGCTGTTTGGAATCAGAGTTGCTGAATAGAAGCCACGTAGAGAGCTTGGGGCAAAAGACTCTCCCATATTTTTAGGTATTTTTTAGATATCCCCCAAAAAAATTAAATTCCTCCAGGCTAGGAGCATGAGTGCATGAATTGCGCCACTTTGAGATTTACCTTTGTGTCCGTGTTGCTGCAGGTTGTAGCTCTATTGCTTTTTGCCGGTAGTGGGTTCGCGCAGGAAACCACGGCCGGAATACAAGGCACGGTAAAGGACGCCTCCGGAGCCCTCATCAAGGACGCGCAGGTGACGGTTTCGAGTACAACCCTTGTGGGCGAGAAGACGGTCAAGACCGACGCAAGCGGCTATTACCGCTTTGCCAACCTGCCGCCCGGGACCTACCTGGTGAAGGTCTCGGCCCAAGGATTCGCAACCGCCAAAAATGAAGGCCTGGTGCTTGAGGTGGGGCATCTGCCGACGCTTGATTTTGCGATGCAACTGGGCAAGACCGAGACAGTCGTAGAGGTCAGTGGCGAAGCTCCCGCAATCGATGTCACTACCAATCACACCATGACGAACATAACTGAGGACGTGATTCAGGACGTCCCGCACGGACGCTCCTTCCAGTCCGTGATTCAGTTTGCACCTTCCGCACGTAATGAACCGCTCGAAGGAAATAACACAAACAGTAACGGTACCGGCGGTGCGGCCCCTGGTAGCACCACCAATGGCCAGCCATTTGGCTTTTCCGTGGGCGGAGCCTCGGATGCGGAAAATTCTTACCTGGTTGAAGGCCAGGAGACAGCGAACCTGATCGGCGGGTACTCCCATACCAATGTACCTTTTGATTTCATTCAGGAAGTTCAAATCAAGACGTCGGGTGTCGAAGCCGAGCACGGTGGCGCGTTAGGCGGCGTGGTCAACGTCATCATGAAAAAAGGCACCAATGCGTATCACGGTTCGGTGTTCAGCTCCTTCGAAAATAATGCCTTGGATGGCAGCCCGCAGGCGTACTCGCGCTATAACCCCAACTCGACCATTACTGCTCCCGGCGGAACCTTGCCAGACGGGGCGACGAACACCACAAACGCATACATTGACCAGGCATCACAGGGGTTTCAGCCTCAGCGGTATCACACGAGCGATGTAATGCCCGGTTTCACGTTCGGTGGGCCGATTCTAAAAGACCGGGTTTTTGCTTTTGTGGCATTCAATCCGGAGCTGATTGATCAGGAGCGATTTGTTAATTACTCAGCCGGGGGTCCCGGAATCGGCCTGCCAAGCGTCCCTGTCGGTGGAGGACGTGTCCCATTCAGCCGTAACCAACAGACCTACTACACCACCGGACGCCTGGACGCGGTTCTTACCCAGAGAATTCGCCTCTTCGGCTCGTGGTTATATCAGTATCAGAAAGAGTCGGGAGTGAACCTGCCGCACGGCGATTCGACTACCGGCCTGGTTAACCCGAGCGCCACCAATGACCCGTCGGCGTATGCACATAGTATTGGGTATACGGCACCGAATCAGACCCTCAATTTCGGCGCCGACATCACCCTTTCGCAGCACTTAGTTTCAACCACCCGGTTCGGCTATTATTTCGAGAATTATCATGATTTCGGCTATCCGACGTCAGGCACGCTGAATATATGGCAGACCGACGGTCTCGCCCTAGACGGCACAACCGACAACGCCGGCAATCCACTCCCGTCCCAGTATCAGCAGGTCAACGGTCACTTTAACGATGCGTACAGCAGCTTTTATACGCGGCTCAATGCGAATAGCGCGATTCAGTTCGACCAGGATGTTGCCTACTACAAGACTGGCTGGCTGGGAACGCACAACTTCAAGTTCGGCTACCAGCTTAACCGTCTGAAGAACAACATTCTGCAAAGCTACAACGAGCCCCTGGTCGAGATGTTTGTTGGAAGCGCGCAAAACGGTGTGTCCTATAGCCCCAGCAGCAGCCAGGGCACTGCAAACTGCGCGAACACTACGTACGCTGCTTCCTGCACCGGCCTGTATGGCTACATCGATGTATCCGACTTCGGGACAGGCGGAAACGTAACCAGTTTCAACCATGGCTTGTTCGCCCAGGATTCCTGGACAATTGGCCACGGTGTCACGATCAACGCCGGGGTTCGCGTGGACAAGGAATACCTGCCGGCGAGCACTTCCTCGGGCTTGAAAACTAATCCTATTGACTTCAGCTGGACCGACAAGATCGCACCGCGGTTCGGCATGGCTTGGGATGTGCTCCGCAACGGCAAACTGAAGGTGTTCGGCGATTATGGTCAGTTTTACGACATCATGAAGCTCAACCTCGCCATCAGTTCGTTCGGCGGCCAGTACTGGAATGATTGCATTTATGCCTTGGATACTCCTGATCTCAGCTCCCTGCGGCCTGCTTTTAGTAGTACAGGAAGGTACTGCGCTGGCGACGTGGGGTCGGGAGCGAACTGGGCTGCCGGTTCTACCCCTGCCGGACTCACGTTCATTGAGAACACTAACTTCCGCTCGTTTCCGACCAGCTGCTCTACCTGCAGCGCTACCTCAACCGGCGTGGTACCCGGCTTGAAACCTTACGAGCAGCATGAGAGCGTCTTTGGGGTCGATTATGAGCTGGCCCACAACTTGGCGTTTGAGGCCCGTTGGGACCGTCGTCGCCTGGATCATGTGATTGAAGATTCCTCGATCATTGCATCGAGTGGACCCAATGCGGGAAGCGAAACCTTCGTGGTCGGCAATCCCGGCCAGGGGGTTGAGAGAACATTCAATGGCTTTTACAGCTTCCTGTACCCCGGCAGCGCTCCGGACTGCCCGGTTGGCGGCGACACCGCAGTGCGCGGGCCTTGCGCCGTCAATCCGGTACAGCAGATGATTCCCGCTGCCCGGAGTTATGACGGAGTCGAGTTCCGCCTGACCAAGACCTCAAGCAGCCACTGGGCCGGAATGTTCTCTTATACCTACAGCCGGCTGCGCGGAAACTATACCGGACTTACAAGTTCGGATGTGTCGGACGGACAATCTGGTGGACGGAGCGCGCCGAACAACAGTCGCGCGTTTGACGAGCCATATTTCCAGTACAACTCCTTTGGTGGATCCTCGAGCGGCTTATTGCCGACGGATCGTCCAAACACGTTCAAGGGCTATGGGTATTACGAACTGAGTTGGCTGAAGAAATTCACCACGAACTTCGGCCTATTTCAGTACCTTTACAGTGGCTCGCCTGAGACCAGTTATCTCGATGCAGGCCTCGGAGGCGGAGGCTGGGCGGTGCAAGCATGGGACCGTGGAAACTGGGTGAATGTTACCCAGGATCCCACGACGGGCTTCATCACCATCGGCAGCCCACATACCCAGCGTACGCCGTGGTTTACACAGACGGACTTCAGCATCCAGCAAAACTTCAAGATTGGTGAATCGAAGACCCTGGGTTTTGAGGTCGATGCGATCAATCTGTTGAACCAACGGGCGGTAACGGCGGTGAACGAGGACATCACCTCGCTTGCAATCGGGAATCAATACATAACGTTGAATCCCGCGCAGTCCGGTACGAGTCCATGCGCAGTTGGCGGGACGGCTTTGGCTGGCACATGCTACATCGGTGACGGTACTCCGTTTTATGCCGCCGCCGAGCGTCCCTACAACGTCCAAAATCAACTCAACAACTTCAAAGGTCAGGGAACGACGGCGGCACTCAACAGCGCCTACGGTAGTCCGATGTACTATCAGTTGAGCCGGAATATACGCTTGGGCTTGAGGTTTACCTTCTAGGCGAGGCTACAATTTGAATGCTAGTGATATGGAGCCGCAAAGCGGCTCCATTTTTTTGATGTGCCGAGCAAGGGCCGCCAGCTGACAGCTTGAGGCTGCGATCCCCTCTGGCCAGCTGATGGGGAGGGGATGGAGGTGAAGTGGTGAAGTCAACGCGAAGCACCAGCAGCCAAGCGGTCGGTACAGGGGTTTTGAGATCCGGCCGAGAAGCTAAAGCTGCGCCCGGGCCGGTCTCTCCTTCGCCCCTTTTGCCCGCGAACGTTGGGTAATGGCTGGCGGTCGCTGGAAGAACGGCAAACGGGATGGGAGAGCCAGGCATTGGCGCATTGGCCCGGGTGGTCACGCGCTTCTGAATGCGCCAGACGGCCCCTCACGGCCCTTGGCGGGTCGAGAATTCGTCCGCTCTGGTCATTGGCTGCCTGGCGCCTATTTTGCCGAGCTTGGGCAACCCTGGCAGTTCGATCTCCTGCTCAGTTCCGCGGCCTGCCTCACCCCCATGCGGGTCCGCATACCGCGGTGGGGGGCTTGCCCCTATGCCGATTTGTTCGCTGACGTTCAAAATCACGCGTCAGATGGGTCGCTCTATGGGGAATGCGGGAGGTGTCCCCCGTCGCGCGATTTCGGAGTCGTTGGATCACTCTCCCCGGCGGGCTTGCGTTCGAAGCGAGAGTGCTTCCCAACAAACGGAGGCCGGGAGCGGGCACTCAGGTGATCCCCGCCAGGAGTAGTCTTCTTCGGAATGGAGAGCGGTTTAGAACGGGTGCCGGCAGGCACCCCATTGCAAATTTCTACTTCAGCCCGACGAGTCTGGCGTTCAGGCGAGACTTGTAGCGGGCTGCCGTGTTCTCGTGGATCACGCCTTTTTGGATCGCCTTATCCAGGGCAGAGCTCGTCTTGCGGAAGACCTGCTCGGCGGCCGCTTTGTCGCCCTTGGCCAAGGCCTCGCGCATCTCGCGGAGAGCTGAACGGAGTCGAGAGGTGTTGCTGCGGTTGCGGGCCGTGCGCCGCTCGGTCTGGCGGGCGCGTTTCAGCGCAGAAAAATGATTTGCCATTCGGGTAAAAGCCTTTTTGCTGTTATTTTCCCAGCGGACTTCCGGTGGGCCAGATAAGTAATTGTAACGGAGCAGGTTACCGCCGGTCAAACGGCGCATATTGTGGTTGACTCTCCTCGAACGAGAGCTGTAGGCTTTTAACAGAATTCTTATCTGCCCACTTCATGCGGCGAACTACAATCCGTCCATGGACGCCCCGCGTTCTTCATTCCCAAGTCGGACATCTAATCATGATATGGAATCGCGCAACTGCGCTTGAGGTACGTGGAAAAGCGGAAACTGAATGAAGAAGAGTATTGAAATCAGCTCCAATATTGAAACCCTCTTCGGCACCCGGGATGAAAATCTGCACGTGCTCGAAGACGGCCTCAACATCAACATCAACCTCCGCTCTGACTCGATCGAACTCGAAGGAAATGCGCGCGACGTTGACCGCGCCGAGCAAGTCTTTTCTGATTACAACCAGCTACAGCGAAGCGGCCACACCTTCACCAACGGCGACCTGAACAGCATGCTGCGGGTCGTGGTGGCTGATCCCAAGGCTACCTTGCGTGGGCTGGTTGAGGCGGGAAAACAGCGATCCTTCGGCCGGCGTACGGTGCAGCCGAAGAGTTTGAACCAGCGGCGCTATCTGGATGCGATTGAAGCCCACGACATGGTCTTTGGCATTGGACCGGCAGGGACGGGAAAGACGTATCTTGCGGTCGCGATGGCGATCTGTGCGCTGGTATCGAAGCGGGTGAACAGAATCATTCTGGCGCGTCCGGCGGTCGAAGCCGGCGAGCGGCTGGGCTTTCTACCGGGAACTTTGCAGGAGAAGATTGATCCGTATCTGCGGCCGCTTTATGACGCGCTGTACGACATGCTCGATCCCGAGCGGGTGGACCGCTATCTGGAAAAAAATGTGATCGAGATTGCGCCCATCGCCTTCATGCGCGGCCGTACTCTGAACGACTCGTTCGTAATTTTGGACGAAGCGCAGAACACCACTTCCGAGCAGATGAAGATGTTTGTAACCCGCCTGGGATTCAACTCGAAGGCGGTCATCACCGGTGATGTGACCCAAATCGACCTGCCGAACGCGCGCCGCAGCGGATTGCTTGAAGCCATCGACGTGCTGAAATATGTGCAAGGGTTGTCGTTCGTCTACTTCGACGAAGGCGATGTGGTGCGCCACCACCTGGTGCAGCGCATCATCCGCGCCTATGACGAACACAAGAGTCGCTCGAGCGAACAGCAGATGGAATTGCTCGATCCGAGGCCGGCGAACGGACATGGAGAGGTTCGCGACACCGTTCAACATCCGGAATAAAGGTTCTATGGACAGAGAGGAGAGCGCACCAGGCTCTCCTCTTTTTTCGAAGGTCGTGTTCATTCCGAAATGAAGGGCAGGATTCAAACCACTGTTTTCGACCGCACCAGCCCTGGCTTGAGCGCGCGTTCTCTGGAGGGTTTCGTAGCCGAGGCCTCGCGCGCCGCTGGTCTCGAGGGACAAGTGACGGTATTGATTACATCGAACTCGAAAATTCGCCGGCTGAACTCACGTTTTCGCGGCAAGGATTCGCCCACGGATGTGCTTTCGTTTCCCGCCGGCCCTCTGGGGACCGGGTTTTCCGGAGACATCGCCGTGTCGCTCGATATTGCGGCGCGCAACGCACGGGAGCTTGGGCACTCGCTGGCCGAGGAAATTCGAATTTTGATTTTGCATGGGATTCTCCATCTTGCGGGATATGATCATGAGAACGATCGGGGCGAGATGGAGGGGAAAGAGAGGGCGCTCAGACGCAAGCTGGGGTTGCCGACGGCTCTGATTGAGAGAAGCCGCCAGGATGCGTCGTCCGTCGTGCGTCGTCCGCCTCCGGCCAGATCTCGAACTTCCACCAAGCCCCGCCGGCGAGCGACGGATCGCGGCCCACGGCGATCACGGACATGAACCTGGTAATCGCTATCACGCTGTTTGTCCTGTTTGGCTTGCTGACCCTCTCCTCCTATGTCGACCGTCTTTATACGGAGGCGGGAAAGTTCCTCTCCCGCGAGTTTCAGGACAATATTGACGCCTTCGAGCAGCACGTGGAGCCCAAGCTAAAGGTCAGCCGCGCGCGCGCGGCCTTATCCATGTCCGTGCTCACGCCTTTGCTCATGGCGGCGGTCGCCATGGTGATTGGTTTTGCGGTTTTCCGCCAGGGGGCGTGGACGAGAGAGGAGGTCCTCGAAGCCGTCCTGAGCTTGATTCTGATCGCGATCATGTTTAACCGTTTTCTGCCTTTTGTGTTTTTTTCGCGTACCCGAGGCGAGTGGCTGGTCCGCTGGGTGCCGCTTCTGCGCTTCCAGATTTACCTGACTCTCCCGGTTACCTTGATTTTGGGATTTCTGCAGTCGGTGGCCTCGCTGACTCGCGAGCATACCGAGCCGGCAGCCGAGACTCAAGCCGAAGCCGTGGATGCCCTGATTGAAGCCGGCCAGGAAGAGGGAATTCTCGATGAGAGCAACCGCGGCCTGATTCAGTCTGTGGTCGAGTTCAGCGAAAAGACGGTGCGCCAGGCCATGAAGCCGCGGCCGGAGATGGTGGCGGTGCCCGCGGATACGACCGTCGAATCATTCATCGACCTGTTGCGGCTGCGGCCATTCTCTCGCGTGCCCGTCTTTCGCGAAAATCTCGATAACATAGTGGGCATCGTTTTCGCGCAGGATGTGCTGCAAGTACCGGACGCCGAGGCCCAGACCCGAACGGTCGCCACGCTTATGCGCGCCGACGTTCTCTTCGTTCCGGAGACCAAGCTGGGAAGCGATCTTCTGCGCGATATGCAGAGGCAAAAAGCGCGCATGGCGATCGTGATCGATGAATATGGCGGAGTTGCCGGGCTGGTCACGATCGAGGACCTGGTAGAAGAGATCGTCGGCGAGATCAGCGACGAACACGAACCCGCCCAGGTGGTGCGCGAGAGCGACACTTCTTACTTGGTGCCGGGGAATATGGATGTGGATCGATTGGAAGAACTGCTCGGGGTGCGCCCCGATCACCGGGGGGCGGCGACCGTGGCGGGCCTGGTGAGCGAACTGGCGGGGCGCATTCCGCAAAAAGGCGAGGTGGTTCAAGAGGACGGATTGCGCCTCGAGGTCCTTCAGGCCACCGACCGCAAGGTGGAGCAGGTGCGGGTTTCGCTCGGCAATTCCCAGCAGCAAATGAAGACCCTCTAGCATGCCGTTTCGCTCCGGTTTCGTCGCCATTATCGGACGGCCCAATGCCGGCAAATCCACCCTGCTGAACGCGCTGGCGGGAGAGAAACTCGCGATCGTCAGCCCCAAGCCGCAGACCACGCGAACTCGGGTCCTCGGCGTCATTCACGTCCCCAGGAAGAAGGGGAAGCCTGGAGCTCAGGTCGTGCTGATCGACACTCCCGGGGTTCATCGTCCCGATACTTCTTTGGGCCGCAAAATGATGCGTGACGTTCATGAGGCCCTGAACGGATCCGACCTGGTGCTCGTGATCGTAGACGCTCAACGAAAGCAACCGGACACGGCCGAAGACCAGTCCTTGCTGCAACTGGTGAAACGCGCGAAAACGCCCGCCTTTCTGCTGCTGAACAAAATCGATCTGCTTCGCGCCGAGAAGCGCCAGCTGCTTCCCCTGATGGAAAGATATTC
>Ga0123356_10002725_pt1 | contig 18797 bp, 20 predicted proteins | sample TergutEmb28metaG_2_FD_92546 | JGI IMG/M metagenome (GOLD analysis project Ga0123356, IMG submission 92546) | Embiratermes neotenicus P3 segment gut microbial communities from Petit-Saut dam, French Guiana - Emb289 P3 | ecosystem: Host-associated > Arthropoda: Insects > Digestive system > Gut ...
TCGCTCACGGCACAGGGGTACTTCGAGTTCGAGTCCTTCACCGGCGACCTGCCGATGAAGCGCGCCCGCGAGTTCCAGGGCTGGGTGCAGATCAGCGTCGGCTGCAACTGTGTCTGCTCGTACTGCATCGTGCCGTCGACCCGCGGGCGCGAGGTCAGCCGTGACCCTGACGCCCTCATCGCCGAGGTCGCGCGCCTGGCGGCCGACGGCGTGACCGAGGTCACGCTGCTCGGACAGAACGTCAACTCCTACGGGCGCGACCTTCCGCCCGACACCCGCACCAGCTTCTCGGAGCTGCTGCGTCGCGTCGATGCGGTGCCCGGCATCGAGCGGATCCGCTACACGAGCCCACACCCGAAGGACATGCGTGAGGACGTGATCCTCGCCCACGCCGAACTGCCGGCGCTCTGCGAGCACATCCACCTGCCGCTGCAGTCCGGCTCGAGCGTCATGCTGAAGCGCATGCGGCGCACGTACACGCGCGAGCGCTACATGGACCGTGTGGCGCTGATCCGCGAGCACGTGCCTGACTGCGCGCTCACGACGGACATCATCGTCGGTTTCCCCGGGGAGACTGAGGAGGACTTCCGCGAAACGCTCGCGGTCGCCGAGGAGGTCGGTTACGACGGCGCGTTCACGTTCATCTATTCGCCGCGACGCGGCACCGAGGCGGCGGACCTGCCCGATCAGATCCCGCACGAGGTAAAGGTCGAGCGGCTCGAGCGCCTGGTCGATGTGATCCAGCGGCGCGCCACCGAGCGCGCGCAGCGTTTCGTCGGCCGCACCATGGAGGTGCTGGTGGAAGGCCCGTCGCGAACCGATCCCACGCGTCTGCGCGGCCGCAGCCGCCACAACAAGGTCGTCAACTTCGAGGGCCTCGGGGAGCCTGGGGATTTCGCGCAGGTGGAGATCACCGGCGCCACCAGCCAGACGCTCACCGGAGAAATGTCGCTAGTCGCGCGCGCCGGCGGGTAGTCACACCCGTATGCGGCGCATCTTCCGCAACCGCAAGGACAACATCGTGCTCGACCGCATGTTCGAGACGCGCAGCGACGCATGGGCCGCCGCCGGCCTTGAAGGAGAGCTCAACCGGCACGCCGTGCGTCACGCGGCACGGCGGCTGATGTTCGAGCTGGTTGCCCTGCTCGCCGTCATCATCGGCAAGAGCGTCGCGCACAGCCACACCGACAGTTCGTGGACGACGCCGATCACGGTCGTCGCGGTGATCCTGGTGCTGGCCATCGGCTGGCTGAGCTCGCGTGACCTCCCGAAGGCTGCGCCGGCGCTGTTCCGCCGCATGGACCCGGCCACCGCCGGGACGGTCGAGTTCGCGATCCGGCTCTTCGGCGTCGCCGCCACGGTGCTGATCGCGCTTGCGGTCGGCGGCGTCGGCCCGGGAGCGCTGGCCGTCGGCGGTGCCTTCACTGCCGTCGTCCTCGGTCTCGCAGCCCAGCAGACGCTCGGCAACCTGTTCGCCGGCATGGTGCTCCTGATCGCACGGCCGTTCCGCCTTGGGGAGCGCGTGCGGCTGCAGGCCGGTGTGCTGGCCGGAACCCAGGAGGGTGTCGTGGCCTCACTCGGGCTTCTCTACACGACGCTCTCGCGTGGTGACGAGCGCGTCATGATCCCCAACAACATCGTGCTCTCAGCCTCGGTGCTGCCGATCCGCGAGCCGAAGCCGGTCGATGTGAAGGTCACGCTCGGCGCCGGTGTCGGCCTCATGCACATCCAGTCGGTCCTCGACGCGAACATCTCGGTGCCCACCCGCAGCGCCGCGAGCGTGCTGCTTGAGGAGATCAACGGCAACTGCCTGGTCGTGCGGGTGCGGGCGACTCCCGAACGGGACTCGCAGGGCGCTCAGCTGGCCGATGAGATCATCGCCGCGCTGGTAACCGTCACGGGCGAGCACAGCGCCGTGGTCGACGGCGGCGCCCGCCGGGACTGATTGCCCGTCGGTCCCTAACGGCCCAGCTCCGGTCTTTACTACCCGCCGACCGAGCGCGCGCCGACCGAGCGCAGCCGCATGATCGGGATCCTCCTGCCGATGCTCGCCGTCCGCTCGCCGTAGTCGCCGTAGCCGGGATAGACCAGTTCGGCGAGCGCGAACAGCCGCGCGTGCTCGGCCTCGTCGGTCACCTCGGTGGCCGTGTAGGTTCCCGAGCGGCCGCCGCGCGAGAGCTCGGCACGCGGGTGCGCCCTGAGGTTGTGATACCAGCCGGGGTGCCGATCACCACCCCAGTTTGAGGCGATCAGGATCACATCGTCGCCGTCGCTGAAGTAGAGCACCGCGCTCGTGCGGAGCTCCCCGGAGCGGGCGCCGGTGGTGACGAGGCTCGCGAACGGCAGCGGCAGCCGCAGGCCGGCGCGCCCGCGCGTGAGCGAATGCAGGAGCGGGTCGGCACGCTTGGAGATGGCGGTCGTCGCGGTTCTGACGGGGCGCGGGGCAAGCGCAAGCCGCAGCGCGCGAGCGGCCGCGCCGCCGCCCGTCTCCGGGTCAAACGGAGGGATCCCGGGCATCTGGCCGCTTCGCGATCTGTCTCTCGGTGAGGCCCCTGGCCACCCGGTCTCCGCCCATGAACCGTTGCGCGACCGCGGCCACGCCCGGTGCCACGGCCCCGAGGCTCGCCCCGAGCCGCATGCCCAGCGGCGCCACCGTGACCTCGCCGCGGTTGCGCTCGATCGCGGTGATGACGGCGGCGGTGACCTGCTGCGGCGAGCTGGTCCCCACTCCCGGCGGCAGCTTCACGCCGGCGTCGGCGAACATGCCGGCGTCACGGATGAAGCCGGGCATGATCACGGAGACGCCCACACCGGTGCCCCGCAGGTCCGCGCGGACGCTGTGGGCGAATCCGCGCAACCCGAACTTGGCGGCGGTGTACATCGACGACGACGTTGCGGCCACCTTGCCGGACAGCGATGAGATCAGGACGATGTGGCCGCGCCGGCGCGCCACCATGGCCGGCGCCAGCGACCGCGTGAGCGCGATCGGCGCGCGCAGGTCGACCTCGAGCATCGTGTCTATCTGAGCGGGCTTCAGATCGAGCAGGCGCCCGGTGGCGGGCAGCGCCGCGTTCGCGACGAGGATGTCGGCGTCACCGGCCTCGTCGGCGAGCCGGGAGACGTCGGGGCGCAGCGCCAGGTCGGCCACCACCATGCGTGCGCCGAGCTCCTCGGCAAGCGGGCCGAGGAGCTCGAGTCGACGGCCCGTCAGGATCAGCTCCGCGCCGCGCTCGTGCAGCGCGCGTGCGAGCGCCTGGCCGAGCCCGCCGGTGGCGCCGGTCACCAGGATCTTCGCTCCCGCCACCTTCACGCCGGCACGCTCGCGAAGCCTCTTCTCACGCCGAGGACAATACTGCCCCGCAGTGCCGCGCCCAGAGGTGATCGCATTGTTCGGTCCGACAGCCGTCGGCAAGACCGGCGTCGCGATCGCCCTCGCTCAGATCCTGCGGGCCCGTGGCGAGGACCCGGTGGCCGTCTCGGCCGACGCGCTGCAGGTCTACGCGGGGCTCGAGGTTCTGACCGGCGCCGCCACCGCGGCCGAGCGCGCCGAGCTCGAGCACCGGCTGATCTCGTTCCTGCCGGTGGACGCCCAGTTCAGCGCCGGCCAGTACGCGGAGCTCGCGCACAACGAGATCGACGGCCTGCTGGCGGCGGGCCGGCGTCCGATCGTCGTCGGCGGCACCGGCCTGTACCTGCGGGCGGCGCTCGCGAAGCTCTCGTTGAAGCCCCCGCCGGCCGCGGACGCACGCGCGCGCTGGACGGCTGAACTCGAGCGCAGCGGACCCGAGGCGCTGCACGCGGTGCTCAGCGCCCGCGCCCCGTGGGCGGCTGCCGAGATCGCTCCCACGGACAGTCATCGCATCGTCCGCGCGCTCGAGCTGCACGAGGCTGGTGAGCTCGAGCGCCCCCCGGAGCAGTCGGAGCTGTGGACGCGGGCGACGCGGCACCCGACGCTGCTCGTCGGCCTGGTCGCCGAGCGTGAGCGGCTGTACGCGCAGATCGACGCGCGCGTGGACGCGATGCTCGCGGACGGCGCCGAGCGGGAGGTGCGCGCCGCCCATGCCGCCGGCGCCAGCGCGACCGCACGCAAGGCGCTCGGCTTTGACGATCTGCTGGCGGGCGACGTGGAGGGCATGAAGCGGCGCACGCGCAACTACGCGCGCCGGCAGCTGACGTGGCTGCGCAAGCTTCCGGACGTGATCACGGTGGACGTCACCGACCGCCCGGCGGACGACGTCGCGTCCGAGATCGCAGCCATCTGGCTCCGCGGGTGAGAGCCCGAATCATCTAGCCTGCGCGCGGTGAACTTCGAGAAATGGCAGGCGCTCGGCAACGACTATGTGATCGTCGAGGACCGTGAGCTGCCGTTCGAGCTGACGCCGGCGCGCATCCGCAAGCTGTGCGACCGGCACTTCGGGATCGGATCCGACGGCATCCTGCTGCTCTCGCAGACGGACGCGCCCGGGGTCGTCGCCCATCTGCGGATCTTCAACCCGGACGGCGGCGAGGCCGAGCTCTCGGGTAACGGCGCCCGCGAGGCGGTGCTGTACCTGCGCCGCCGCGGCTGGACCGACGTGGACACCTTCAGCATCACCACGGTTGCCGGGGAGGTGCGCCCGACGATCACCGGTTCGTCCACCTGCACGGTCGACATGGGCCGCGCGCGACTGCAGAGTGACGACTATCCGGGCGGGGCCGCGGACGGCATCGGCGAGCTCCATGCCAACGGGGACACATGGCGCTTTCAACACGTCAAGATCGGCAACCCGCAGTGCTCGATCCGGGTCGCCGACCTCGCGACCCTGCAGGGCCTGGAGCTGCCCGCGATCGGCCCGGGGATCGAGCGCAACGAGGTGTTCCCGAACCGGACCAATGTGTCCTGGTACACGCCGCTGGCCCCCGACACGATCCGCGCGCGGATCTTCGAGCGCGGTGTTGGCGAGGACCTCGCCAGCGGCACCGGCGCCACCGGTGCGGCCGTGGCGCACGTGCTGGCGGGCGGCGACTCGCCTGTCACCGTGATCCTTGACGGCGGTGAGCTGAGCGTCGAGGTGGGGGAGGATCTGCACATCAATCTGACCGGCTGGGCAGTGCCCGTGATGCGAGGCACGCTGGCCGACGAACTGTTGGAGGAGCTGCGTGCGACCGAGTAGCCGTCTGGAGAAGATCCCGCCGTATCTGTTCGCCGAGCTCGAGCGCAAAATCGCGGAGAAGCGTGCCGCGGGCATCGACGTCATCAGCCTCGGGATCGGTGATCCCGATACGCCGACGTACGGGCCGATCGTCGCCGCGGCTCAGGCGGCGGTGGCCGACCCGGCCACCCACCAGTATCCGAGCAACCGCGGCCGCCAGGACTTCCGCGAGGCCGTGGCGGCGTTCTACGCGCGCCGCTTCGGCGTGACGCTCGACCCGGACACCGAGGTGATGCCCGCGATCGGCGCGAAGGAGTGCATCTTCAACCTGAACCTCGCGTTCCTGGACAACGACGATGTCGCGCTCGCCAGCGACCCGGGCTATCCCGTCTACACCGGCGGACCGATTCTCGTCGGCGCCGAGCCGGTGCTGATGCCGCTGGTGCCGGAGCTCGGGTTCGCCCCCGATCTCGGCGCAATCGGAGCCGGGACCCGCAGGCGCGCACGGCTGATGTTCTTCAACTACCCCAACAACCCGACCGGCGCGACCGTCCCGGAGGGGTTCTTCGAGCGGGTCGTCGAACTCGCGAGCGCCAACCAGATCCTCGCCGTGCATGACAACGCCTACAGCGAGACCACCTACGACGGCTATGTCGCGCCCTCGTTCCTGGCGACGCCCGGCGCCAAGGAGACCGGTGTCGAGGTCTTCTCCTGGTCCAAGGGCTACAACATGACCGGCTGGCGCTGCGCGGCGATCGTCGGCAACGCCGACGCGATCGCCCAGTACTGGCGTCTGAAGTCAAACATCGACTCGGGGTTGTTCGAGGCGATCCAGCTCGCCGGCATCGCCGCGCTGGACCCGGCGGTCGACGCCGACGTCCGCGCCATGAACGCCGTCTACGCTCGGCGCCGTGATCTCGTCTGTGACGCGCTGGCACAGGCCGGTGTGAGCGTCACCAGGCCGCGGGGCACGATCTACATCTGGGCGCCCGTTCCGGACGGCTTCGCAAGCTCGGCCGAGTATTGCGCGCACGTGCTCGAGCAGGCGGCGGTCGTGATCTCCCCGGGCGGCGCCTACGGCCGCAGCGGCGAGGGCTTCTTCCGGATCTCGCTGACGACACCGGACGACCGCCTGCTGGAGGCGGTCGAGCGCCTGCGCGCGCTTTGAGTGTCGTCTCTTAGGAACTCCAGGCCCCTGGGCGTTGTACTGTCGGGAGCAGTGCCGCAGGCTCCCACAGTCACACCGCAACCGCGCGCCCGGCAGCGCGCCTACATGATCGCCGCATTCCCGGAGGGCGGAGAGGAGCAACTCGACGAGCTGCGCGAACTGCTGCGCACGGCCGGCGTTGCGACCGTCGGCGCGAGCGTCCAGCGGCGCGACCAGCCGCATCCGAACACGTACATCGGCCCCGGCAAGCTGGCCGAGCTGAAGGACGAGATCAAGCGGGCGGATGCCAACGTGGTGGCCTGTGACGACGAGCTCTCACCGCGCCAGGAGCGCAACCTCGAAGAGGCGCTCGGGATACCCGTCATCGACCGCACGGCCGTGATCCTGGACATCTTCGCCGCGCACGCGCACAGTGCCGAGGGCAAGCTCCAGGTCGAGCTTGCGCAGCTGCAGTACAACCTCGCGCGCATGCGCGGCCTGTGGACGCACCTCGAGCGGCTCGGCGGCGGGGTCGGCACCAGAGGCCCAGGCGAGACCCAGATCGAGACAGACCGCCGCCTCGCGCGCGACCGGATCTCCGCGCTCAAGCGCAAGCTCGCCCATGTTCGCTCGAACCGCTCGGTGATGCGGGCCGAACGCGAGCGCGCGCATTTCCCGCAGGTCGCGCTCGCCGGCTATACGAACGCGGGCAAGTCGACGCTGCTGAACGCGCTGACGGGCGCCGAGGTCGGCGTGCGCGACCGTCTGTTCCACACGCTCGATCCGACGACCCGCGTGATGCGCGCGGGCGGGCGCGACTACCTGCTGACCGACACGGTCGGGTTCATCCGCAAGCTGCCGCACCAACTGGTGGAAGCCTTCGGCGCGACGCTCGAGGAGACACGTGTCGCCGACCTGATCCTGCACGTCGTCGACGGCTCGGCGCAGGAGGACGATCGGCTTGCGATGATCGCAGCGGTCGAGGAGGTGCTCGCCGAGATCGGCGCCGCCGACGTCCCGCGCCTGCTGGTGCTCGGCAAGATCGACCGTATCGACGCGGACGCTCGCGCGCAGTTGCGCCACCGCCACCCCGGCGCAATTCTGCTCTCGTCGGTCAGCGGCGAGGGCCTCAACGACCTGACGGACGCGATCGAGCAGGAGTTCGCGCGCAGGCTGCGGTCGATGGAGCTCCTGATCCCGTTCAGCGAGGGCGGTCGCCTGGCGGAGCTGCACACGCTCGCCGGCGACCTCGTGCGCGAGGACACCGCCGACGGCGTGCGCGTCAGCGTGCGCCTCCCGGCGGCCGTCGCGGAGCGCTTCAGTCCGTTCGCCGTCGCCGAGCCTGCCGTCGCCGAGCCCGCGGCGGCCCCGCCGCGAGCGATCCCCGCGCCCGAGCGGGCACAGATCGCCAGAGTGGCGTGACGACGGAGCGTGAATCGCTGCGGGTCACGAGGCTCGACCCGCGCGCGATCCTGCCGACGCGCGCCTACGAGCACGATGCCGGCCTCGATCTGTACGCGCTCGAGCCCGTCACGCTCGAGCCCGGCACACGCGCGAGCGTGGCGACCGGAATCGCCGTCGAGATCCCCACGGGCCATGCGGGCCTCGTGCTGCCACGGTCCGGGCTCGCCGCGCGGCACGGGATCGCGCTCGTCAACGCGCCGGGGCTGATCGACGCCGGCTACCGGGGCGAGCTGCGGGTGCTGCTGCTCAACACCGACCGCGACGTGACCTGCGAGTTGGCGGCCGGAGACCGGATCGCGCAGCTGGTGCTGGTGGCGGTCGCGATGCCCGGCGTGATCGAGGTCGCTGCGCTGGGCGCCAGTCAGCGCGCCGACGGCGGCTTCGGCTCGAGTGGTGGCTTCGGCTCCAGCGGCGCCTAGCGAAGTCAGGGCACTAGGTGGGCGCTGGCGCGTATCTGCTCGGAGGCAGGATCCCGGCGCCCTGCAGGAACTGCCGTGCGACGCTGGTCGGATTGCGCACGTTGTTGCCCTCTTCGGCGTTGAGCCCGCGCATCGCCTGAGTGCTCAGCAGGGCATCGACGCGGTTGATGGTCCGCGCGAAGACGGGCCCCTCCTCACGCAGGACCTTGCGTGTGGTGACCGGGACGACGTTTCCGAAACCGAAGACGTGCTTGGGGTCGGCAAGCAGGCGGAAATGCGTGCCATCGAGCTCCTGGTCGGTGGTGTTCACCCAAACGGCCTGGACGGCCCCGCTGTCGAGCTTGTCGTACTGAAGGCCGCCGATGTCGCTGTTGACCTGCGTCGCATGCAGGTGATACGCGCGCATCAGTGCTCGCATGCCGTCGGGCCCGGTCGCGAACTGGGGCGGCGCACCGAGGAGGATCCCGGGACCGCGCGCGAGGCCGGCGATCGAGCTGATGTGGTTCAGCTGCGCATACTGAGCGGTGACAGCGAGCCCGCTCGTGTTGCTGAAGGGTGTCGGATTCAGCAGCACGAATCCGTGCCTATGCGCGTAGGCAGACGCGGCGCCGTACGACGCCGCGAGCGTCTGGAAACGGTGATGCAGGTGCGCAACCGAGGCGTTCCACTGACCGAGGTAGTCCGGATAGATATCGAGCGTGCCGTTGCGAACGGCCTTCTGCCTGACCGGGTTCGGACCGGCGTTACGGGTGAGCTCAACCGTGTACCCCTCATTTTGCAGCGCGAGCTGATACAGCTGGCCGAGGATGAACTGCTCGGGCGTGTTCATGTCGCCCAGTGTCACGATCGGGCGATCGCTCCCGGGCAGCTCGCTGCTCGGGAGCGTGGGGGTGCTGACCGCCGTGACCGACGGCACGGTCGGCGCTGTCGTCGCCACAGTCGCGCCCCCGGCGCCGCAACCGGCCAGCAGGCCGCCACCCAGCGTGAGTGCTGCGGCGGCCGCCACGAGCAGGCGTCGGGCACCCGTGACCCGGGAGGCCACTGAAGCCCGGGAGCTCACAGTCCAGCCGCCTTGCGCGCGTCGGCGTGCGCGAGCAGCTCGAGCTGGTCGTCCAGCGGTGCGAGCTCGGCGCCGTCGTCGAGCGCGGCCGCGATCAGCCAGTCGGCGAACCAGGAGTTCTTCGGCAGCAGCGGACCGTGCATGTAGGTGCCGATCACGTTGCCGCTGCGAGCGCCCTCCTGGGAGTCCTGGCCGTTGTTGCCGTGGCCGTGCAGCACGCGCCCGAGCGGGGCGGCGCCGGGACCGAGATGGGTGCGCCCGCCGTGGTTCTCGAACCCGGCCAGCACACGGCCCTCGGCCCCGGGAAGGCCGACCGCGATCGCAACGTTTCCGACCAGCCTCGGCCCGTCCGCGCGGACCGTGCGAATGTCAAGCAGCCCGATGCCGGGGAGCTCCTCGGTGCCAAGCTGATACGCATGGCCGAGCAGCTGGTAGCCGCCGCAGACGCCGAACACCAGCGCGCCGCGCTGCGCCGCCTGGGCAAGCGCTGCACGCTTGTGCTCGTAGAGATCGGCCGCACAGAGCTCCTGATCGCGATCCTGGCCGCCGCCCATATAGAAGAGGTCGGCCGCATCAGGATCGAGTGGCTCGCCGATGCCGGCGCCGGTCAGCTCGAAGCCCAGGCCGCGCCACTCGCAGCGGCGCCGCAGCATCAGCAGGTTGCCGCGATCCGCGTAGATGTTCATGAGGTCTGGATACAGCGCGCAGACCCGCAGGCGCTCAGACACCGAGGATCACCACCTGGCTGCCGATGTGCTCGCTGGTGGGCGGGATCTGGCGAACCGCGACGGGGTGGAGTCCGGCCCGCTGGCCGGCCTCCTTCACACCTTGAACCGTCACGATGTCCAGCGCGATCCGGTCCGTGCTGGTGCTGCGGGCGCCGTCGCCGTCGACCACGTCGCGGCGGCGCTCGAGTACGAACGTGTCGTCCCGGCGCCGCACGGAGAGCGGTTGGCTGAAGTAGGCGCGGGCGTCGACCTCGGCGATGTCCGGCATCGGCGATGAGTCGCCCTCATCCCACTCGAACTCCTCGAAGTCGTCGGCAGACGCGATCGCGACCGCCACCACGCCACCGGGGGCCAGGTGCCGCGCCGCATGTTCGAAAAAGGCGACGCGGCCGCCCTCGCCCCCGAGCAGCTGCACCGTCTGCATCGGCACGATGATCAGCGGGAAGCTGCGCCCCGGGAGCGAGAACGCGCGCGCATCGGCGCAGACGGTCTCCACCGGGAGCTCACCGGCGCGGTTGCGAAGCTCTGCGAGGAGCTCAGGGTCGGTGTCGAGCGCGACGATCGGATGGCCTGCCTGCGCAAGCCGGATCGCCACCCGGCCGGTGCCGGCCCCGACGTCGAGCACGGGCTGATCCCTGCTCGCTCGCTCGGCGGCAAGCCGCAGCCACAGTTGCAGGTCCTCCGTGTAGCGCCCGCATTCGATGTCGTGCCAGATCACGCTGCTCACGCCGCCGCCTCCCAGTACTGGCCGACGTAGCCGCGGCTGGAGAGCTCGTCGCGCAGCGCCAGGAGCGCCGTGTATGTGGGCAGCGCGAAGAGCTGCCCGTTGGCGGCAGCGACGGCGCTGTCAAGCGCCTGGGCGAGGTCGGGCACAACGGTCAGCGCGTCCTCGGGCACGCCTGCGTACTTGAGCCGCACGGCAAGCTCCGCCGCGCGCGTGCCGGCGCAGGTGACGCTCCGGAGGTGCGGTGTCAGCAGCTCGAAGTCAGCGTCCCAGACCCACGACACGTCACGGCCGTCGGCGATGTTGTCGTTGAGGATCGCGAGCACATCGAGCCGGTCTGACTCGAGCGCCAGCGTGCGCAGGATCTCGTTGGCTCCGGCCGGGTTCTTGATCAGCAGGATCTGCAGGCTCGTATCGCCGACGGCGATCATCTCCGCGCGGCCGAAGGCCGCCGTGGCGGCCTCCAGCCCCGCCACGATGTCATCGAGCCCAATCCCGAGCGCCAGGCACAGCGATGTGGCGGCCAGCGCGTTGTAGATGTTGTAGAGCCCCGGGAGCTTGAGCGACACCGTGCGCGCTCCGCCGGGCGTGACCAGCGTGAACGCGGCCGATGAGGTCCCGTGCAGGCTGATCTGCTCGGCCCGAACTCCGGGCTCGGGCCGGCGCCGGCCGCACTCGGGGCAGTGGTAGTGCCCAAGGTGCCCCATGTAGACCGCGTCATACACGTAGGCGTGGCCGCAGTTGCGGCAATGCTTGGAGTCCGACGCGTGCTGCATCTCAGGCAGCGCGAGCGCGTCGTCGTCGATCCCGTAGTACGTCACGCCAAGCCGCTCGCGGCCGAGGTCCGCGATCAGCGGGTCATCCGCGTTGAGCACCAGGGCGGTGTCGGCGGGCAGCCCGGCGACGACGTGGGACCAGCGGTCGGCAATCGTCTCGAGCTCACCGTAGCGGTCCAGCTGATCGCGGAACAGGTTCGCTAGCAGGATCGCCCGTGGCCGCGCCTGGGCGGTGACCGTGTCGAGCCAGAACTCGTCGACCTCGAACAGGCCGGTGTCACCCGCTATCTCACGCTCGCCGTGGGACGCGGCCAGCAGCGCCGAGGCGATGCCGCCGGCCATGTTGGCACCGGCGCGGTTGTGCACCAGTGTCCGCCCGGCGCGCCCGAGGATCTTGGCCGTGATCGTCGCCGTCGTCGTCTTGCCGTTGGTCGCGGAGATCACGGCGCTGCCCTGCGAGAGTCGCCCTGAGAGCTCGTTGATCGCCTGCGGCTCGAGCCTGAGCAGCACTTTTCCAGGCAGGCTGGTACCGCCGCCGCGCCGTGTCGCCCGGACGAGCGCGCCGACCGCCTGAGCGATCCTGAGCTTGATCGAGAGCGAGAGCATTCAGACCGAGAGTACGAGCGTCGCCAGATCCTGCCCGATCGCGACCGGTGCCGGATCGGTCGCGGCCTGCGCTTCCGCGAGCGTCGTGATGCCGCTGAGGACGATCGCGGCCTCCAGGCCGGCGGCCGCCGCTCCACCCAGGTCGGACGCGAGATGATCGCCGATCACCAGCGTGCGGCCCGGGCCCAGGCGATCGAGCGCAACCTCGAAGACCTGCGGGTCGGGCTTGCCGACGACGCGGGCGGTGACTCCGGAGGAGTACTCGAGCGCGGCGGTGACCGCGCCGGTGCCGGGAGCGATGCCGCCCGCGACCGGATAGCTGCGGTCGCGCCCGCCGCTGATCAGCTCGGCGCCCGCCACCAGTGCCCGCGTCGCCATCAGCAGTTCGCCGTAGTTGAAGTCGCGGTGCGCGACCACGACGACGATGTCAGCGGTCTCGGCGTGCGCAGTGTTGTTGGCGATGTGGTGGCCGGCATCGCTGACATGCCGGAAGATCGGCGGCCCGCCGATCACGTACACCTTCGCGCCGGGCTCGCGCTCGGCCAGCACGTACTGGATCGCCGAGCCGACGCTGACGATCTCCTCGACCGCCGCGGTGCACCCGAGCGACCACAGCTTCTGCACGTACTCCTCCGGCGAGCGACCGCCGTCGTTGGTCACGAACGCGAGCCGCCGCCCGCTCGCGCGGATCGCGGCGATCGCCTCGGGTGCGCGCGGCGTCGCCGCGCCACCGACCCAAACGGTGCCGTCCAGGTCGAGGATCACCTGGTCAAATGCGGAGATGAGGCGGGACACGTTGCTCACGCGAACAGGCTCTCCTGGGCTGGTGGCGGCGGGTCCAGGAGGCACTCGGGGCCGTCATAGCGCACGTCGTTGACGGCGGGGCCGACCGGCCGCAGCGCCATCTGCTCTGCTCGTAGCCCACCCAACAGCGTCAGCAGCGCGTCCTGCGGGGTGTCGTGCGCGAGCCACACCGCTTCCGAGTCCGGCTCGAGGATCACGGGCATGCGGTCGTGGAGCTCGGCGACCCGCTCGTTGGCGGCTGTGGTGATGATCGTGCAGGTCCGCAGCTCGTCGGGCTCGCCCCGGTGCCAGACCGACCAGAGCCCTGCGAAGGCGAACAGCTCGCCGTCGGCACGGGTGATGTGAAAGGGCTGTTTGCGCTTCTCGCCGGGACGGGCCTGCCACTCGTAAAAGCCGTCGGCGGGGATCAGGCAACGGAAACGCTCGAACGGCCGGCGGTAGGCGGCGCGTTCCAGCAGCGTCTCGGCGCGCGCGTTGATCATCTTGAAACCCGTGCTCGAGGTCTTGGCCCAGCTTGGCACGAGTCCCCAGCGCAGCAGCTCGCCGCGCGGGTGACCGTCGCGGTCGGTTGTGACCGTGATCACCTCGCTCGAGGGCGCGATGTTGTAGTGCGGCTGGACCGCGACCGACTCACCGACGGGGAAGCGTGCGCGAAGCTGAGCCAGGTCCGGGATCGCGAGGGAGTAGCGCCCGCACATCAGGGTCGGGTATCTCAGCCGGCTACGCGAAGCTCAACGCGCCGACGAGCGCGCCGCGAGGTCCTCGCGGCGCTTGGCGAGCGCCGCCCGCTGACGTCTGCGCCCCAGGAAGACGAGCACGCCGCCGGCCACGACCAGGAGCGCGAGCGCGTAGAAGATCGCGATGTCGAGCGAGATGCCACCGGCCGCCTGGCCGATGCCCTCGACGATGCCGAAGGCGAGCGCGAGGATCGCGGCGATGGCGATCACCACAATCACGATGCCGCGGATGCGCGCGAGGATGCCGGCACTCGCCGGCGGTGCCACCAGCCCGAGCACGCGCAGGCCGAACAGCTGCCGTCCGGTCGGCACCTCGACGCCCGGGAGCTTCGCGGTGGCGGCCTTGAGGTCGCCACTGCGGCGCTCGGCGAGCGCCAGCGAGGCGTCGGCCATGCGGCGGATCTGCATGCGCTCCTGAGGCCGCGCGGCGGCCAGCGCCTTCTGGAAGTGTTCGCGCGCGGCCTTGGCGTCGAACTTCTCTGCCTTGCGGGCGCCGAGGATCGCCTGCGCGGCTGCCCTGTAGCGGGTCTCCGACTCGAGCTCCTCGTCACTACGGCTCTGGAGCGACTCCATGGCGTTGAGCTGGCTCTTCTGTTCGATGCGGATGGCGCGCTGTTGCTTGGGCATGGTGGGAAAGTCTAGTCGGACCCTTGGTCGCCCGCAGGCGCCACGAGCTCGGTGAAAAGGTGGTCGAGCACGGCCTCGGGGTCGTCGCACAGGCCGCTGTGGACCGAGGAGGCCTGGAGCACCGTACTCGAGGGCGCCACCAGCCAGTGAAAGCGCTCCGACTGCGGCAGCTGCGCGACCGGCCCGGCGTCCGCATCGCCGGCTGCCACCCGCACCCGCGCTTCCAGGTGCTCGCTGATCGCATCGAGGTCGATCCCGGGGTAAAGCGCGTGGATGCGGCGCGGGTCGAGCGCGACCCGCGCCCGCAGGAACCGGCGTGCCCGGCAGAAGACGATCACGCCGACGTTCACGAACTCCTCGCGCTCGACGCGCGGGACCAGCCGCAGCACCGCGTACTGGAACGGGTCAGGCGCCACGCGCGGCCTCCGCCTCGGTGAGGAACCCACGCGGCGGCGCGACCCGCGCCGCTAGGTAGTCGCGATAGGAAGCACGCGCGGTCTCGGTGAGCCACGCGTCGGGAACCAGCCCGACGACGCCCGCGATCAGCTCGGGCGTGAGCGCCGCGGACATGCGCGCATCGGCCTCCCGCAGCTCGGAGGCGAGCGGCAGCAGCACATGATCGGCGATCAGCAGGAAAGGCTCGCGGGCGCGCGGCGCGAGGTCGCGCTCGCCGTGCTGCAGGTACAGCGCGGCGCCGTGATCGATCATCCAGGTGCGGCGGTGCCAGACCAGCAGGTTCGGGTTGCGCGGTGTGCGATCGACGTTGGTGGTGAAGGCATCGAACCAGACGATCTGCGACGCCAGCAGCGGGTCCAGGTCACCGGGCTTCGCCGGGTTGTAGTCGAGGGCGCCAGGTAGGAAGTCGATTCCGACGTTGAGCCCGGCGCTGCCGGTGACGAGCTCGTTGATCTCAGGGTCGGGCTCTGTGCGACCGAGCTCCGGGCTGAGCTCGACGAGCACGATCTCGGGCACGGGCAGGCCGGCCGCGCGCGCGAGCTCGCCGACGATCACCTCCGCCACCAGCGCCTTCACGCCCTGGCCCGCGGCCCAGAACTTGACGACGTAGAGGCCGTCGTCGTCGGCCTCCACGAGGCCCGGCAGCGACCCGCCCTCGCGCAGCGCCGTCACATACCGGGTCGCGGCCACGGTCCTCAGCATGCGACGATGATGTCAGCGCGCAATCCACCACGTCCTGAGGAGAGTCATTGCAATGAGCATGGCCGACTTCAATGCCCAGGTCATCACGGAGTTCCGAGAGAACGCCGGCAGGGTCGGAGGGATGTTCGAGGGCAGTCCCCTGATCCTTCTGCATCACATCGGCGCCAGGTCGGGGGAGGCGCGGATCGCGCCGCTCGTCTACCTGCCGGACCGCGGCCGGTACGTGGTGGTTGCCTCCAACAACGGTGCACCCGAGAACCCCGCCTGGTACCACAACCTCAAGGCCCACCCGGACACCACTCTCGAGGTGGGGGAGGAGACTGTGCCAGTGATCGCGCAGGAGGCCAGCGGCGATGAGCGCGAGCGCCTGTTTTCGGCCCAGGTGGCCGCCCAGCCGCAGTTCGGCGGGTACCAGGAGAAGACCGAGCGCACGCTCCCGGTGATGGTGCTGACGCCGAAGGCAGAGTCGTGATCCGTACATTCGCGGGCTAGTGGACTTCGACTACGACTGGCTCGTCATCGGCTCGGGATTCGGCGGCAGCGTCGCAGCCCTGCGCCTGGCCGAGAAGGGCTACAAGGTCGCCGTCGTAGAGTGCGGCCGGCGCTTCGCCGATGACGAGTTCGCGCAGCGCACCAGTGACTGGCGACGGTATCTCTGGGCGCCGTACGTCGGCTTCCGCGGCATCTTCCGGATGACGCTCTTCAAGGACGTCTTCATCATGTCCGGGAGCGGCGTCGGTGGCGGCAGCCTCGGCTACGCGAACACGCTGTATCGCGCGCGTCCGGCGTTCTATGCCAACCCCCAGTGGTCGGAGCTGGGGGACTGGGAGCGCGAGCTCGCCCCCTTCTACGAGGAGGCGGAGCGGATGCTCGGCGTCACGCAGTACGACCGCGACGGCGCCGCTGACGTGCTGCTGCGGGAGTACGCGGCCACGATCGGCGTCGCCGACACCTACACGCGTACGCCTGTCGGAGTGTTCCTCGGCGAGCCGGGGGAGACGGTGGCGGATCCGTACTTCGGCGGTGAGGGACCCGAGCGGACTGGCTGCGTGCGCTGCGGCAGCTGCATGATCGGCTGCCGCTACGGCGCCAAGAACACGCTCGTCAAGAACTACCTGTGGTTTGCGGAGAAGCTCGGCGTGAGCGTGATCCCGGACCGCGCGGTCATCGACGTGAGGCCGCTCGGTGACGGCAGCGGCGCAGACGGCTACGAGGTCACGCACGTCCGTTCCGGGGCGCTCCTGCGACGCGGGCGCGCAAGCGCGCGCGCCCGCGGAGTGATCGTCGCCGCGGGGGCGCTCGGCAGCAACCGGCTGCTGGCGCGCTGCCGTCTGGCGGGCTCGCTGCCGCGGATCTCGGAGCGCCTGGGGCACGCCGTGCGGACCAACAGCGAGTCGATTGTGGCGGTGGTGGCGCCCAGGGGGTCGGATTACGACTTCACGGACACGGTCGCGATCAGTTCGAGCATCCACGTCGACGACGCGACCCACATCGAGGTCGTCACCTACGGAGCCGGCGGCGACTCGCAGCTGCCGCTGTTCAGCCTGATGGTGCAGGCGGGGCGGCGCGGCACGCGGCCGCTGTTCTTCCTGCTGGCGCTCGTGCGCCGCCCCAGGGAGCTCCTGCACGTGCTCAGGTGGCGCGGGACGTCGCGGCGGGCGATCGGACTGCTGGTGATGCAATCGCTCGACAACGCGATGCGGCTGCGCGTCAAGCGGCGGCTGCCGGGCGGCGCGGTGGCGCTCACGACCGAGCAGGATCCGCTGCATCCGAACCCGGACACGATCCCGGCGGCGTATGCGGCGGGACGCTGGTTCGCGCAGCGGGTCGGCGGCAGAGCATTCACGTTCCTGCCGGAGTCAGTGTTCGCGATCCCCTCGACCGCGCACATCCTCGGTGGCGCGGTGATCGGCTCCGATCCCGGGACGGGAGTGATCGACACGCGGCACCGCGTGTTCGGCTACGAGAACCTGCTGGTCTGCGACGGCTCGGCGGTGCCTGCGAACGTCGGCGCGAACCCGAGCCTGACGATCGCGGCGATGGCCGAGCGGGCAATGAGCTTCATCCCCGTAAAGTCAGGCGCGTAGCCGTAAAGTCGGGCCCGTAAAAGCACGAACAGGAGACGGCGGATGCGCTACCGCAGGCTTGGCAGCTCTGACCTCGAGGTGTCTGAGATCTCACTCGGCGCCTGGCTGACGTACGCGGGCGGGATCGAGTTCGAACAGACGCGCGCGTGCACGGAGGCCGCGTTCGATGTGGGGATCAACTTCTTCGACACGGCCAACGTCTACGGGCGCGGCGCCGCCGAGACGGCCTGGGGAGAGATCCTCTCCAAGCATCCGCGGGACTCCTACATCCTGGCCACGAAGGTCAACGGCCAGATGTCTGACGACCCCGCCGACAAGGGGCTCTCGGCTGCGCAGATCGCCAAGCAGATCGACGCTTCCCTGGCGCGCCTGCAGACTGACTACGTCGACCTCTACCAGGCCCACCGCTTCGACGTGGACGTGCCGATCGAGGAGACGATCGAGGCGCTGCAGCAGGTCGTCGCGGACGGAAAGGCGCGCTACCTGGGCTTCAGCGAGTGGACTCCCGAGCAGATCGTGGCCGCGGTCGAGATCGGCGGGCCGAACCTGTTCGTCTCCTCGCAGCCGCAGTACTCGATGCTGTGGCAGGCGCCGGAGGCCGAGCTGTTCGAGGTGTGCGCGCGCTACGACATCTCCCACATCGTCTGGTCGCCGCTCGCACAGGGCGTCCTTACCGGCAAGTACCGCCCCGGTGAGCCCCTGCCCGAGGACTCCCGCGCGGCCAGTGACGCGATGAACGTGGCCATGCACCTGGTGATGAACGACGCGACGCTCGAGGCCGTGCAGCGGCTGATCCCGATCGCCGAGGGGCTCGGGCTGACGCTGCCGCAGCTGGCGCTCGCCTGGGTGCTTCGGCGTCCGGAGCTGGCCTCGGCGATCGTCGGCGCGTCGCGGCCGGAGCAGGTCGGGGCGAACGCCTCGGCGTCCGGGATCGAGCTGTCCGGCGACGTTCTGCAGGCGATCGACCTGGCGCTCGGGGATGCGCCGGTGCGCGAGCCGACGCTCGCGGCGTTCGCGCGGCCCGGCGTAAAGCACCGCTGAGGCCGCCGGCGCCGGCGGGCGCATGGCAGGATGAGAGCGTGGAGGTGCACGAGGAGGCTCTTGGCGGCTACCCGTGCCTGGTCGCCGGCGCCGGGCCGCCGCTTGTCGTTCTTTCCGGCCTCGCCCCCGAGGCGGGTTTCGCGACCGGATGGCTGCGCCGCAGCCATGAGGCTACGGCGAGGGTGTGGGCGCGAGAGCGCCGGGTCTTCTACCTGAACCTGCGGCCCGGGATGACGCGCGGGATGACGATGTCGGAGATCGCGACCGAGCAGGCCGCCGCGCTACGA
>Ga0123356_10002726_pt1 | contig 18795 bp, 18 predicted proteins | sample TergutEmb28metaG_2_FD_92546 | JGI IMG/M metagenome (GOLD analysis project Ga0123356, IMG submission 92546) | Embiratermes neotenicus P3 segment gut microbial communities from Petit-Saut dam, French Guiana - Emb289 P3 | ecosystem: Host-associated > Arthropoda: Insects > Digestive system > Gut ...
ACAGCACCCATTGAGAACAACTCGTTGAACACCTCAGGCGCCACGACCGATCGTCGCGATCGCATCCGGACGGTCTGCGCCCCCGACCTCATTCACCTCGCCGAACGCTGCGTTTATGTCGCTATCGGTGCGATGTTGGTTCTCACGCTGGCTGTCGCGTTGGCGAGCGCATGCAAGGCGCTCTGGGATGGCCTGCCGCAGTGGTACAGCATTGACACGATGGTACATAGCATCGACCACCTGCTATTCATTCTGATGCTGGTAGAGATCCTGCACACGGTGCATGCTTCGATCCGGACCGGCGCTCTCGTTTGCGAGCCGTTCCTGATCGTCGCCCTGATCGCGTGCATCCGGCGGATTCTTGTCATCACGCTCGCCGTGTCGCAGATCACGGAGATGAACCACTGGAGCGTCAACAATGCTTCGTTGTTCCGAGCGTCAATGGTGGAACTTGGCGTCCTGGCGCTGCTGATCATGGTGCTGGTTGGATCCATCCGCGTGACACGTGCCGGCACCGAGATGACGGTCCACGGCGAGGATCTGGCGTCGCCGCAGGAAATGGGGCGATCGCGCCGGTAATTCTACGCCGCAGGCACAAAAATCTTGCTGACCGAGGCGATCAGCGCCGCGTTCACCTGCTTCGGCGAGGGGCGAACGGTATCGTGGCCACGGCTGCCGCTACTGGGTCACCAACCTCGAGAGATTGCGAATTGCTGCAACCATTGTCGTGTGGCTGACCTCATCAGCCCCGATCAATCACGATCACCGGTGGCCGCCAAGGTACATGCTCCCAAGGCCTGCCCGCAGGGGCGTTCCGACCGGGGATCGACCGGTCCGTGGCCCGTCATCACACGACGCCGACACGAATGACGAAATCGCCAAATCCCTCGTCCTGACGGCGTTCTCTCGCATAGCGGCCAAGAACGTCATCCAGAGATGCAAGAATGCCGGCCTCGTCCAGATTCTCGCGATAGAGCTTGTTCAAACGACTTCCAAGAGCGTCAGCGCCCAATCTGAGTTCGTACCGCCCGACTGCCCTTCCGATGAGCCCGATTTCACCCAGGTAGGATCGCGAGCAGGAATTAGGGCAGCCGGATATACGCAGCAAGAGTGGCTGACCGCAGAGGTCGTGCTTTTCTGTTAATGCTTCGACCTTCGCAAGCAGATGCGGCAGGTATCTCTCAGCCTCGGCCATTGCCAACGGGCAGGTCGGTAGGGCGACGCAGCTAAGCGCGTCCAGACGCAGCCGATGGAACCGCGCGTAGTCGTCAAGCTTGTACCCGGACACAAGATCCGCGACACGTGCCCGGTTATTTGGGGTGATATTCGCGATGATCACGTTCTGATTTGAGGTAATCCGAAACTGCCCATCATGGATCTTCGCAATCTCTCGCATTCCGTCCAGGATCTGACATTGCTCGGTATTCCCAACCCGGCCTGCCATCAGGTAAAGGCAGAGATGCTGTAACCCGTCATCGGTTTCGGTCCAGCCGAACCGATCACCCGTGGTATCAAAATGATAGGGACGGATGGGCTCCAGGCCGAATCCAAGCCGGGCTTCAAGTTCCCTCTTGAATGCGTCGACCCCAAGACGTTCGATGGTGTATTTGAGCCGCGCATGCTTGCGCGACGAACGATTGCCCTGATCTCTCTGGATCCCGATGATATGCTCAGCGACGGCGATGACCTTGTCGCAGGAAACGAAGCCAACCGGGTCGGAGAGTCGAGGAAACGTCGTCGCATCACCTTGCGTGGTGGATAATCCGCCGCCTGCCAGAACGTTAAATCCCTGCAAGCTATCTCCATCGAAGATGGCGATCAATCCGATGTCATCTTTGAAGACGTCGATATCGTTTGTCGGCGGCACCGCGATCGCGATCTTGAATTTGCGAGGCAGATACCGCTTTCCGTAAAGAGGCTCGCTCTCCTGTGCCGGATCGACACGCTCGCCGTCGAGCCAGAGTTCGTGATAGGCATTTGTGTTCGGCAGCAAGTGCGAAGAGAGCGTCTGGGCCCAATGCAGCACGGCGGCGTGCTGCGCGGATGCCATCGGATTCGACGAACATACGACGTTCCGACCGACATCACCTGAAGTTGCGAAGGTGGTCAGCAGGCAGGCGTTCACCGCCGCGATGGACGATTTCAGGTTCTCTTTTAGAATTCGATGAATCTGGAACGTCTGGCGTGAGGTGATGCGCAGGGTTCCGCTGCCGTACTCCCGGGTGAGCGCATCCATCGCCAGCCACTGGGAGGGCGTTACCACGCCTCCGGGTACCCGCACGCGGATCATGAACTCATAGGCGGGTTCAAGCTTCTGCTTGCGACGCTCTTCGCGGACATCGCGATCGTCTTGTTGATAGGTCCCGTGGTATCGGATCAATTCGGCATCATCGCCGTGCATCGCGCCCGTGACCGGATCGGCGATGCTCTGCGGAATGGTGCCGCGCAAATAGCTGCTGTTGAGTTTCATGGTCTCTGCCGGATCAAGTCCGGACAAGTCTTCTGCGTTGTCGGACACCGCCATAACATCCTCGCTGCTCGATTTTGCGTTAATAGACATCTCTGAGATAACGCCCTTCGCCCGCAAGTTTCCGCATCCAATCGCGCGCGGCATCCTCAGAGAGCCCTCCCCGCGACTGACCGATGGCGGTCAAGGTGGCGTCTACATCTCGTGCCATACTCTTTGCATCGCCGCATACGTAGACATAGGCGCCGCCCTCAATCCACCGATAGAGTTCAGCTGCCTGCTCTTGCATCCGTTGCTGGACATAGACGCGCTGGGGACCATCGCGCGAGAACGCGAGGTCAAGTTTATGCAGCTGTCTTTTGGCCAGGGCCTCCTGCCATTCGATCTGATAGAGAAATTCGCTCCGGAAATGCCGATTTCCGAAGAAAAGCCAGTTTCGTCCGCGAGCGCCCATCGCGGCGCGATGCTGGACGAAGGCCCGGAACGGCGCGACTCCGGTGCCTGGACCGATCATGATGATGTCGCGATCGCCATCCTTCGGCAGGCGAAAGCGATCGTTCACTTCGAGAAAGACGGGTAGATGCGCCCCCTCGGCAAGGCCCGCGATATGGTGGGACGCCACCCCCCAGCGCTGCCGATCCTCGAACAGGTAATCGACGATGCCAACGCAGAGATGGACCTCCTCCTCGTCGCAGATCAGGGGACTCGAGGCGATCGAGTAGAGGCGTGGGGCAAGTGGCCGCAGTGCCGCGACGAACTCTGAAGCCCGCCATTGAGCCGGACAATGTGCGAGCAGATCCGCTAATTGCCAGCGTGACAGCATCCGCGTGACATGTGCGTCATCGGTGGATTTCATCAGTGTCCGAAATTGCGCAGCATCCGCGTGTTCGGCATAAGCTTGCAGAAAAGGGCGCGTCAGGAGGGTAAGTTCACGCCGGTGTTTGAGCCAGCGATAGAGTGGGAGCGTTTCCGCTCCAACGGTTAACTCCTCCGTCCCGTCCAGACGGAGTCGAGTGAGGATTTCGTCAACGAGAACGTCGTCCTGTTCTGGCCAGACGCCGAGTGAGTCTCCGGGCTGATAGTGCAGTTCTGATCCATCAATCAGTAATTCGACGTGACGAATATCGCGGTCGCTGGCCCGGCCAGTGATTCGCTGATTGACGAAAAGCTCTGCGGCGAAGGGATGAGAACGTGTCCAAGAGGCGGCCTCTTTGGCCTGCGTGGCTGCCGGCAAAGGAGGCATCGCGGCAAAAGCAATTCGACGGACCTTCTCGATCTCCCGAAGAATATTGCAGGTCCAAGGATCGGACATCGCTTCAAAGTCGACATCAGCCTCAGCGATCGGAAGCAGGCGTTGGGCGCCCAGCGCAGCGAGTCGTGCGTCGACCTCTCGCCCGACGTGGCAGAACCGGGGATAACTGGAGTCACCCAAGGCAAGGACCGCGTAGCGTAGCGATTCCAGTCGGGGCATCCGGCGTCCGTTCAGAAAATCGAGCCAGGCGCGGGCGCTGTCGGGCGGATCTCCATCACCATAGGTGCTGATTGCTACCAGCAGAACCTGCTCATCTTTGATCTCTCGATTGGGATATGCATCCGCTGCGAATACACGCGCGGGAACCGAGGCAGCGCCGAGCCGATTCGCAAGGTTCGTGGCGACACCCCGCGCATGACCGGTCTGGCTGCCGTAGATGACCGTTACCCCGACGCCGGCCGTGACCGCGGCTGGCACCTCAATCTGGGGTTCGGTGGCCGGGTATTCCGGGAAGCGCGACGCGACGCCTCCCAGATAACCGGAAAGCCAGAGCAGAACGTCACGATCAAGGCCATCGACCAACCGGCGAAGAAGATCTGCCTTCTCGTCCTTAAGTGGCCAGAGGCCAGAGATGCCTGCAGTCATGATCGGCCAGACCATCCCACGTCAGGAACAGCCGCGGCGGGAGACGGTCGGGCTCAATGCAGTACTCGTGCGCAGCGGGCAGTGCCTGGAAGATGGCGTCGGCCCGAGACGTTTGAACTTATCCCTTGGTATAGGAGCGAATAGACTAAGATACCGCGGAGATATGACTTGTTCTATTTGGTGCGCCGGGCAAATTTCATATACGAATACTACGGTTTCGAGCCCGATGCAGCAGGGTGATGACAGTACTCGGTTCCAACTTCGGCAGTACCTGGACGAGCAGAGGCACGCTCTGCCGCTTCTTCGGCGGCGCCGCAAAGGTGGTCGGTGCCGTTGCCCTACTTGCCGTTGCGCGCGCCGCCGCCGAGGCGCCTGCTACTGGCGCCGACATCGCTGCCGGGCGGTCAATTGCCATCCATGGCGTTGCCCCAGGGCGTCCCGCCTGTGCCGCGTGCCACATGCCGGATGGGGCTGGCCAGGCGGAGGTCGGAATTCCGCGTTTGGCAGGGCTAAGTGACGCGTACATCCTCGATCAGCTGACATTCTTCGCGAAGGGCACGCGTACCAATCCGGCGATGCAGCCTTTTGCGAAGATGCTGACACCCGAACAGCGACGACAGGTTGCGGGCTATTTCGGGAACTTACCCGTGCCCGCACAAAGCGATCTCACGTTACAGCCTGAGCCAGCTCTGAAGAGAGGCGAGCGGTTGTTCCTGGACGGTAATTTTCAGACCGGTCTGCTCGCTTGCGCTAGCTGCCACGGACCAGGTGGCCAAGGTGTTGGCAACTTCGCGCCCCGCCTTGGCGGTCAGTCGGCGGCCTATATCGCCGAGCAGCTCGATGCCTGGAAGGCCGGTGGCCGACGTGATCCACACGGGGCATTCATGCGAGCTGAGGCCAGCCATCTATCGGCAAGAGATATTGCAGCAGTTGCCGTCTTCCTCGAATCGCTCAAAGACGCCAAGGAAGCCCAGCGATGAAGTCGATTGCCGTTTTTAGCCTGCTCGCGGTCGCGGTCGTCATTCTTGCCGTCGGGGGCTGGCGCGTCTCGAACATGGCCAACGCCACGAGCGAATCGGCAAGCGGCGCCGGCACGCACGCATTCCAGCCGCCGCCTGACGATGCGATCCCCAAAGGCCCATTCGGCGACGAAATACGGATGGGTGAGGCCATTTTCCGCGAACCTGGTCGAAATGCCACGCCATTCGTTGGCAACGATCTTCGATGCAGCAACTGCCATCTGCAGGCTGGCAGGCTTGCCGGCGCTTCGCCGATGTGGGGTGCCTGGGTCTCTTTCCCCACGTACCGCAGCAAGAACGGACACGTGAATTCCTTCGAAGAGCGGCTGCAGGGCTGCTTCCGCTTCAGCATGAACGGGAAGGCGCCGAAGCTTGGCGACCCGGTGCTGGTCGCGCTTGAGACTTATTCCTACTTTCTTGCCAGGGGACTGCCGACGGGGGAGCAGCCGGCGGGCCGCGGATTTCCGAAATTGCCGAAGCCCGCCATGCCGGCGGATTATGGCCGTGGCGAGCAGGTGTATGCACAGCACTGCGCTTCTTGCCACGGCGCGAACGGCCTGGGGCAGCGGGCCGGCGGCAAGATCGTGTTCCCACCGCTCTGGGGGCCGCGTTCGTATAACTGGGGTGCCGGCATGACCTCGGTGACGAACGCTGCCGAATTCATCCGCGCCAATATGCCGTTCGGTCTCGGCGGCACGCTGACGGTGCAGCAAGCATGGGATGTCGCCCTTTTTATTGACAGCCAGGTTCGCCCCCAGGACCCGCGCTTTGTGGGCAGCGTCGCGGAGACCCGCAAGCGCTTCCACGATACGCCATCATCGATGTATGGCCTGACAGTCAACGGCGCCGTGCTGGGCGATCCAGCTAGCACGCCACCGTTCGCGACGGTGCCAAACACGAGCGCCAGCAAATGAACGTCCGCGCTCCGAACGATTCGGCCGGAAAGCCGGTACGACCGGTAGGCACCTGGGTGGTTGCCGGATTTCTTGCGGTTGCCATCGTCGTGACCTGGGTTCTCGTCGCAATGATCTTCCATGCACGCAGTTGAATTTCCATCATGAGCGATATTCCCGACTCAGCGGACTTCGAAGGCGCATTCCATCGCTCCGCCGAGCGACACGAGCGCGTCTGGATCTTTGTCACGATCGTGCTCCTGATCCTGTTGCTCGTCGGCTCGATATTCTTTGTCGTCGTCGACTATGGCGTGATCGTGCGCACCGCAAGTTTCCAAGCGAATCCGGCAGCTTCCCCAACAGTCGGCCCGACCACCAATGCCGGCTTGGTGCGCACTGGTCCAAACGCCTACGCCGTCCACATGCTCGGCCATCTCTGGTCATGGACACCGAGTCCTTTGAACGTGCCGCAGGGCGCGACGGTGACGTTCTACATCACCAGCGCCGATGTATTCCACGGATTCGAAGTGCAGGGAACGACGATCAACGTAACCGCGGTTCCCGGCATCACCGCTGTCGTGACCTACACCTTTGCCCATGCCGGAACGTACAACATCATCTGTAACGAGTTCTGTGGCCTAGAACACCAGGCCATGATCGGCCGCATCATCGTCAGTCCGGCGAGGCAATCATGAGCGTAACGGCTGGAACATCACTCAATCCGCCGATCGCGGACGCATTTGCACCGCAGCGTCGTATGATGGGCGCCTTCCTTGTCTGGGGGTTCTCGGCACTCTTTATCGGCGTCTCAATTGGTCCATTGCAGGCCCTGAACTATGCCGGCATTGATCTCTATCCTGGGCTTCGCCCAATTCTGCAGACTTATTACCAGGGCCTGACGATCCACGGCGTGCTCAACGCTTACATCTTTACCTTTTTTTTCATCGCCGGCGTGCTGGTTTACCTGCCGGCACGAGAGCTTGACCTTGTGCCGAACATGACGCTGTGGCGGCTCTGTTTCGCGACGATGGGCACCGGCACGCTGATGCTCCTCTACGCGATGTTCGACAATTCATCGAGCGTGCTGTGGACGTTCTTTCCGCCTCTCAAGGGCAGTCCGTTCTTCTATTTCGGCATGACGCTCGTCGCGTTCGGCAGCCTGTTGCCTCTACCGATCGTGCTCGACCTGCGAGCGCGATGGAAAGCGCGGAATCCGGGCCGCGTGACGCCGCTCATCACCTACATGAGCACAACCACCATGCTGCTGTGGCTGCTTGCCGCCGTCGGGGTGGCGGTCGAGCTTGTGGTGCAGCTCGATCCCTGGTCGGCCGGCATGACCGACACCGTGGACCCGATTATCGGACGCACGCTGTTCTGGTGGACGGGGCATCCGATCGTCTACTTCTGGCTGATGCCGGCCTACGTGTCCTGGTACGGTCTTCTGCCTCGACAGATCGGCGGCAAGCTTGTTTCGGACTCAATGGCGCGACTGACCTTTGCGCTGCTGCTGGTGTTTTCGATGCCAGTGGGCAGCCATCACCAATTCGATGACCCAGGGTTTTCGGCGATCTGGCGTGGCATCTTGACTGCACTCACGCTGTCGGTTGCGCTTCCGAGCCTGATCACGGCCTTCACCATTGGGCTGACGCTTGAATATGCAGGGCGACTGCGCGGGGGGCGTGGGCTGTTGGGCTGGTTCACTGCTCTGCCTTGGGGCGACCCATCCGTCGCTGCGCAGGTGCTGTCGATGCTCACCTTTATTTTCGGCGGCGCCGGTGGAATTGTAAACGGCAGCTGGCAGCTTGATAATATTGTCCACAACACGATCTGGATCCCAGGGCATTTCCACATCACGGTTGGAACCGCTACGGCCATGACCTTCATGGGCATGGCGTTCTGGATGCTGCCACATCTAACGGGGCGGCGCCTGCTAGATCGGCGCGGCGCGCTACTCGCGGTTTGGCTGTGGTTCGTTGGCATGTCGATCTTTTCTCTGGGCATGCACTGGGCAGGGCTGTTCGGCGTGCCACGACGCGCGTGGGTCTCGTTCCTGCCCCGCAGCGTTTATGACCACGTCTACGCCGCGGCACATGTACCGCTCATGCTCGTCGGGATCGGTGGGGCGATCTTGTGGCTTGCGGCAGCGGCTTTCTTCACCGTGTTCTTCGGCAGCCTGTTCACCACCAAGTTGCGGCAACCTGAGCCGATCCCATTTGCGCAGGCCTTCGGCCATGCGGGGCACGATGCTGACGACGCTGTCCCCGCGCTGACCCGCGTTCTGGAGCATCTTGGCATGCTGACGCTGGTAACCGCGGTGGCGACGGCCGCAGCCTATATTCCGATTTTCTGGCCGTTTCTGAACCACATCACTGCTGCACCTGGCTGGAAGGTGTGGTGAGGGAATGTCGCGTCCAGGGCGTCGAGCGTTACTGCGCGGCCTGGCATTGGGAATGACCGGTGGCGGGCTAGCGTTGTGGGCCATGGCGGGTCACAGGGCGGGCCGCTTCGCCTACGCCGGTATGCCGGTCGCCGCACGGCCTGCCATCCCGCTGTCGCTGCCGGACGACCAGGGCGGGCATTTCGACCTGTCCCGCCATCGTGGCCAGGTGGTGCTGGTCTATTTCGGTTATACACATTGCCCGGACGTATGCCCGACGACGCTGAGCAAGATTGCCGATGCCATGCGTGATCTCGGGCCGGATGCGCAGCGCGTACTGTCGGTGTTCGTGACACTCGACCCGGCGAACGACACCCCCGCCGTGCTGCGCGCCTTTCTCGCCAATTTCCACCCGCCGCCGCTGGGTCTGACCGCCGATCCCGCCGCAACCGCCGCTGCGGCGACGGATTGGGGCATCACGTGGCGGTTCGCCGATGGCGGTCGGTATATCGACCACACGTCGGTCGTCAGCGTGGTCGGACCCGGTGGGCGGGTGCGGCTGCGCTACGGCTTTTCCCAGCTTCAGGACGGCAGCATCCTTGCAGCGGACATCCGGCATCTACTGCGCGAGGGCTGACCGGCGACCGCCTTGGCGCATCGCCACGGGCATGCTCGGTGTCGCCGCCGCTGCCGCGGCAGCCTTCGCCCTGCGCGATCCGCTGTCCTCGATGGCCACCTACACGACGGGACTGATGGTGCTCAACCAGGCCGCGCCGCCGCTGCTGCTGGCCGCATTACCGCCGCGCAGGCGGGCGGGGTACGAGCGTGCCATTGCCATCGTCTTCGACCCATGGATCGCGACCGCACTCTTCGTCGGGCTCAGCATTGCGGTCAGCTTCCCGGCGATTCTGGACCCGACGTTGGCCAATGCGCTCTACGCGGCTCCGTTGGGATTGTTCATGTTGGTCTCGGGCATACTGTTCTGGGGACAGATCTTCCCTGCGACGCAACGTCTGCGCGCGCCGTGGCAGATCGCCCTGCTGGCTTGGGGTGGCAGCATCCCGATGACGGTCGTGGCGCTGGTGTGGATGCTCTCCTCCGGCGTTATCTACACGCCGTACCTCGATGTGATCTGCCGCTGGGACATCCCGCCTCTGGCCGATCAGAAGTGGGCGGGGTTCATCATGTTTGTAGCAGGCGTTCCGCTTCAGATCGCCGCCGCTTGGCGGCTCGTCACGGCGTGAACCGGGCCGTTGCGACGTGTGGCACGGTGCGCTGGTTAGAAAGGCAGGAATTCCCTATGAAACGCACGCGCAATACGCCTCTGTGACAAGCGCCGGTGCAGCCAAATCCTTGGGTTCATTCCTCGGGTGCCAGTTTCATGTGGCGCCGGCGCCATGCACGCGGGCTCAGACCCACGACGTCGCGAAACACCCGGCAATAGTGCGCCTGATCGGCGAAACCGCAGGAAACCGCGATCTGCGACTGTGGTGCATCTGAGGACAGCATGAGCTGTTGCGCGCGTTCGATGCGCCGGTGCCGAATGTAATCTCGCACCGTCGTGCCGAACGTCGCCTTGAAAGCGCATGAGAAGTAGCTGGCACTGAGGCGGACCTGGCTGGCGCAATCCGGCATTCGGATTGTCGCGTGCAGCGAAGCGTTGATGAATTCTTTGACCTTGCGAATCTGCCACGCAGCGAGCACTCCGGTATCGGACTGCGGCACCACGTCGGACCCGTCGGTCAGTAGGTCGTCGCTGTAGCCGCGCAGCATCGCAGCCGCAGCCTTAACCTGCGATTTTGCCTGAATTGGGTTCTCGTCCCACATTTGCAACGCAGTCATGAGGAACTCGGTTGCCGCCACGAGTGGCACATCTGCCGAGGCGGGATCGTCGCTGAATTGGTTGCGGCGCTGGGCTCGGCCGTCCTCGTGGGTCATCTGCGTAGCGCTCATGGAACTCTCCCGTGTGCCTTTACAGATGAGCTGAACCGGAGTGCGTCTCGGAGCGGTGAGTCATACGTGTTCTTTCACGGTGGTAGCGGCACGATAGATATGGTTACCGGCAAGGGCCGGCGTCAGGATTATCGTGCCGGTTTTGGTATATGGCTGCCTATACCAATGTGTACATCGTCTCGAATGCCCGTGCTGGCGCTATTCTTTCACTCCTCGATGTGCACTAACTCCTGGTTTCTATTCCACTGATGACGGTGCCAGGCACTGGATCACCATGCCGCAAGGTCGGCGGGCCATCAGCGCTGGTCTCATCGCACTCCATCGGAGCGGCCGTGCTGTCGCTGGAAAGATCAGATATGCCGTTGGTCAGCATGGTCCGCATTCTCCGCCTGAGCAGATGATACAAGCGGGTTCCCTCCCACGCCGGTTCATCGACGGCCTCTTGAAGATGAGAGCGCCATAGGGGGTCCCAACGAACGCATCGATCACGATGTTGGTTTCTGCCGGTGGACTAATAAGATCTGCTTCGCACCGAGATAAATTTCTGTTCAGAAAGGGGCCGGGGCAGAATCCGTCTTCTGATCACCGCGAATGATTGTCCCGCAGCCCACCACCTGATGTTCGGCCGGAGCGAACACGAGCGTCCCGTGCGGCGCGGTCGACCTCGTGGCCCGATCGATCCTGATGGAAGCAACTCGGACCCGCGCCAAAAGGTTGGCAGCACTTCGCCGACCCAGGCTGCGCCGGGGGTGGGGCAGACGCCACCAGCCTCCGGCCTACGACGCGATACCTATGATCACTCCTCACCCCCCGTGGAAGTCATACAGAGGATCGTGGAGCACGTTCAGCTGGTCCCGCAGGTAGGACGGGTCGGATCCGTCACCCACGTAGGCAGCATTCGTGGTCATCGCACTGGCCTTGTCGTACGGCCAAAGCGGCGTGCTCTGATAAACAACGCCTGCCTCGTCGAACTGGGCAAACGCGTGCGCCGCGGGTTGTGCCAGAACTGTCGCAGCACCCAGTGCCGGGACAAGTACGGAAACGATGGGGAATATCCTGAGGATCATGTTGGTCTTTCCTCTGAAGCCGGTGAAGGAAATAAACCGGGGGTCCTTTCGGAACTCCGTTCGATCCCATAGATCGGCCATCGCGACGCTTTATTCCAACAGTGGTTACCGATCGGAATGACCAGCGGTGGGGATCAAGGGGGGCGGCGCCGGCGCGCGCGGCGCAACCGGCAACCGCGACGCGAGGCCATCACGCAGTGATCGGGCTCGCTCCAGGTGAGGCAACGCGGCATGGCGTCACCGTGCAGGGGGTCGGGTGCGGGAATGGCGCTGGCGGCTTTCGAGCGCCTATTCAACCCGCTCTACACGACCGAGATGTTGCCGCCTCTCCGTCCGGCCGGCGATCTGCCGCTCGATCATCGACGCGCACGATGGGCGGTTATGGGCCAGCGCGGAGGTGCGCTGCGGCGCCAGTGCGCAGTTTGCGAGGCTTGTACGCTCAGAGAGCGCGGCCCGATAGGGGCGTTGGCGGCGTGCCACGCGCACGCGTGCTCGCGCGGGTTCGACGTACGCGCTGGGCGCGGTGGAGACCTCCACCCGATCCATGAGCCGAAGCGGCGGCCTCAATCGATATCCGATGAGCGAAGAGGCCTGATGCTTTCGTATAGGATGTCCGCGTAAGCACGTCACATGCCTTGCAGGCAATGAGAACAAGGTGCAACGTGGGGTGTGGGGCCAGGCACAAGGCTCGCGGAGACGAGGAAACTCAGGTTTGAACGATGAGTGAGGCAACGCCCACTGTCGTGGTCATTGATGACGACGCCGCGATCCGAGAATCGCTGGAAAGCTTGTTCCGGTCAGTGGGGCTCGATGTCCGGGCCCTGGCATCGGTCTCTGAATTCGTGCAGTCGGAGCGGCGGGAGGGACCGAGCTGTCTTATCCTCGACGTCAGGTTGCCTGGAAAGAGTGGCCTCGACTTTCAACGGGAACTCGCCCGGGCGAACATCCACCTTCCCATCATCTTCATCACAGGACACGGCGACATCCGCATGTCGGTTCAAGCGATGAAAGACGGCGCCATCGAGTTCCTGACCAAGCCGTTCCGAGACCAGGATCTGCTTGATGCCGTTCAACTTGGCCTTGCACGGGACCGGGTGCGACGCGAGGAGGAACGCTCTCTGGCTTCGTTACGTGATAGGTTTGAGACCCTGACCCTGCGCGAGCGCGAAGTCATGGCCGAGGTCGTGCGCGGTCGCCTCAACAAGCAGATAGCGTTCGACATCGGCATCAGCGAGGTCACCGTGAAAGTTCATCGCGGCCAGGTTATGCGGAAGATGAAGGCGTCATCCCTGCCGGATCTGGCGCGCATGGCAGACAGGCTGACGCCCTTGACACAAAAGCCGGAAGCCTCCTAGCGCCATGACCAACCGCGGCGTCTTTATGCGACGGGGTCAGCTGCGCTTGATTCGTTGATTGGCCACGTTCGCCCATGGTTTTGACCGCGCCACGCCCGGTCACTTCCCCTTGCGAAGCACCAGTCCAGGTATACCTAAGTGTAATCGCTCGCGAAATTCCGCCGGTTGATTATCCCCAGCGAGCAATCCAGTTGGACGCTACAGTTCGATGGCACCGTGCCAGCGCGTTATGCTTTTACCGCAAGCCAGGATCTGATCTTGCCAAAGAGCGTCATGATTGCCGTGGTCGACGATGACGAATCGGTTCGGGAGGCCTTGGCAGGTCTCATGAAATCGCTGGGTTATCGTGCGATGGCGTTCTCCTGCGCCGAGGACTTCCTCAAATCGCAGGGCCGTGACAGCACCGCCTGCTTGATCGCAGATGTTCAGATGCCGGGAATGACAGGGCCAGAGCTCCACGGTCAGCTGATCGCTTCTGGCAAGCCGGTCCCTACCATTCTGATCACGGCCTATCCCGACAAAGGAATGCGGCTACGGGCATTGCAGGCCGGCGTGGTTTGTTGTTTGACGAAACCGTTTAGAGAGAGTGAATTGCTGGCGTGCCTCGATTCCGCGCTTAAAAGTCGAGCTGCGCCGTAGGGTCATTGATAACAATCGCGCATTGCAGCAGCACAGCTCTTGGTCGACCCGCCAGATTGCGCAGGTCAACAATGATAGCGAGCGGCGTCCCGTCGACGTCAGTGTCCCGGCTCACTCCTACAGCAAGGGGCAGATGTTGCGCGGCCTCGGAGCGTCGAGGGCAGTGTCGGTGAGGATCCTAAGTGAGGGGGCCGAGTGGCAAGACGCGGAGCACCATGTCTGATGGCGCCGGCGGCACAGCCAGCCACGCTGGGCCATAGATTGTCGCGGACTTCCGAAACCTGCGTAGCCAGGCGCGCCGGGATCGTCATCGACTACACAGCCCCGCACCAATCCTTTATACCAGCAGGGTTGGCTGATCTCCAAGTGCTGGATGGTTCCGTTTGAATGATGCGCACAGCGACGACGACTGCGGAAGAACAACGACAACTGATTCTGACAAGCCTGCCGCCCAGCCTTGTCCAAAAGCGGTTAGCGCTGATTTTAGTAGGCGTCCTCTGTGTATCCTTCTTCATCATAGCGGTACCGCTTTCGAACGTCCAATTGATGCGTATAGATCTCTTCGTCCCGGCATACGGCGCAGCAATCTTTATGATCGACTCGATTACTGCGTTTCTGCTGTTTGCTCAGTTCGCGATTGTGCCCTCGTTTGCGTTTCTGGCGATCGCATCCGGCTACATGTACATGGCGGCGCTGACCATCCCCTGGCTGCTCACATTCCCGGGCGTGTTCTCCCGCGACGGGCCGCTCGATGCAGGGTTACAGAGTACCGCCTGGCTCTATATGTTGTGGCACGGTGGATTCCCATTATTCGTGATCGGATATGCGTTACTCAAGGATGGCGATCCGGATATGCGCGCGTCGAAGTCTGAGGTGTGGCGACCTATCGTCTGGGCGGTCGCGCTCATTGGAGGCTTCGTCACGGCAGCATCCATTGCCATCACCTCCGGGAGCATCCACCTGGCTGCGCTAATGCTAAATAGGGTCAGTTTTTCGCCAGTATGGTACTATGCTGCCGCAGTGGTTGGTCTGTTCAACTTGAGTGCCCTCGCCGTGCTTTGGATGCGGCGACACTCCGTGCTTGACCTCTGGCTGATGGTTGTGATGTGCGCCTATATGGCCGAGATTTCCATGATCATAGCACCCAACCCTGCTCGCTACAGTATCGGATGGTATGGGGATCGCGCGTTCGACTTCATGGCGAGTAGTCTGATCCTGTTCGTGTTATTATATGAGGTTACCACCCTGAACGGGCGGCTGCTTCACGCGGTAGTTGGCCAACGGCGAGAAAGAGAAGCGAGACTGATGACCGGCGATGCGGTGTCGGCAACGGTCGCTCATGAGGTCAGGCAGCCGCTTGCGGCAATGACCACGCGAGCTGCCGCCGGATACCGCTGGCTGGATCGGCCAGCGCCGGACATCCACGAAGCAAAGCAAGCACTCAAGCGGATCATCGAGGACGGATATCGGGCGGAGGCATTGATCGAAGGCATTCGCGCAAATTTTAGACAGGACCCGGGAAGAAAGCGCCCCGTTTGTATTAACGAACTTGTCGGAGAAACGCTCGAGCTCTTGCGCGACAGACTGCAGCAACATCGGATTGTTCTTCACACCGATCTCGATGCCGAAGCACCCACGATACTTGGTGATCGACGCCAACTGCAAGAAGTGCTGCTAAACCTGATCGGTAACTCAATCGAGTCGATGACGGCGATAGCTGGACCGAGGTTGTTGCAGATACGCACGAGGATCGATCCGCGGGGCGACGCTGTCGTAGCGGTGCAGGATAATGGTGCGGGAATTGATACTCAAAGTGCCGGCCGGGTCTTCCAGACCCCCTTTACAACCAAGGCAGATGGCATGGGAATGGGGCTTTGCATTTGCCGTTCGATTGTCGAGGCGCATGGCGGCAGGATTTGGCTTGAGCCAATTCCCTCAAGGGGAGCGGTATTTGAATTTGCATTGCCCATTCGCGCTGGGATGGAAGAGCGTCCATCTTAGCCTGTAAACTAGCCGCCTCCTTGCTGGCAACACGGTGGCCAGGGTTGCGATCATTTGCGTCCCTTTGTGCGGCATTTGGCTGCGCTGGCGTATGAAAGCTCGCCACGATAATTTTCTGCGACACGAATCCAAACGACTTGGCGAGATCTGAATAACTGGGCCGTTGGGATAGCCGGTCGTCAGCCGGTCCGCAGCCCTTCATTCCAGAAGCATTAATGCCCTTCAGCCGCGTGACGCGGCGCGCTCGCGCGACGAACCGCATCAAGGCAACAGAGCCGCCAGCAAAGCGCGCCCGGCCCTGCTCCCGTGACGTTCGGCGTGCCGCACGGCGCAGAACTCGCGGTCCGGCAACGTGTAGCCGACCAAATGGAGCAACTCCGCCTCGATACTCTGCGCTGCCACCGAGGCAGAGATCGCGGTGGCGCCCATTCCGGCTTCGACCGCGGCACGCACCGCTTCGTTCGATGGCAGTTCCAGTGCGACATGCAGCTGGTCGAGCGTTATGTGTTGTGCCAGCAGAGCTTGTTCGAGGGCGGAGCGTGTGCCGGAGCCCGGTTCGCGCAACACCCAATCCGTGGCGCATAGCTCGTCAGGCGAGATGGTGTCGCGCTGCGCCCACGGATGGTCGGGGGCCACCACGATGACCATGCGGTCGCGTGCAACTCGCTGGCTGACCAGAGAGGGATGGTCTACTGCGCCTTCAACGAACGCGATCTCGACCAGCCCGTCGTAGACGGCGCGCAGGGCGTGGCTGGTGTTGCCAATGGTCAACCTCACGTCGATCCCGGGATGGTCGCGGCGGAACGAGGCCAGATGCCGGGGCAGCCAATAACTGGCAATGGTCTGGCTCGCGGCCAGGTTCAGAACGCCGCGTTTGAGGTCACCCAGTTCGGCCAGAGCGAGTTCGGCCGCTTCCGCCCTGGCCAAGACGGCCTTCGCTTCCGGCAGGAACACGCGACCGGCTTCGGTCAGCTCGATACGGCGCCCGACGCGGTGGAACAATTGGGTGCCATGACGGCCTTCAAGTGCAGCGATGGCCGCGCTGGCAGCTGATTGCGCCAGGTTCAGAGCCTCGGCGGCACGCGTGACATGCTCCCGTTCGGCCACCGCCACGAAGACCTTCAATTGCTCAAGAGTCATACCGCTCATATCGGATGATTCGCGCCATTTCGCTATGCGCCAAGCAATACAAAATCGCTGGGCGGTTGGATCGCGGGAGCACGACGAGTTTCACCGTGAGGACCTGGCGCAGGCTTGGTGTGGCGGCGTTGTCCACGACGGTAGGCGTGGCGGGCTGCGTCACGGTGGCCCCGGCACCCATCCTGGCGCCGGCGCCGGCCCACGCCCACTCCACGACCAGGCTCGTACGTGTCGCCCGAAGCACTGTTGCGCCACCGCACGTGTCGGTTGCCAACATATCAGAACCAGAGCCGATCAGCCTCCCGACTGTTAGGAACTCACCACTGCCGTCAGGCGAAGCCCCGATCATGCCGATGCGCCAGTACGAACTTCGCAGTGGCCTGACTATGATGTGAGGCGCCTCACGCAGCGGTGACATGTGCTGCAACCAGGCGGTGATTGAGCGGTGAGGCATCGCGTGACCGAATCCTGCAGTGACGGCCTAGGCGATCACGGAGGAAACGGAGATGGGAACAACGGTGACGCCCCTCGCCGGCAACGCTGTCTGGCCCATCGTTGGGGAAGCGGTGGGCGCGGAGGGCTTCCTTGGCATCTTGGGAGAAGTTGCCGCCGGCGCGGCGGGTGCGGTCGCGGGGATTGTAATCTCGCCCTCTCCGGCCGGCGGTGAACCACGGCGGGGCCAGGTGGCGGACCATCCGAACCTGACCTTCGGCTATCATCCGGACGAACTGGCGGTCACGATCAGCCGGACCGGCGCAGACGGAACAGCCCAACCTGTTTCACGGCTGATGCGCGACGGCACCGGCGCGCTTCATGATGCCAACGGCAGCCGCGCGGGCCAAATCCTGTCTGACGGAACAGTCAGTCTCGATCCCTCCTGGCTGCAAGCACATGGCGTGGCATCTGCCGGCGGGCCTCCGGCACCTCAGGGCGCGACAAAAGTACATTCTGCGGAAGACCCGACGGACAGCGACCGATCCGCTCAAGCGCCAGACGAGCAAGCCACAAGGGAGACGTCTCCGACGGAAGGACTTCAGGAATCGAATAGGCCGAAAGCCAGGGTCAGCCCCGAGAGGCGCACCCATATCGTCGACGGGGACGACACGGGTGGCGGTCACCGATATGGCACCGGACGCGGCAAAACTGAGTTTCCACCCGATTGGTCCGACGATAAAATCATTGGCGAACTCGAAAGCGTTGCCAACGACCCGGCTTCCAACCGCAGCCTTCAGCCAAACGGCCGTACCAGGGTCGAAGGAACTCGAGACGGCGTTGATATCCGCGTTATCGTTGATCCCGACGGCACTTCCATTCGCACCGGACATCCGATCAATAGGTGAGGGAAAGTGGATAAGATGGATCTCGCTCATTCTGACCGCGTGGAGCGCGCCTTCGCCAATTTGCTCGGAGAACTCGGTCATTTCTGGCCGAAAGAGGACGTTGATTATGTGTCCGAGGAAGTCGGGCATGGCGAGTATGGCGATGCGCTGGAGAACCTGATCGCCCTTGGTTTGCGGAATGGTAAGGGTTTCGATCCGTCCCACGTGAAACAGATCGAAGCCTTGGCCGCTGCCATGAAGATGACCGATTCTCCCTTCCTGATGCAGCTCAGGTCTACCACCAAGCACCCCGCGCGTCCGCGATAGCGTGTGGGCGCGGTCTCAGGGCCTTCATAGTGTGCGGATCCGCGGATGCTGGCAAGCAGAGGCGGAATGGGAGTGTTAGGCCGACGGGAGCCACGCTGCGGCACTTGCGTCCCCTTCTCACTCGTTCGCTTCGAACCCCGCGTTCCAGCGCATTCGGCTGCCTAGCGATAGGAATAAGAGCATGCGCTCACTGGAGTTCTGGAGCTGGTTTGGCGATATCGCCTCTCCGAACCTGGCCCATCGGACGGAAAGCTTCAGGAAGATCTTTACCTATCTCGACCGCTTTGATCGGCCAATCGCGATTATCGAAACTGGCTGTGTGCGCCAACGGGACAATTGGG
>Ga0123356_10002727_pt1 | contig 18794 bp, 19 predicted proteins | sample TergutEmb28metaG_2_FD_92546 | JGI IMG/M metagenome (GOLD analysis project Ga0123356, IMG submission 92546) | Embiratermes neotenicus P3 segment gut microbial communities from Petit-Saut dam, French Guiana - Emb289 P3 | ecosystem: Host-associated > Arthropoda: Insects > Digestive system > Gut ...
ATTTTTCTTCTAATGGGTCGAGGCTCGTTTTTACTGGCAGGGTTTAACACCATGAGTAAGAATGAAAAAGAGAAGTATGATGTTCCAAAATTATGTAAGTTTATGGGAGCAATATTACTTATTGTTGGAGTTCTTGTGATATTGGTTGGTATTGAATACTTATTGCAGTTTTGGTGGTTCTGGCTTATATGGGGTATTGTATTTGTCGGACTTATGGCTTTCGCAATTATTTATGCTAATACCGGCAATCGTTTTAAGAAAGGATAACACATTGGTGTAATAAGTGAAAATTACGATAATCAACGGAAGTCCTCGAAAAGGGAATACATACGAAGCAACTCAGCTCTTTAAGAATGAAATGTTATCACTTGGTGAAGTGGAGTTTACTGATCTATTCCTTCCGCAGGATATGCCGGACTTTTGCATGGGTTGTATGATTTGCCTGGAAAAGGATGAAAAGCTATGTCCTCATTCAGAATATACTTTACCAATTTTAGAATTAATAACTAAAACAGATGCACTGATTGTAACTACTCCTGTTTATGTGCTGCAAGCAACAGGTGCAGTAAAGAACTTTTTTGACCACTATTCATATTTATTTGTTGTACATAGAGCACTGCCGGAAATGTTTACTAAAAAAGCTTTTATACTCTCAACCACAGCAGGCGCAGGAACAAGAGCAGCCATGAAAACAATTATTACATGCATGAAATTTTGGGGAGTCAATAAAATATACTCACTTGGAATTGCAATGCACGCTATTGACTTTGAAACTATGGAGCCAAAACGCAGAGCAAGATTTGAACATAAGATTAAAAGTACAGCAAAGCGTTTTTATTATGACGTAAAATCCGGAAAACAGCACTTACCTTACGCTATAACCAGACTTATGTTTCACTTTCGCCGCAGTATGCTCAAAAAAGACGATGAAGCAACATCGCTGGACAAACGATATTGGATTGAACAAGGTTGGTTTAAAAGTAAACCTTTTTAGTGTAATAAGAGGCTGCTGATAATATGAAAAAATGTCCCAGATGTATGAAAACAGAAGAAAATGACCTCACACGTTTCTGTAAACATTGTGGCACAGAGCTTTTCTTTTTAGACCGTTTTCCTAATAATGATTCAAAAGGTGTAAAACAAGTTCTTTCATATTTTAAGATTAAAAAGTTATGGAAAAAACATTCAGAATAAGTGGAGGGAAATATGCCTTTAAATTGGATAAATCCGAATGATTATTCATTCAACAGTTTTCTGCTTTTGGACCGCTTTCAAATCAGTTTGATGATGGGTTCATGCGGATGGTACAACGATAATACAGAATGGAAAAAGAACATGGGTACCGCATTAAATGCAAACCCTGTCGTAAAATGGTATCTTACCAATCGCTGTCCTGAATGTTCGTCGCTTGTTGATGAACTTTGTGCTAATGCTCCCGATGTTACCGATGAAAAAATAATCAAAGAAGCAGTGAATTATGCATTAATGAGTGTTGAGGATTTTATCATTCACACGACTCCTGAACACATGGAAGAAAAATGCGATTACATCAGGGGTTGGAACAATGAACACTTATTTAAACTGGCAGACTTCATCGGCAAGACGGTTCTTGATGTAGGAGCCGGCTCCGGGCGTTTAACATTTGCTGCAGCAGAAAAAGCAGCATGGGTATACGCAAGTGAACCTGTCGGAACACTCAGAGATTTTTTGCGAGATAAGATTAAAGAAAAAGGCATAAAAAATGTACGCGTTCTTGACGGAATAATAACTGAGCTGCCTTTTCCCGATGACACATTTGATATAGTAATGTCCGGTCATGTTGTGGGTGATGATTGGGATAACGAAATCGCTGAAATCACCAGAGTATGTAAAAACGGTGGCTGGCTGCTCAACTGCCCCGGCGATTCAGAGGGAGATTTGAAACCATGTACCGAACTTACATCAAGAGGCTGGGAAGAATTGCATTATATCGGCAGTTACGGATACGATGTCTATATTCACCGCAAACAAGTTATCAAATAAGCAAGAGTATCTCGATAGATTCTTTGCGAATCTCTTACTTAATGAAAGAATATTTTGAAAAATCGTGATTTGCGTGTCACCATTTTAGTAAATGTCCCTGTAAATGTCCCTGTAAAAATTTCAAAAACGCAGCAAAAAGTATTATCTACCGTAAATGAAAATGCTTCTGCCACAGCCGTTCAAATCGCACAAAGCATTGGCGTTACAGACAAAACTGTAAAAAGAGCTCTAAGTGCATTAAAAACAGCCAACATGATTGAGCGCGTCGGTTCAGATAAAACAGGTCATTGGGTTATCAAATAAAGTTTCCCATAGGTTGATTTTATTGACAAGAAGTTGAATATAACTCCCTTGAAATATTTAGAGTTACTCTATAAACTCGTAACAAAAACAAAGGAGCATTCAAGAATGTCAAGAATTAGAATCGAAGACGGGCAATTAATTATTTCAATGCAGGGGGCGAGAAAGTTTTTCTCCCTAAAAAGCGAAGTTGCAGTTGACTTAGATAATGTGACAGGCGTTACAACAGGACTGGCGTGGAAAGATACACCGAGAATTTTCAGCCGCGAGGACGGCTTCGACAAGGTGATGGGTACTGATGCCAACGGCTTTTATTTCGGCGGCACATTCAGGCAACATGGAAAAACCGTGTTCTATGACCTCAAAAAGCGTGAAGATGCTGTAGTAATCTCAATTAACAGGGAAGATTTCGACACTGTAATAATTGGTGTTGAAGATGCAGAAGCGACTAAAGAACTAATCGAAAAGGCATTGAGCGATAGGAAATAATATAGCGAAATCATACAATGCGAAGCTACGTTTATAACGGTACAAAGAAGTTCCAGCTAATCAGAATAAGGATAAGTGTTATATACAAAAAAGTAGTTATCAAAAATAAAACCTTGCGCCTTGCCCTAATTTGTGCTTTGAGCTTTTGTAATTGAACACACGATAAGATGAACAGAGCCAATGATAAGCCTGCAATGATGTAGTTAATCCATATATGTATGGTGAATGCTGCGGTTGTCGGAGGCGTTGTCATTGATATCATAATGAATCTGACAAGAAAAATCAGATTGTTTAGCACAAGCAGAGAACCGGAGAATAAGAAGCAGCTGCTAAGTGAATGAAAGCGTGTTCTTTCAACATTCTTTTTTCTGCCAATAAGAAATGTGATTAATAAAACAACAGGGAAGATAAGGAAAAACAATGTGCTAACACCGAAACTCACAAGAGATCCAAAACCCGACCTATCTGCAGCGTGTAAAAAGTCTTTCCCGTCACCAATATGGATTTGAGTTGGATTGTCGTTTTCCATTTGAAATCGAAGAGTATTAAAGTAAAGCGCTAAGCCGGGATTTTCCTCGGGTGATATGATTTGAAAAACATAGGGAGCGATTTGGCGATAACGCGCCGACCCGAACATGAGTGTATTTAACTCAATCGTGTTTTCATCTATTGCAGTTACGGTATCAGGTGGTGTCAAGTTAACAATCGGCAGCAAAAAACTGTTTTTTATAACCCCTTGCCCAAGATTAAAGTACCCCTCAACCATTGAAGCACTCGGCAAATTAACGGATTCTACATTTACTTGACTCGAACCATGCCCTAAAAGCAAATGCGTTATGGCTACATTAACATCCTCGTTTCCATTACTAATAGACAAGAAGCCAAACCTCTCCTCCGGTACGACGGCAAAGTTTGTGAAATGATAACTATGCCCTGCATGACCGAAAGCGGAGGAAGCTCCGTTATACCGCCAAAAGCCATGATGTGTTCCGGGGTTATAGGTCGGGTCAAGAGAACTGGGTGTAAACATACTTGCCAAAGAATCTGAGTTGTTAAATAAAAGACCGGGTTGACCCAACTCAGGAGTGAGAGCTATAGCAAATTTAGCAAGCTCCTCAGGAGTTCCGTTTACGCTTCCTGCAGGCCAAATAGCCAGTTCAATGTTTACAGGATTTTTAGTAAAACCACCTTCTGCATCAGGGGCATAATTAACTGCAGTATGCTGCAAGATGCTTTGATTATTTAATCTATCCGGCAAATTCAGGGCATTTATCATGCCAATAGGAGTAAATATATTTTCTCTTTCGTATACATTATACCCTTGCCCTGTAATGTTCTCAATTACATAAGCAGCTAAAGCAACGCCGTAGTTTGAATAAGCGCTTATTGTGCGCGGCTTAAAAACCTGTTGTCTCGGATTTGCATCAAGCAAGACGTCGCCTAAGTCCGGAAGTGTTTGCGAGGATTGCTTATCAAAGCCTATGTTTAATGCAACCTGCTCAAATCCCGCAGAATGGTTAATTAAATCTCTCATGGTTATAGTGTATTTTAAGTTGAGCTTACGGCTAAAATCATCGGGAAGGTATGTTGTGATATCGGTATCTAAATCCAGCAAACCGCGTTCGACCAGTTGCATTGCAGAAACCCAAACAAAAAGTTTCCCGACAGATGCGTAAGTAAATACAGTGGTTGCAGGGTCAATTAGGGTGTGTTGTTCTATATCGGCATATCCGTAGCCTTTTGAGAAAATTACCGCACCATTATGTACGACAACAATAGCTGCGCCCGGAGTGGTTTTGTCTAAATGCTCTGCAACAACTGCGTCGATTTGCTGCTCCAGTTCTGAAAAAGGTATTCCTGACGGGGTTTGTCCTTCTTCTGTGGCAAACGCCGTAATCGTCGGGATAAACAAGCAAGTTAAAAGGGCTAGCGATACAACAGTCTTAGCAAATCTACTTTTTACTCTTTTCATTTTAATTCTCCATTATTTCGTATTTACGTTTTTTCTCAGCCTTTCACATATTGCTATAAATCGAGGGTTGGCATTTAAAGCGGAAAATGCAGGAGTATCTATCACTTCGCTTGCTATACTCTGTTTTATAGCTTTTTCATCACGCGGCATATCTGCTGCACCAAAAGAGAAGTTTTCCGCAACATTGTCAATAAGGTCAAAAAATTCATCAGTTTTTACCATTTTTAACGGGTATATGTCTCCTGTAACAAGCGTTGTATACTCTTCTAAAGTATCAAGTGCTTTATCTATATTGCCGCTCACTGCATATCCCTGAGCAGATGTTAAGTAAAATGGAATTATTGACCACGGAGCAATTTTTTTCACGTTAAAGGCGTTTATAAGTGTTGTTGCACGATAGTAAATTTCATCATAACGCTCCATATTATTGGCACATATCAATAGATATGGAGGGATTGTTTCAAACAACTCCATGAGCCGAAGAATCATGCTTTCTTGCAACTCCATTTTTGCATCGGCGGTTTCTCCGGTCATTATATAAGCTTGTGCAAGTAGCATTTTATGGTGTGGCGGAGGTTTTATGTCCTTAAGCAGTTCAATTACCTCACAGGAATTCCCTAGCATTAATTCGCATATAGCTTCTTTGTGAAGAGCCAATTGCTTTAATTCAATATCTTTGCTTTTGCCCTTTACGCGTATAAAGAGGGCTTTCGCCTCCATCAGAGCTGATATTTTATGAGCGCTATCTGCCGATACTCCTCCATAATTTACTATTAGTAAACCTAGTTTATATAATAGCGGATAGCACGAGTAGTAACTCTTTATAATTTCACAGCAACGATTCATAACCTCCTCAAAAGGTCTATTCGAAAAATCATTTGATAATTCAACATACAGCTTACTAATGTTTTCGTTTGACATTTGAGCCTCATAGCTCAAAAGCTCGTCCAAGCTTATACCAAAATATGATGCAAGCTTTGGTAGTAGGGTTATATCCGGATAGTTTTGTCCTGTCTCCCACTTTGAAACAGAAGCTTTTGACACTCCAATAAAGCTTGCCAGTTCGTCTTGTGTGATGCCTTTTTCGTTTCGCTTACTGACAATAACTGCTGAAAGGTTGATTTCTCCCACAATAGCCACCTCCGTATCCATTTTTATTATAAACAAGAGAATAAATGTTTCCTATCGAGAAAAAGTTAACATTTCGTTAAAAATGTCAACCTCAGCGATACTTTTAAGTTTTTCGTCAAGCACTTAGAAACGCGACATATAGATGTCGTGTTTTTGTGTTATACTATTAATGTTACAAAGCGAAAATTAACGAATGGAGAAGACTTATGAACAAGCAAATAATTGACTTCCTTATCAAAGCAAAAAAAGAGACCTACGCAAGCGGAGACGCGGCTCGTAATGCTGAGCCGTCAAGACCAAATTCGATTGATTTAGAGTGCGATGAGGGAAATTTTAAATATATTGACACATACCTCGGTGGTGAGCAGTTTGCAGGCGAAGAAGCATTGTGGGAAAATGATGTTCCTTTTTGGGCAATGAACTACATCGGAAGACTGACAGGAGAGGGCTTTTCAAGTGAATTTCACAAAGAAGCTTTAATGCTTGTGCCCGAAGATATGCCGTACAGGGGACCCGCTTTTTACGAGAAAGGCGACTACACATTCAAGTGCTCAGTAGAGGGAGACTTCAACTGGTTTATAGGATATGAAGAAGTCCTTTACAAAGGCAACCAAGTTTATGAGTGCAACTTCCACGGTGGTGCAATAAAATAGTAAGCTCAAAGAAATGTCATATTTGTGTCAATGAGGATTCTCAATTAGACACATCCTTTCTATATCGAACACTATCAACCCAAGTTTGGATTTCATCCTCACCGGGGTTTCCGAGATTCTCTGCAACGCCTTCGAACGCTGTCTGAGCTTTGCGGATAGCGTTAACAGACGCATTGCCAATTACAACTTCACCATTCTCGTTCTTAAAGAAAAGAATTTTATCTCCTGTTTTCAGGTGTAACATTCGGCGAATTTCTGCCGGTACTGTAATTTGCCCGGCAGCAGTTAATTTTGCAAGATTCATAATAGAACACTCCTGTCAACATAATGGGTTCATTGTTATTAATGAATCCATTATACATCAAATTATTGTGTCAATCAATATTAATTTGACAAAAAAATATGGATTTCTGCTGATAAATTAATTGCAAATTGTGATTCGCGTTAAAAAAGACACGGCAAAAAGAGTTAACACAAAGCAATTTTTTCTTCTCTACAAAAACACGGCATACAAGTGCCGTGTTTTTGTGTTATAATGAGTTAAAAGCATAAAGATATCCCAATATAATTCGGAGGAATAACTCACATGAAAATTGACAGGCTCCTCGGAATACTTACAATACTTCTTCAAAAAGACCGCGTCACAGCACCTGAGCTTGCTGAAAGATTTGAAGTTAACCGTCGCACAATCGGGCGAGATATTGATGCACTCTGTCAAGCGGGAATACCGATAGTTACACATCAAGGTGTTGGTGGAGGGATCTCTATTGCCGAGGGGTTTCGGCTTGATAAGACTGTGCTCAGCAAAGATGAGTTGTCTACAATAATAGCAGCACTTAAAGGTATTGGAACTATAGCGGACAAATCAAATATCGAACGCACTCTCGACAAGTTAAAGGTCAACACCGATGCGGTAGTGTCAATGTCCGAGCCGGTAATTATTGACCTTGCCTCTTACTACAAAGAGCCGCTTACAAAAAAAATCAACGCGATAAAGCAAGCGATACTTGAAACAAAAATAATTGAGTTCGATTATTTCTACAGTAAAGGCGAAGCGCGTAGGAGCATTGAGCCATATTTTGTGATTTTTCAATGGACATCATGGTATGTGTTCGGTTATTGTCTTGGGCGGCAAGACTGGCGTTTATTCAAACTGTCGAGGTTGTGGAATATGAAAGAAACCGGCAGCGAATTTACACCTCGCCCGATACCGCCTGAAGCGAAAGATTTTAATGCTAGCTTCACAGATGATAAAAATCTCGTAGCATTATTTGACCCGTCGGTTAAGTATCAGCTAATAGATTTTTACGGACAGGACTGCTATACGGAAACAAAGAACGGATTACTGTTAAAAATCGGCTACACCAACAAAGACTTTATGCTAAGCTGGCTGCTCGGCTTCGGCGATAAAGTTGTTGTCCTTGAGCCAAAATCACTTGCAAAAGAAATAAGGTCAACTGCAAAAAGGATGTTGGAGCAATATAAAGAATCGTCACCAAAGCAAAAGAAAAAGCAGAAAAAATAAAAATGCCGAAAGAGTTATCCAATTGGGCGGTTTACCAATTTACTTTTTGCATGATATCTTGTTTGTTCGAACTACAATGTGCCGAAGTTAAAGAAGTTATTGTTTTGTTGCGTTGTGGGTATTATAACAGCCGTATAGCAACACGTTTATAACGCATGGTTTTATATACGTTGCATTGCGGTTGACATATTGACCGTAACGCGGTATTATTAAAACTAAGTGTTTTTATTCGGAATCGGGGTGAGTGCTATGAAATATTATGAGCAGCTTGTTGATATTGGATGTTTTACCGTTGACGATGTTGCCAACTTAACAGGCAACCGTGAAACTGCATACTCGACAATAAAGGCTTACAACAAGAAGGGCTTGATTGAAAGTGTTAAGCGCGACCTTTGGGTTGCAATCAGTCTTGAAACCAAGCAACCTGTTCCAAACCGTTATGCAATCGGTTCTCATGCTGCGCCCGGTGCATATATTGCGTACCATTCCGCATTGGAGTATCATGGCATTGCCAATCTAGTTTATTATGAAGTGTACGCCGCATCCGAAAGGCGATTCCGTACATTTGAACATGACGGCTTGACCTATACTCATGTCCAATCACCTATTGATGTAGGCGTTGTAAATAAATCGGGAGGTGTGCGAGTTACAGACTTGGAGCGCACCGTGCTTGACGGTATAAATGATTTTTCTAAAGTCGGGGGTTTAGAAGAACTGTTGCGTTCAATAGCTTTAATACCACTTCTTAACAGTAATAAACTGCTTAAATACCTTGCCGCATACGACAAAGTTTTTCTCTATCAAAAAGCAGGATATATTTTGGAAAACTTCCGTGATAGCTTAAAGCTGGAGGATGATTTCTTCAAGATTTGCAAAACTGGCGTTACAGGTAGCAAGCGTTATTTATATCCAAGATTGCAAAATCAATCATCCATATATAATGCTGGATGGGCGTTGTGCGTTCCTAAAGATTTATCTACAATAACACGAAAGGGGGCAACCTACATTGAATGAGTTTAACCGTAAAGAATTGACAAAGCAAGCAGCAGAACTTGGATTTATCCGTGATACATTTGAGAAGATGTGCCGTTTAGCCGTACTGCTCAAATTTTTTGAGAACGACCCTGTGCTTTCGAGATATTTGGCTCTCAAAGGCGGTACGGCAATCAATTTGACAATCTTCAACTTGCCCCGCCTTTCTGTTGACATTGACCTTGATTTCGCTGAAAATCTCCCGCTTTCCGAAATGATGGAGATAAGGGAGAGTATACGAACTACGATACGTCAGTACATGGCTATGAATCATTATGTCCGTTCAGAAAAGTCAAAGGAGTACCATACACTTGACTCTGATGTTTACCAATACATGAACTCAGGGGGAGTGAATGACAATATAAAAGTTGAAATAAACTACTCCCTCCGCAGCCACATACTCACATTGACGAAACGCCCAATAGAAACGTTGGGCATCTTTGAACCTATCGAGGTATTGGCACTCGCTCCGATGGAGATTTTCGCTACTAAAATATCTGCCCTTATTTCAAGAGCAGCGGCAAGAGATTTATACGATACCAGTAACATGGTTAAATTCGGGTTGTTCGACGATTCGCAAGCGGAGATGCTCCGAAAGTGTGTTGTCTTTTATATTGCTGTAAGCAGTGAAGAAACGCCCCTTGATATTTTCTTGACAGAAATGGATGCACTGGTTTTCCATGACATAAGAACGAAACTAATCCCTATGCTACGTAAAAAGGAAAAGTTTGATTTTACTTCTGCAAGAGAGCGAGTGAAGGAATACCTCAGTATAGTTTTGCGGCTTGATGAAAACGACAAGCTGTTTCTATCCTCTTTTGCAACAGGTGATTATCGCCCGGAGCTACTTTTTGGCGGTGACGAATTGGCTCGTGTGATTGACCACCCTATGGCGTTATGGAAAATGCAGAATCGTAAGAAATAGAATTTTTGAGCATTATAATTTTATTTTCTGTTATATAAAGTGGACATATAGTTGTCGTGTTTGGTGTGATAATTTATCGACATAATAAAATAAAGGAGACTAAAGCAATGAATACAAACCTTTTCGCAAAAGCAACTCAAATAGTGAAAGAGTGTGATGCCGTGCAGCTCGGATTAATCGATGATGAAGGGTATCCGTCTGTATCAACTGTATCTCCGATAAAAACAGAAAACATTTTTGAAATTTATTCAACAACAAACATCGGAGCAAACAAAGAAAAAAGACTGAGAAAAAACAGTAAAGCAAGTATCTGTTTCTGCTCAAACGGCAGCAATATTACACTTGTCGGCGAAGCAGAGCTATGCACAGACCAAGAAACAAAGAGCCGTTGCTGGCTTGACTGGTTTAAAGATCACTATCAAGGCGGAGAAACAGACCCCGATTATGTTGTAATAAAGTTCACAACAAAAAGAGTGTCTTTGTGGATTGATAATGAATCAGCAGAGTTCACAATCGAAGAACTTATGAAAGTTCAATCTTACTGTGGAACTCTGTGTGATTGGTGTCCGTATATTGAATCGCACGGTTGCAAAGGTTGCTTTACTCTAAAAGGAAAGCAGTTTTGGGGTGATTGCCCTCTTGCCCTTTGCTGCATAGAAAAAGGATATAAGCACTGTGGAGAATGTCCCGAGATGCCTTGCGCGGAGCTTACTGATTTTTCATGCGGTGACCACGAGCATTGTGACAAACCCGTAGGCTCGCGTATATTAGTATGTAAAGCATGGGCGAGCAAGTAAAGATAGTATCACGCTGAGATTTCTGCTATACTGTCAATCAGTATTGTAAGGAGTATTCATCAACCATGACAAACAACGTTCCGCCACGTATTGCAAGCATATTAATTAACGCCCTAAAAGGCGGGGTTGTGCCGAGAGTCGGGCTTGAGTACGTCACAGTCGGACGTGCTCAAGAGATTGCGGCAATTCTGCACGATATTGAAATGATAGAGGACGGCGGAGCGTCGTTTCGTTTCATCGTTGGAAAATACGGTAGCGGAAAAAGCTTTCTGCTTCAAACAATCCGCAACTACGCGACAGCAAAAGGCTTTGCAGTAGTTGACGCCGACCTCTCGCCCGAGCGACGTTTTGCAGGGACAAAAGGGCAAGGTCTTGCGACATATAAAGAATTGCTCCAAAACCTTTCAACAAAATCAAAACCCGACGGCGGAGCACTCCCGCTAATCCTTGAAAAATGGATATCGGGTATTCAGGCTTCTGTAAAAGCAGAAACAAGCCTTGAGAGCGAAGCTTTCGACAGTCAGGTCGAAAAGCAAATTTTCGCAGCGGCATCATCGCTTGAAGGCATGGTAAACGGCTTTGAGTTTGCAAAAGCTATTGTTACATATTGGCAGGCTTACAAAGAAGACGATTCGGCGAAAAAAAGCAATGTCCTTCGATGGTTCCGCGGCGAGTATGTCACGCGAAGAGATGCAAAAGCCGACTTAGGTATTAACTTCATAGTTTCAGACGAAAATTGGTATGATTTTCTGAAATTAATGGCAGCATTTCTTGTAAGTGCAGGTTACAAAGGGTTGCTTGTCCTAATAGACGAGCTTGTAAACATATTTAAAATACCAAATGGGATAACAAGAGCAAATAACTATGAGAAAATACTCACACTCTATAATGATGTGCTGCAAGGAAAAGCAAAACACATCGGCTTCCTGATGGGCGGCACACCGCAATGTATTGAGGATAAGTACAAGGGTGTCTACAGCTACGAAGCGCTCAGGTCAAGGCTCGCAGAGGGTCATTTCGCAACAGATGACTTAAAAGACTTATCAGCCCCGATAATAAAACTTCAAATGCTGACACAAGAGGAAATGTATGTTCTTGTAGAAAAGCTTCGTGATATCCACGCTAATTTATATAATTATACGCCCACTTTAAAGCATGAAGATTTATTATACTTCCTCACAGTTGAATACAACAGAGTCGGAGCTGAAACTCACATCACTCCGCGCGAGATTATAAGAGACTTCATCGAACTCACAGGAATAATCCATCAAAACCCGGATAAAAGCGTAGAAGACATCTTAGGCAGCAACAGCTTCGAAATGGCAAAAGGCGGCATAACCGACGAAGAAATCCACGCCGATTTTATAGAATTCGAGATTTAATTTATGGACACTTTTAGCAGACTGGCACCGTTTATACAAGATTTTATATATCAAGAAAAGTGGGATGAGCTTCGCGGGATTCAAATTGCTGCCTGCGAGATTATATTTGACACAGACGATAATCTCTTGCTATCGTCAGGTACCGCTTCGGGGAAAACAGAAGCAGCGTTTTTACCTGTCTTGACAGAGTTATATAACAAACCCTCGAAATCAGTCGGAGTGCTATACATATCACCGCTTAAAGCACTTATCAACGACCAATTTAAACGGCTTGAGCAACTGCTGATAGACTCAAATATGCGTGTAACCAAATGGCACGGCGATGCATCGCAAACGAAAAAAGATGAGCTTGTTAAAAACCCCGAAGGGCTACTACAAATAACCCCGGAGTCGCTCGAAAGCCTTATTACAAACAAGCGTGGTGCGTGTTTGCAATTGTTCTCGGACTTGCGCTTCGTAATAATTGATGAGGTTCATCATTTTATGCGAGACGCAAGGGGTATTCAACTCCTTTGCGTGCTGGAGCGAATGCAAAACTTAGTTGGAATAATACCGAGAAGAATCGGGCTTTCGGCGACGATGGGTGACCTCAGTATGGCTCAAGCATGGCTGAACACCGGTACTAACCGCAACTGTGCAATTCCAGTTACGGAAGAGGGTAAGAAGCGTGTCCGTATTCATGTGGAACGCTTTGTTAACTACGCAGACAAACGTGACCTCGAGGAGCGGGACGGAAGTGGTAATGTTATTAGTGTCAGCGAAGGCGGAGATATAGGTAACAGAGAGCATTACGAATACCTTTTTAAAGCAACACTTGATAAAAAGACAATAATATTCACCAACAGCCGTGAAGAAACCGAATATATACTGGCGAATCTTCGGGAAATCGCACTAAAAAACAAAGCCCCCGACGTCTATAGAGTGCATCACGGCAATGTCTCGGCTCTCCTGCGAGAAACAGCAGAAGACGAAATGAAAATGGAAGACGAAAAAATCGTCACAGGAGCAACCGTTACTCTCGAGCTTGGTATAGATATAGGCTCGCTCGACCAAGCTGTACAAGTAGGAGCGCCGCTCACGGTTTCATCATTTGCCCAAAGGCTCGGTCGCTGCGGGCGAAGAGGACAAACGCCGCAACTATTGTTTACTATTGTAGAGAGCATACAAATAAACTCGGCAGACACGCTCGGTCCGATTAATTGGGAGCTTGTCCGAACAATAGCGATAATCGATATCTATACAAAAGAGCAATGGATAGAACCGATATATCCGCACCACCACGCATACAATCTACTCTACCATCAGACACTTAGCCACCTTAAAAGCAATGGCGAGTTATCTCCTGCAGCACTTGCAACAGCACTGCTTACGCTTGGTTGCTTCAAGCGTATATCGAAAGAGGACTATAAAAAACTTTTAGAACACCTAATATTTATAGAGCAACTTGAACGCACGGAGCGCGACGGAATAATTATCGGCAGAGAAGGTGAAAAGGTTGTTAACAGCCACAAGTTCCTAACAGTCTTCATAGCACCCGAATATCTGCTTGTAAAAGATGAAAACAGAACAATAGGAACGGTTGATAAAATCTACCCTGTCGGAACACGTTTTGCACTCGCAGGGAAAGCATGGGAAACAGTTGATGTTAATGAAAAAAGCAAAGTAATCTTTGTTAAGCATGTGCCCGGCATATCTCTTGTTGACTGGGACCAAGACACAGCTGTAGAGTTACACACAGTGCTGGTCAGGAGAATGAGAGACGTTCTAAAATCCGATGAATCATATCCTTATCTTAGTGACAGATGTGCTCCCCGCCTTGAAGAAATACGTTATATTGCACGAAACAGCGGAGTTCTCGAAAACCTTGTTACGCAATTATCCGAAAAAAAATACGCCATATTCCCGTGGGTAGGAACACGGCAGCTTTTTACGCTCCACTATGCACTTTTAGACAGAGGATTAAATAGCAAACTCCCTTGGATAACGTGCATTTATCTTGAAGTTATATATAACGGAACGGAAGAATCGCTCACAGAATTAATCTATGACATTCTCCACTCAGACCTCGATTTATACTCCCTCCCACTCCCCGAAAAAGTCCAAGTAATGGGAAAATACAACGAGTTCATTCCACAAGAACTCCTAACAAAACAATTCGTCGAAGACTACCTCGATTTCGAAGGATTAAAAAAAGCGTTATTATAAAATCCCGAAAAATCGTTTACCATTTTCCATTGTCAACGCGGCAACTTCTTCCACCGCCAAGCCGCGCACTTCGGAGACTTTTTCTGCGATGTGTTGTAAATACAAGGAGCTGTTGCGGCGACCTCGGTGGGGTTCGGGGGCGAGGTATGGGCAGTCTGTTTCGAGCAAAATTCTGTCGGCGGGCATCTTATCAAGTACCTCTAACGCACGCCGTGCATTCTTGAATGTGATAACACCTGTAAACGACAGGTACCATCCCATATCAAGAATGATTTTTGCCGTCTCCCAGCTGCCCGAGAAGCAATGGAAAACCCCAACGAGGCCGCCGTACTCGCGAACAAGCTCCAATGTGTCTTGCAACGATTCACGCTCATGTATTATCACAGGCAAATTAAGCCGCCTTGCAAGCTCCAGTTGTTCGCGAAAACGTGCTCTTTGTACGTCGCGTGGTGAAAAATCATAATGATAGTCAAGCCCGATTTCACCAACAGCAACAGCCTTAGGGTGAGAAAGCATTGCTTCAAGCTCAAGAACAGTGTCATCCGACATTGATTTAGCATCATGCGGATGAACACCGACCGAAGCATAGATAAATGAGAATTTATCGGCAAGCTCCAAGCTGCTTTTTGATGACTTTAAGCTGCTGCCGGCATTCAAAATCAAAGAAATGCCATTATCAGGCATTGCTCCGAGTAGTTCATCTCTGTCCTCATTAAACCTCTTATCACAATAATGTGCATGGGTATCAAAAAACATTTACATCCTCCAAAAGTGAAAAACCTTAAAAACCTAAAATGAAAAGCTTGCAATGACCTCGCTTATGTGCTAGTATACAAATCTGCGTAAAAATGTATGAACAAACAAGGAGCCTGACCATAATGGAAATCGTAAAAACAATTTTCGTAAGTATACACTTATTATTATGCTTCATTCTTATTTGCATAATTGTATTGCAATCCGGCAAAAATTCCGGACTGTCGGCATTTACAGGTGCCAATGAATCATATCTTGCTAAAAATAGAGCAAAATCAAGAGATGCACGACTTGCTCTTGCAACGAAATGGGTCGCCGGAGTTATTATACTTCTTACTATAATATTAAATATTATTTAACAGCAGCAAATCGCAGTTCGATTGACGTATAGAGGTTGAGGGTCAAAACTGACCCCCAACCTTTTTGTTTGCGGTTAGATAAATCGCTACTATACAATAACTTCTCCCATGTTGTTAGCAGGTGTAATTGCCGCGGCATTAAGCTCATCATAATCAACGTGCATATAGGTTGCAAAATCAGGGCTCACACGTACAACAACCTCATCAAGGATTATGGCTCTGTCACCGTCAACTTTAACCTTAACAATCTGCTTGTCCGAAACGCCAAAAGCAGCAGCATCATCAGGTGTGATATGAATATGCCTCTTTGCTACAATGACACCTTCGCTGATTTCTACCTCGCCCTGAGGACCGACAAGCTTGCAACCGGGGCTGCCATCGAGAACACCGCTTTCGCGAATTGGGGGTTTAAGACCAATCGCAGTTGCATCAGTCAGCGACAACTCAATCTGGTCAGCCTTGCGGCAAGGACCGAGAATGGTCACATCTGTCGACCTTTTCGGACCGACAATCGTTATTTTATGAGGTGTTGCAAACTGACCCGGCTGAGACAGATTCTTCTTGTTCTCAAGCTCAAAACCCTCTCCGAATAACGTATCAAGCGTCTCTCTTGTTACATGACAATGCTTACCTGAACCTTCAATTTCAACTCTTTTTCCTGACAACACAATGCCCACCCTTCATTAGTTTACTGTTAGATTAATTTAACATTATTTTCTAAGAAGTGCAAGAGAATCCGCATTATACAATTTGCACTTCACTTTCTGTGTTGATTATGTTAACATTAGTATAATATGAATAGTTTACGGAGAGAGGTGAAGTCTATGAAAACAGCGCTCGGAATGATTACCAGAAGCATTGACTCGGATACGGAACTCATGGGCTTCGTCGAAAACGCAGAAAAGTACGGACACAAGCTTGACTGCGTTATTGTTGCATATACACACACACATGACCCTAAGGTTGAATATAACATAAGCAAGAAAGTTCCGTACTTTGCTGTAAACATCAACAATCCGCATTACAGTAAAGAACAAATGCAAGCGCGCGGAGTGCCCGAAGCTGCAGAAAAAGTTTTGCTCGAATGTCCCGTGGACACTAAAAGAGGTCTGGTTCCGTATGGCTTTAACCGCATGATGGTGGTTATGGAAGCGATATTGCGAGATATGGACACTCTTTTCTTTATTGACTCAGACGTTTATCCGCGAGTACTCAAAAGAAAAGATAATAAGCTAATGCTTGAAGACATTGATTTTTTCGGTGCACATTTTAAGCACTTAAATACCGGTTCTGAGGTTACAACAGGTGAGTACAGTGGATATAATATTCTCCCTCCGGCAACCTTTGAAGGCATGGAAGACCTGCTGATAGGTGTTCAAAAACCGGATATGCTGGAGTATTGGCAAACAAGCAATTTACACAGATGCCTTGTAACTCAACCTGACGAGATAATTTCTAAGCCATGCAAGAAGGTTCTGGGCGGGAATATGGCAATTAAACTATCTGCATTTGCAAAGCTTCCACCGTTTTTCTCATCACACTATGTAGCCGATGGAGAATTGTATTTATGCCGCGGAGAAGACACAACTCTCGGACTCGGAATTGCACAAACAGGCATGAAGTGTACAGACATCGGACTAAATCCACTGCACGACACATATAAAGACTATCCGGTTGAGCCGGACTTACAAAATGACAAAGCTGTACAAGACAGATTCTACTATGCATGTACAGGTTGGATTGGGCGTAATCCGCTTCTTAATCACATACTGGGAAATGATATTAAAGAAACAAGGCGTCACCAAAGAGAACACTTGGAGAGAGGCCTCAGAGCGTTATCAAATTATACAGGCAACTCGATATACAATGGAATAATCAACAATTTTGATATTAGCTGGGATAGTGTCGGCAGATACATCAACGAATTTGATCAAGTATCGGACGCATGGGACAGCTTTAGGAAGGGAGTAAACCTATAATGAAAGTTATAATGATAAACCATTTCCCACTAGACGGCTCAGGGAGCGGAACGTACACAAGAAATATTGCAGTACATCTTCAAAAAAAAGGACATGAGGTTTGCGTAATCATGCCCGAAAACTCAACGGAATATGCAGGTATTCCAGATGTTGATATAATCCCCGTATACTTTAAGAATAACGAAGAGATTGACGGTATGCTGCCGTTTAACTTCCCTTGCTTTACAACACACCCTCGTAGCGTAATGACATTCAGCGACCTCAGTGATGATGAGCTTGATATGTACCTGTCAGCTTTCAGAAATGCACTTAAAAAAGCTGTGGACGAATTTAAGCCCGACATCATTCACGGTCAGCATATTTGGCTTCTAAGCTGGCTTGCGATTGAGACAGGTGTTCCTTATGTTGTCACAGCACATGGAACAGACCTCATGGGATATAAAAACTGGGAACGCTTCCGCAAATATGCAACCGAGACAGCAGAGGGTGCAAAACGGATAATTACAATTTCCAATGATAATGATGAGCTTGTCCGCGAGTTATTCCCGACATCTGCGGATAAGTCGGTCTTTATGCAAAATGGATATGACACGGAAAGATTTTACCCCGAGCCTGTACCTAGAGAGCAAATCGAGAAGATGTTTAACATTAAGCTTAAAAAGAAGCTTGTTCTCTTTGTCGGAAAGCTTGCGCATTTCAAAGGTGTTGACATTTTAATTGAAGCACTAAGGCTTTACGAGAAGGAATATCCGGGTGAAGTCACATCAATAATAGCAGGAGATGGAGAGCTTGCACCTGCATTGAAAAAACAAGCCGAAGAAGCAAACCTTAAAGACCTTCACTTCATGGGGCACTTAAACAGCACGCAGCTTCGCGAACTGTACAGCACGGCAGATGTCAGTCTTGTTCCGTCACGACGTGAGCCGTTCGGGCTTGTAGCAATTGAAGCACTCGCTTGCGGTTGTCCCGTAATTGCAACGAATCAAGGAGGGCTGACAGATATAATCAATGATGATGTCGGCTCACTTGTAAATGTCGAAGATGCCGAAGACCTCGCAAAAGCAATCCGCAAGGAGATTTATGACCCGAATAGAGAGCAAAGGGGTAAAAATGCGGCAAAATACGCGCTGAACAATTATGCACAGGGTTCTTTAATGGACACATTAATTAAAATATACAACTCATAACAAGCAAAACTCGGAAGAAAAATCAAAATTAGGGAGGCAAAAAGCAATATGCGAAAAGTTGTATTGATTCCGACTTATTGGTC
>Ga0123356_10002729_pt1 | contig 18788 bp, 3 predicted proteins | sample TergutEmb28metaG_2_FD_92546 | JGI IMG/M metagenome (GOLD analysis project Ga0123356, IMG submission 92546) | Embiratermes neotenicus P3 segment gut microbial communities from Petit-Saut dam, French Guiana - Emb289 P3 | ecosystem: Host-associated > Arthropoda: Insects > Digestive system > Gut ...
AAAGATATAAAAGTATCAAATACTGCTAACAGAGGCGTTAATGTTGTTGGAACATTAATTGCGGAAAGTATCGAAATTAACAACACTCGTAGCGAACCGGCACTTGATACATGGGGTCCAGGGGGTGTAGGCAGGGGTATAGTGAATGTTACAGGTGCTATAACTATTGACGGTGTAAACGAACGCGCTATCCGTTTGCAAAATGATTCGGAGATAGAAGCCGGAAGCATAAGCGTCTCTAATGTAAACCATGCAACTAACGGATTTGGGATTCATGTTAATAATAACGCAAACGCCATATTGACCGTCTTTGGAAATGTGACTATAGCAAACGTGTCATTGCACGGAATTAACAACAACCAAGGTGCTACGATGACCATCGGGTCTGCAACCAGTAATCACAGTATCAGTAATGCCGGAGATACTGCAATCATCAGAGCAGTAAACAACACAAATCCAATGAACATCAACGGAAATATAGCAATCAGTAATGTTCCCGCAACCGGGAGGGCAATCAGTGCTACCAACGGGTCATTATCAATCACTGGCGCGGTAAATCTTTCTAATATAAATATGACAGCTGCCGATGCAGCTAATGCAAGAGGTATTATCGAAGCATCAGGTGGCGGTAATATCACACTTGGCGCAGTCAATATAAGCCAAAATACACCGTCAAACATAAATGTATTAAGAATTCCATCAGGAGCAGGCAACACAAACGCAAGAATAACGGTAAACGGCGGTACAATGGCTGCTCAATTTACATCTGCGACGATGCATGCATTGGCAGGCATTATTACCGTGAACTCCGGAACAACCATAGGCTCGGCAACAGCCTCTCCCGGTTCCGGCAATAATGCTGTTCAAGCAGCTTCCGGCGGAGCAGTTCATCTGAATGGCGTCAGCTTCCGCAACTTTGTTGATAACACTATCAGTGTTGCCGCAGACGGCACAATCATAGCCGATGGCATTTCCATGACCGGCGGTCGTCGTGCAATTTGGATGAATGCCAATAACGGAAACTTTGAACTCAGAGGTACAAACACTTTTACTGACATGGTAGCACTTGCGACAGGACAAGCTGTTATTGATCTTAGAAACGCCAGCTCAACGCTTACTTTAGCGGAGAATTCCGTATTAAATATCAATTTCACAGATGCCTCCCCAACTCTGGCAAGCCGATGGGGAATAAATATTGAAAGTGCAGGACCGAGAATAGACGCACACTCAACCAGCAGCATAAACATTTCATATAGTGCAGGTGCTGTAACAGGCGTCCCCATAGCTTTTAGAAATCCTCAGAATCTGGCGAACAGCGCACCGACACCAGGGGAGCATGTTCCCGGCACACACAGCCGGCTTGGTAACCTCACAATCACATATAATACAGCCCAGCGTGCAGCGGGGTTGCTGATCGATGCTACGTCTATCCTTAACACAGGTGATATAAGTATATCAAACACAACGAACACAGGTTTAGATGTAGAGGGTGTTGTAAATGCAGGCAACATCGTCGTAAAAAACACTGCTTCAGGTCAAGGTGTTCGTCTTGGCGGTGCATCCGCTCGCTTGAATGCAACGAGTATAGATGTTGAGACTGCCTTTGGTAATGGTGTATTTATAAATAATGCCGCAGGACGTTTGAATTTGACAGGTGACTTAAAGATTGATGGCACAGGCGAGCATGGGTTGAGTAACAATGCAGGCAGCTTAGTAACGGTGGGCGGTAACGTTCTTATAGAAAATGTTGGTGCTGCAGCTCATCACGCAATCCATATTGGCGGCACCTACGAGTCTACTGATACAAGTGTTGCAATAACAGGCAATATTATTATTAACAATGTTAGAGGCGCAACAGGCAGAGGTATTAGTCTTGGAAGTGCCACGTCTAAACTGACCGCGCAAGATATCACAATAACAGGAACAGGCGCTGAAGGTCTTGATACCTCAGGGCAAGTAACCGCTCGCGATATTTCTATAACTGACGCAGGCGCTCTAACTGCCGGTTCAGGTCAGGGAATACGTTTGCGCGGTGGAGCCGCTGTCTTAAGCGCGAGAAATGTTACGATTGAAGAAACCGCCGCTAATGGTATTTTTGTTGACAATGCAGGCGGCAGTATGACGCTGACAGGCGGTAACTTAAAGATTGAGGACACAGACGAGCACGGGTTAAGTAATGCTTCGGGCGGGACAGTGACGGTTAATGCTGCTGCGGGAGTTGGCGGTAATGTAAGAATAGAAAATGTAGGTGTTACAGGTGCACATCACGGGGTTCATATTGGGAATACCGGCAGTGTCACTATTCAAGGCGACCTTGAGGTTGACGATGTTAAAGGCACAGGACGCGGGGTCAGTATTGCAGATGCAGCAACTACCTCCACACTTACCGCAAGAGACATCACGATTACAAATATCGCAGGTGGAGAAGCACTGACCACGGGCAGGCAAGTAACTGCACGTGATATAAAAATTGAGGACACCTTCGGCACCTCAGGTCAAGGTGTGCGAATGGCAGGAGCAAATGCCAGACTCAACGCGAGAAACCTTATTATTGAGAATGTCGCAGCAAACGGTATATTTATTAACAACGTAGGTATTTTAACGTTGGATGAAGATTTAACGATTGACACGGCAGCAGGTCACGGGATAACTCTCAATCCCGCAGACGGCGTAACAGAAACCGGAACCATAACGGTTGGCGGTGATGTCACGATAACCGATGTCACCAGAAGAGGAATAAGTAACCTCTCAGACGGAACAATTACCATAGCCGGTATTTTAGAGATAAACAATACAGGAGAAGCCGGTGTGTATCTCTTAGAGAGCTCACTTAAAGCAGAGGAAATTCATGTAGATGGTTATAAAAGCGAGAGCGGGATTCAAGTATTCCAAGGCGGGAACTCTTTGGAGGCAAAGCTTGTATCCATAGTTAATAAAGATCCCTTAAATTATACACAGCACGCATTTAGATTCAATGTGAGCCCGGCTAATCCGGACCCCAACACCCCGGATACAAGTACATCAGAAGTGAAAATCGAACAGCTTGTAATAGATGGTGCGGTATACAGAGGCATCAGCCTTGAAGCGCAGCCGGATGGTTTGGATATTGAAGAAATATTCGCAGTTAACACAGGCATTCTTGCTCAAAGCTCAGGTGTTGCAGCATTGTTGGCAGCAGGAACCCTGCCGACATCCATGCACCGCCACCTGCCGAAAACAGTGCGCCCACCGGGTGCAACATGTGTCGGTTTTCACGACCCTGACGACTGCCGTGATTTTCTCCCGCCCTATCAGGACGGCAGGAGCTTTGATACGACCGGAATGAACGAAGCGACAATTATGAGCTACAACATTTGCTACTGGGAGCCGAGTGACGGTGACCCCGTCCCTGAACCAGCTGCTCCCGGCAGCCGCAGACCTAATATCATGAACTTTATACTGGATAATGATATTGATGTAGTGGGTCTCCAAGAAGTAAGTCCCATGTGGGTAAACTCCATTAAAAACTTTGCAACAGCTAATGATTACGCGTTTTTTGGGATTGGCAGACAGGGCACTAACTTCACAAGTGCTACGCCATCTTTATCATGGACAGAACAATTTGCTCTGATACTTTGGAATACAGATAAGTTTGAACTTGTTACAAGCGGAAATTTCTGGCTGTCAGCCACGCCCAACACATTGTCATCCAACTGGCCACCATGGTTCAATAGCGATGCCGATTATGAAGGGGAAGTGTCTCCTTTACGCTGTGTAAACTGGGTGAGATTAAAAGATATAGCATCGGGCGATGAAATTGTATTTCTAAACGTTCATACCATTGGGCACAGCCAAAACCATTGGGCACGAGCCCTTGCCTCGAGGCTGATTGTTGACCGAATGAAAAGCTTCTTTGATAGTAATGTACCTGTAGTGTTGTTGGGCGATTACAACATGCAACAGCATGACACGGCATATACTGATATTATCGATGCCGGATATGAAGATGTACGTTGGTCGGCGCAAACCTCCGGTGACCGCGCATATGGCTCATATAATAGCTTCGACAGATTCAATGAATCGGAGTATTCCTTTGCTGACTATATGTTTGTCTCGCCAAACATCGTAGCTACGACGTTTGAGATTAAAGATAACATAGTTGGCGGAGTGCATCAGTCTGACCATAGTGCGCTTATTGCGAAAATACATTATGGTACGGCCCCGGGAGGCGCTCCGAGGATAACAGTAGGTTCAACAGGGTTGGATGCGTTAACTTACGGCACAGCAGTAGCAGCAGACGCCGCTATCACATATACCCTGACAAACGATACATATGTTAGTGGCATCACACCCGCAGACTTTGCGCCACTAAGTGGACAACCCACACTCCCCGCAGGTTTGACAGCGGGCACAGCAGTACGCACGAGCGATACAGTAGTAACCGTGCCAATCACAGGCACGCCGGAAGCGGCAAACGCGTCAGAATCACCCGTAACACTGCCGGGAAGTATCCCGGCGGCGAACCTAACAACCTCGTCAGCAGCTATCGCCACGACGGGCAATGTAACAGCGAGCGCGGTAGCACGCGCGACGTTAACTGTGACACCAAGCACTGGACAAAGTAAGGCATTCGGCACCGCAGACCCGACGCTTGCGTACGGGCACGTGGGCGCAGTAGGCAGTGAAACACCCGTCTTCACGGGAGCACTGGCACGCGCAGGTGGCGAAGCGATAGGAAACTATGCCATAAACCAAGGCACGCTCGCACTCGCGAACAATGGTACTTTCATCGCAAGTAACTATACACTGGCGTTTAGCACAACAACCGTAAACTTTGCAATCACCGAGTTTACCACCCCGGCAGAAGCATCACTGACACCAAACGGAGCAAACGGTTGGTTCAACGACGCACCTGTGACGCTCAGTGCACCGGCAGGCTTTCAGATAAGTACGTCGACAACAGGTCCATGGGCAGGAACAATGAACCTGAACCAAGCCGATGGCGACCCGAAAACAGCAGACTACTACCTGAGAGAAACCGCCACAGGCGCGACCACAACAACAGCCAAGACGGTAGAATACAAGGTAGATACGACACCACCGACAGCACAGGTACAGTTTAGAACAAACGCGTTTAGAAGCTTCATGAACACCATCACCTTTGGTCTGTTCTTCAAGAACACGGTAGCAGTAAACGTACAAGGCAGCGATGCTTTGTCGGGCGTAGCGAATGTAGCACATGTGCTATCAGCAACCGGATGGAATGTAGCAGACACGGCAGACCAAGCATCGATAGACGCGGCGATAACCGCGGCAGGTGCGGGAGCAGTAACCCCCGGCGCGACAGCAAGCTTCAACATAGCCCCGGATACAAAGATGATACTCTACGTGCGCGTCACCGACGAAGCGGGTAACAGAAGCTACTTCAGCGATGGTCTTGTGGTCTACACCGACAGCGCAGAGACAGCAAGCGCGACATTCACCCGCTCTTCCACAGCAGCGCTGACAGTACCCGTAACAATGAACGGTAATACCGTAAGCCTAATCACACGTGGCGGAGCAACCGTCGACCCGTCAAACTATGATATTACAACAGCGGATCGAATCACATTCACCAACACGTTTATGAAAACACTCGAAGCAAGCGCGACACCATACGAGTTTGTAGTATCATACAACCCGCTCGGCGTGACAGACCCACCGGCATCAGGAGCAGAGCTCCCCGGTACGACAACAATCAGCATCACAGTAAGCAGAGGCGACCAGGCGACACTGACAGTAAATCCTGTAACACCGAATCCGACCTACACTGTCCCGAACGGCACAGTGACACTCGCCACCACAGGCGGCAGCAGTACAGGTGCTGTAACATACACCGTAGTCTCGGGACCGGGCAGTGTAGAAGGTAGTACGCTAACCATAACAGGCGCGGGTGATATCATCGTCACCGCGACGAAAGCGGCAGATGATGACTACAACGCCGCCACATCCGCAGCGCAAACGATAACCGTAAACAAAGCGGCACGCGCACCGATAGCGGTCGGCAGGTCTGTACTCTTTACAGATACAGCGGATAAGACATACGCGCTTGCGGGCTATGTAGCAAACTACAAGCTAGAGACCGATACACTCGGCTACACTGTAGGAGCTGTAACAGGCACAGCAGATGTAACAATCGGTATCGACGCTGCAACAGGCGTGCTTAGCTACAAGCTGAACAACACCGGCACTATAGGTCAAACAGCCGCGGCACCGGTGACAGTAACAGGTTTTGCTAACTACGACGACATTACAATCAATGTAACAGTCACACTTACGGATAAGCTGGTAGTAAACATCACAGGCGTATCTGTAACAGGCAGAGCTTACAACGGCAGTGCTATAGTCCCGACAGGCACACCCGTAGTCACACTTGAAGAAGATGGCACAGCAGTAACAGATTTCCTACCGCTCATATATACCTATACGAATACGGATACCACAGCAATACTGGCGGGAGCACCAATAGATGTAGGAAACTATCAGCTCGTAGTATCAATAGCGAATGCAGACCCGAAGTATACGGGAGAAAGCACACCGATAGCATTTTCAATCACAAAAGGCAACCAGAGCGCACCTGCAGCACCGACAGAGGTAACAGCAAGCAGGACAGCGACAAGTATTGTAGTAAGCACATCAGCAACAATGCAATACGCGATAAGCAGCACCAACAGCGCTGCAAGTGTAACATGGGTAAATGGCACAGGCTCAGCGATGACATTCGATAGCCTGACACCAAACACCACATACTACATCTTCGCACGCCTTGCGGAAACACCGAACTTAAACGCATCGCCCGCGAGCGTAGCGCTTGCGGTAACCACCAACAGGGCAGCGCTCGGCGGCACAGTCAGCATCACAGGCACGATGGTATTCGGCTCTGTGCTGACATCGGTAACAAGCGGCTTAACCTCGACACCCGATATCTCGGGCGGAGCAGGTCTCGGAGCATTAGCATATCAATGGCAGCGCTCTGCGGACGGCGGCACAACATGGACGAACATCGCGGGCGCGACATCAGCAACATACACACTAGCTGTAGCAGATGTCGGTGCGGGAATCAGGGTAGCAGTAACAGCAGCGAACACATTAGGGACGGTAAACGGTACGAATCCGGGTCCCGTAGCGAGAAAGGCACCTGTCGCTTCCGACTTCAGCTTCGTACCGCCATCCGTAACATATGACGGCACACCGAAATCGGTAACAGTCACAGGACAGACAGGTATGGGAGCGATAACAGTACTTTATGAAGGCATAGCACCTACAGTATATGCATCATCAAATACAGCACCGACCGATGCGGGTACATACAGTATCTCCGTAACCGTAGCGCAAGGTGCGGCATATGAAGCAGTGACAGGGTTACTCCTGAGCGGTACATTTACGGTAAACAAAGCGACGATAACAATCACAGCGGATAGTATAGTCGCAATACGCGGCACAGCGATGCCAAGCTTCACATACACTGTATCGGGACTGGCAGCGTCAGATGATTTAACCACAGAGCCGACATTAACAAGCCCGACAGCGAATATGGGAACAGCAGGCAACTATCCGATAGTAGCCACGGGAGCAGAAGTACCTGACGAGGATAACTACAATGACGTAATCGTGTATGTAAACGGCACACTGACAGTAGCAAACGCAGCACCTGGTAATCAGGGTGAGGTAGCGATACCTTATGAGCAGAGCGGCGGTACAGTAACAGTGCTTGCTACACAGAGCGTGATGGACGAGCTCATCGACACAGCTGTAAACAATGTAGCAATCATCGACCTGTCTGCGATACAGGGCGGAGTAACGGCAGCGGATATCCCTGCATCACTCTTTGAAGAGCTGGCTGCAGAAGGGCTTAGCGTACAGATAGCACTACCTCAAGGTTCCATCACACTCGACCCTGTAGCAGCAGCATCACTTGCTGAGCAGGCGGGCGATGTAGTTACACTAACAATATTCCAGCATCAAGGTACAGCAGCGCTGAGCACAGCGCAGCAGAACGCGGTTAACACAGGAGACGCGGTGTTCAGTATCGTAAAGGAATCCAACGGCACACCGATAACAACATTTAATGGCGGTACACTGACCATCACCGTGGCGTGGACAGGCACATTCCCCGCGACAGTCTGGTACCTCGCACCCGACGGCAGCATGAGAGTACAGCCCACAACACCAAACGCGGTAGCAGGTACAGTCACATTCACGACAACACACCTTTCAGAATACCTCGTCAGAGCTAATGCAAACCAAAACCAAGGCGGTGGCAGCGGACGCCCGCAGACAGGTGATGAGAGTAACTCTGTACTCTGGTGGGCAGTGCTCATCGCATCAGCGCTTGGTATGGCGGTTGTCTCGATAGTTTGGATTAAACAATCGAAACCACGCAAAGCAGTTGGTAGGGATTAGGCGATGGGATTCCGTGTCAAGCACGGAATGACGGAACGAAGAGTGCGCAATGGCGATGGGATTCCGTGTCAAGCACGGAATGACGAGTACCATAACTAGATAGGAATACCCCGTCATTGCGGGCTTGACCCGCAATCTCATGGGGCAGGGTGACATACGAAACAAGGAGGCGTTCGGAATGGATAAAAAGCCGGAAGAGGTTGTCAGCAAGCTGACACTTTCTAAAAAAATACTTATCATATGTGCAGTATTCTTCATGGTTGCGGCAAGCGCTGCGGTCGTGTTCCTGGTGCTGCCGAGGTCCGCGACGCCTCCTGCAACAGTTTCTACCGATGCAAGCGAGCTTAGAAATTTGCTGATGGCGAATGATACACGCACGATAGAAGTTAACGGTATAAATACCGTCAGCGAGCCGTTGCAAGTAAACGGCAACAAAACACTCACAGGCACAGGCACTATCATCATGGCAGATGATGTTACACCAATCGACCTGTCGGGAATAGACGACGGCACGGATTTTTGGGGTGTTGGATGCACTCCCGTCAGCGCTGCTGATGCATCAAACATGCCCGCGGTGCTGATTGTAAACGCAAGCGCATCGCTAGGGCTCGAAGGCAGCGTTATTGTCGACGCAAGCAGCCGCGTAAACGGTATAGCTCTTTTGGGCGACAGCAGCCACAGCATATCCGGCAGCGCAACAGTTCAAAACGGGATTTACTGCAACACATGGGTAGCCGAGAGCGCTTCTATGGAGATGAAGGGCGGCAGCATTAACAGTGCGGGCTTATTCGGAATTATTAACAAGGGCAATACAAAAATAAGCGGCGGAACTATGACGGAAGCCGGGAAGTGCTTGATCTACAGCGAAAATGTACTATCGATGAGCGGCGGAACTTTGCTTCGCTCAAAGCTTCACGGTGTGTATGTTGCCGACGGCACATTTAATATGACAGACGGAGAGGTATCTTACGTCGCAGAGGACGGCATACATGTCGCAAAAGGCGCAAAAGCAGACCTGACAGGCGGAACAGCGACCTTTAACTTTAAGCACGGGCTATGCAACAGCGGCACCATGAATGTCAAAAACGTACATATCACGGAATGCGGCATTATGAACTATGCCGGTGCCAGTCTTAATATAAGCCAATCAAGCGTCAACGACTCGCCGGTATTCGGTCTTGCCAACAACGGCGGAACTGTTGAAGCAACTAATTTAACCGTAAACGGCAATGATACAACAGCGGTTCTCAACTTCTCAGGCGATATAACCCTTACGGACCTGACGATAACACGCTCGCGCGACGGTAATATCGAAATGGCAAGCGGAAACATGACAATCAACAGAGCGCGGCTCGGTCTGAGCCGCGGCAAAAGCCTAACAGTTGGCGGTGGTAATGCCTCTGTAAGAGATATTACAATCGAAGGGACTTCAAACAGAAGATTTGGTGTGCATGTTTTCGGAGGGCGTCTTGATTTAAGAAACGCTGTTCTTAATGATGTCAGCCATACTGCGTTTAAGATTGAAACGAGTGGATTTGCGGAGCTTAACAATGTTGATATAATCAATACCGGCAGCGATGGCGGGACAGCATTTGACGTTGTGACAGGAGGCAGCGTAACCGGCTCTGATATCAAAATAGTAGATGTAGTATCACATGCCATCAGAAATGACAATGGCACAATAGAGCTGAAAAATATTACAGCAAAAAATATCGGTGAGAATGCAATCCAGCATCGCGCGGGTATAACAAGCTTAGATAATTATCATGCGGAAAATATCAACAATCACGCTTCATATATTGCAGCTGGTGAGGTCACTGTCAAAAACTCTTCGTTTAAGAACATGACAGCAAACGGCTTTTGGATACATGTCGATGCAGCTGAAGGCACCACCTTAAATATGGATACGGTCACACTCGACGGTGGCGGTCATCAGGGAATAAACAGCGCGTCGGGAACAGTAATTGCAAGAGACCTGACGATATTAAACTTCGAGAGAAACGGAGTGTTTAACAGATCCGTTGCCGATATTAGAGGGCTTACAGTCAGAAATACGGGGCATCACGGGGTCAGCAATACCGAAAGAATGACAATGTCGAATGTTAATATAAGCAATCCCGGCGAAGGTCATAACTTCGTTCAAAACACAGGAAACCTGACAATAAACGGTCTTACCGCAAGCGGCAGTAAAAACCAGGGCTTTTTCAACAACGAAGAGGGTGTGCTGAACGCCAGCGATATAAACGTTTCAAATACTGCCAGAAACGGGATATGGAACAGGGGCGGCACGGTGACGTTAAACCGTGTTAATGTAACTAACCCCGGCGAGCATGGCATCAGCAACAGCGGCAAAATGACAGTAAACGGCGGGGAGCTGAACGGCTCAGCCGAAGGAAGTAACACCGTTCAGAACCACGGCAACCTGACGCTAAACAATATCACCTTAAGAAACAGCCGCAACCACGGTATATTTAACTCCGAAAGAGGCACGGTATCGGGGCGGAGTGTAACGATTATTAACAGCAGACAAAACGGTTTATGGAACAGGGGCGGCGTTGTGACGGGTCTTAACGGTCTGTCTATAATGAACGTGGGCGACCAGGGCATATTTAACAGTCCCGACTCGAGATTTTCAGCATCGAATGTCAGTATCAACGGCACAGGCAGCAACGGTATATTAAACCGTGGCAGGATGACGGGAATCACCGGTTTGAATATAACTAACGTGGGCGAGCATGGCATTAGCAATAGTGGCAGCATGGGAGTATACGGCGGAGAGATAAACGGCTCTGCTGAGGGAAATAACACCATTCAAAACCACGGCAGCCTGACGATAAACGACCTTACCGCAAGAAACAGCAGCAATCACGGTATATTTAATTCAGAAACCGGCTCGATATCAGGTCGGAATGTGACAATTCTTAACACTAGGAATAACGGTATTTGGAACAGAGGCGGCGTTGTGTCGGGTCTTAATGGTCTGACTATAAACAGTGTAGGCGAGCAGGGTATATTTAACGCAGCCGACAGCAGCTTTTCGGCATCGGGTGTAACTATCAGCGGCACAGCCAACAACGGTATATTAAACCGGGGGACGATAACCTCAATCAGCGGTTTGAACATAAGTGGTGTAGGCGAGCATGGCGTTAGTAACAGCGGTGTCATGACGGTAGGCAGCGGAGAAATTAACGGCTCGGCTGAAGGAAGCAATACCGTTCAAAACCACGGCAGTCTTGCGCTAAACGACTTTACCGCAAGAAACAGCAGTAACCACGGTATATATAACTCCGAAACCGGCACGCTATCGGGCCGCAATGTAACGATTCTTAATACAAGACAAAACGGTATTTGGAACAGGGGCGGCACAATATCGGGTCTCAACGGACTGACTATAACAACAGCGGGAGAGCAAGGCATAAATAACGCTGTAGGCAGCAGCCTTTCGGCAACGGGTATAAGCATAAACGGTACGGTAAATAACGGTATTTTGAATCGTGGTACGGTAAACTCAATCAGTGGCTTAACCGTTAGAAACTCGGGTGAGCAGGGTGTACACAACTATGGCGTTTTACATGCCTCAAATGTAGATGTCAGCGGCTCACACAGCAACTGTGTATTTAACAATGGCGGAACAGCCATTATAAGAGAGCTTCGAGTAAGTAATTCGGGTGAGCATAACGTAAGCAACACCGCAACAGGAACTCTTACAATAAACGGCGGTGCGCTCAGTAATCCCGGAACAGGAAATATTTTGCAAAACCACGGGCATCTGACAGTGCATAATATGGCGCTCTCAAATGCTCAAAACCACGGGATTTTCAACACAGGCGTTCTATACGCTCATGATATAAGTTTTAGCAATATAGCCAGAGTCGGGCTTAATAACTTCCAGCGCGACGGTGCGCCCCGTCCCGAAGTTAGAGCTCTTAACAATCCTTCGTTCTCGAATATCGGCGAGATAAATTACACCCAAGGGCTTGCGGATGTATTTTATACAAATATGACTCTCCATATCATAGGCAGCACAGAAACAAACGCTCTCTATGTCGGACCTAACAGGGACTGGGTTTACGGCAACATCATCATTGAAAATTATAACGGCGATTTTGACCTTGGTATACCGGCCCCGCCAAACAATGTCGGCAACGCGATTCGTGTTGAGGGCAGGCTCGGAGTGCTTGGAGATGTAACAATAAAAGGCTTTAACCGCACCGTAAGCGGCGGCGTTGAAAACAACTTCCGCAATAACGCGATTCGTAACGAAGGTTATATCAATATCGGGGGGAACCTGATAATCGGCGAGCCGGGCGATACAGGAGCGGGCAGGATACGCCAAGGTATTATAAACTCGCAAAACATGACGGGCGACCCGGCAAATGACCGCACTATTATAGTCGGCGGGGATGTCACGATTTATAACGCAAGAAATCGCGGTATCGTTAACGAAGCTAACACCTCACTGGTTGTCGGCGGAGCTATAACGGTCGACGGCGTTGCTGCCAGCCAAGGTTTTGAGATATCCGGGGCAAACTCACTCGTCAACGCGGGCAGTGTGAATGTTAGAAATGTAAGCAGCCCGGACGGAAACGGAATCTTTGTAAACAACCCCACAGCGAGCCTTACCACAACGGGTGATGTAAATATCAAAACTGTTGAAGGTGCGAGCAACCACGGAATGCAAAACTGGGGCGGAGGCACGATAACAATCGGCGGCAACTTAAATATCAGCGACATCAGGTTCGGAAGAGCACTAAACTCCCGTGGCGGCTCAGTAACCGTCAGGGGTGCGGTAAACCTTTCGGATATGGGAAGAACCGGCGACGGCGGTCTCATTGAAACGATGGTAGATACAGCTAATAACCCGACAGATACAGTTACTGTTACTATGGGCGCTTTGAATATTCCCGAGCTTTCGCAGGCAGGTCCGAATGTCGTGCGCAGTTACGCACCGGGTTCAACAATCACTATAAACGGCGGCACGATTGGTAGCGCGACGACAACAATACGCTCTTCCGCGTTTCGCGTGGATCAGGGGCAAGTCAACCTAAACGGCGTGACAATAATGAATTGCCTTGATAATGCATTGCATCTAGGTCTGCGCGGGGGTACTACCGATGCAGGTACTATAATTGCTAATAACATAAATATTTCGGGCGGATTTAGAGTGGCATGGATAAGTAACGCAAATGCTGTGCTCGAGTTTAGAGGAACCAACAATTTCACAAACATGCTAAGCACGGCAACGGGCGCGGCTATAGCGCTTAATACTGACGGAGCGAAGCTGCGACTGGCGCAAAACGCTGTTGTTAACCTCAATCTTGCCGAGATTACAGGGGCGCGCACGGGAATCACGACAGGCGGAGCCAACCGTACTATTGAAGGGCATCCGACCAGTACACTGAATATATCAGGCGCGACATTAGGTACAACATCTCATGGTATTTCATTAACGGGAACAGCAAGTCACACGCTGGGTAACCTAAACATCAGTAACCCCGGCGGGCGGGGAATCAATCTGAGCGGCACAAGCCTTGCAGTCAGTGGCAGAGTCGATGTAGACGGCACCGGTGCAGATGGTATTTTCCTCGATAATAACAGCACACTTACCGCAGATAGTATCTATATTAAAAATAACAGAGCAAACCAAGGGCTGCAGCTTAATAACGCCAATACTCTTAATGCCAGATTTATCCGCATGGATAGTATATCCGGCAACGGACTCAGACTTTGGAACGGCACCTCAATGCCGACGGCAACCATTGAAACTCTTGTAGTTAACATTGCTGCGGAGGCGGCGGTCCGCCTCGATAACGCGGCGCAAACACCCGGCACGGTAAGCATCACAAACCTCTATTGGGTGGCTTGCGGCAGCGGTGCAAGAAGTGCTCAGGCAGTTACGCACATAAATATTCCTAATATCGTTAACGCTCTGCCAAATGCTGCTATAGCGCAACTGGAACTGATTATTGATTTGCTCCCGTCGGATGCTCCTGCTGCTGATGCTGATGATGGCGGCACGGCATCGAAGGCGGATGGTGAAATAGGCAAAGCGGCAGAGCCGCAGACGGGCGACGAGAAAGCCAAAGCACCCGAGCCGGACGGGGAGCCGGAATTAGAGCCGAGCGAAGAGGGCGACGGCGAAAAAACAAAGCCCGAGACGGGAATTAATGAAGAAATTAACGAAAGAGAATCTGATTATGCGATATGATTTGGTTTTGGAAAATCGAGAAAACTGGGCAGTCGCCGAAGATGAGTTTTTACCGGAGCATTTACGCAAATACGAAACTGTAATGGGTCAAGGCAACGGATATATGGGACTTCGCGCTGTCACAGAAGAATCTTATTCACTAAATACGGGGATAATGTGCGTTGCGGGAACCTTTGATATGATGCAGACACCTGTTTTATCGAAGCAGGCTCTGACAAACGAGCTTCCCAACTGCGCCGACCTTATATCCGCCCGCATTGAACTTGACGGGGAAAATCTTAGCCTGTCCGCCGGCAATCACAGCTCCTATTTACGTGTTCTGGACTTATACAGCGGAATGCTCAAACGCTCTTTTAACTACAGCACAGGCGATGGCAAGCAGATCGGACTTCGGTTTGAAAGATTTGTTTCACTTTTTGATAAGCATCTTGCGGGGCAGAGGATTTGTATTTTCCCGCAAACCGAGCCTGTAAAAATCAGTATAACAACAGGGATTTGCCCACGGCGCTTCGGGGAAATGCATTTTGTAAAAACCTCCCTCAGGCAGCAGGACTCCCGGATACAGCTTTCTGAAACCACAAAACAAAGTGGGATAGAGTTTATTTATACCGCCGAGATAAATCTATCTGTAGCAGATGGTGCAAAGGTTCAAAAAACTGTTAACGAAAACGATGAGTGCTGTAACTTCAAATATGATGTGACAGTTCCGGCAGGCTGTGAGCTTGTGCTGGAAAAATTATTCACTATTTCTACGACACGTGATATTGAAAATGACGGCATCACACCCGAAGATTTGCGATTGCGGGAATGGCAAAAGCTCGAGGAAGCAAAAACCCGCGGATTTTATCAGTGTTTTAAGGATTCTGCCGATGCATGGGCAAAGCTCTGGGAGCTATGCGATGTAAGAATCGACAGTGAGGATTCTTTTGACCAGCTTGCACTGCGATTTGCTGTGTATCACCTGACGGCGATGGCGCCCGTCCACGACTCACGAATGAACATCGGAGGTAAGGGTTTGTCGGGCACGAGATACAGCGGGCACACATTTTGGGATACCGAGATTTATATGCTTCCGTTTTTTGTGCATACCGCGCCGCAATCAGCCCGCTCGCTGCTTGAATACCGCTACCACTGCCTTGATGCCGCAAGACAAAAAGCCAGAGCTTACGGCTACAGAGGTGCTATGTACCCGTGGTCGGCGGCATGGGTTGATGATGTCGAGTGCTATCCCGACCGCAAATACGCACAGCATGAGCAGCATATAACCGCCGATGTAAGTTATGGAGTCCATTATTACTACGAAACGACCGGTGATTTGGACTTTATGCTCCGCTATGGCTGTGAGATTATCTTTGAAACGGCTGCATTCTGGCGCTCACGCCTTGAATGGTGTACAAAAAAACTGCGCTATGTAATCACAAATATAATAGGACCTGATGAGTATACCCTGTATGTCAGCAATAATGCCTTTACAAACTACATGGCTTTTTTCAATATCAAGCTTGCGATACGCTGGTATGAAACACTCAAAAATGAGCATCCGCATGTGTTTAAGGAGCTTGACGAAAAGCTGAAGCTTCAAGAAGAGTATCCCATCTGGAACAATCGTGTCGATAAGTTTTATCTGCCCGAAACTACGACGGAAGATATCCTGCCTCAGGATGATACGTTCCTGACGCTTAAAGAAGTGGATTTATCTGCGTACAGAGAGGGGCTGCGCTCGATTCGCACAGATTATCCCTACCCCGTTTACAGCAAGCTCAAAGCGTCAAAACAAGCGGATGTTATGGTATTGTTTCTGCTACTCGAGGATTTATTCCCGAAAGAGGTGAAGGCGAGCAGTTTTCATTTTTACGAGCCGCTTTGTGTGCATGAATCTTCACTGAGCCTTTGCTCATATTCAATGCTTGCCGCCGATGTCGGAATCGCGGATGAGGCTTACGAACTGTACCGTAAGGCTTGCCGCATTGATCTTGGCACCAGGATGGACTCGTGTGATGAAGGTATTCATGCGGCTTCGCTTGGTGGAGTTTGGCAATGCACTGTGTTTGGGTTTTTAGGTGTGCGGCTTTATGACGGAAGGCTCAGAATTACCCCGAGCTTACCGGAAAAATGGAAAGAGGTAAGCGCTAAAATTTGGTGGAAGGGTCAGCTGCTGGAAGTAACTGCCGACCATAACCGCCTTACAGTAGAAGTGCTGTCGGGAAAAGATATAGTAACAATGCTTACCCCTCGCGGAATTACTAAATTCAGCAAAAAGATTATGTTAGACTATGCGCCGGTAAGAGTATGAGTTTAACATTTGACAAAATTATCTGATTAAAGGAGCAAAAAAATATGGATACCGGCAAAATAATTACAGGCGACAACTGTGTTGGCTGCAATCTCTGCATTGCTGCATGTCCTTGTGATGAGGCAAATGTGGCGATTTTGGAGGATGGTGAAAATAGAGTTTATGTAGACGGATCGAAGTGTATCGCTTGCGGCGCATGCCTTCAAAGCTGCACCCACAATTCAAGGGATTATATAGACGATACGGAGCGTTTTTTTGCGGATTTGAAAGCGGGTAAGAAGATTTCGCTTATCGCTGCACCCGCGCTTCGATGCAATGTTCCCGAGTGGTCAAGCCTGCTGGGATATCTGAAATCCGCAGGTGTTGCAACTGTTTTTGACGCTTCATACGGCGCGGATATATGCACATGGTCGTATTTGCGTTACATTACCGAAAATAACGAGAGTGAAACAGGGCTGATTTCCCAGCCATGCCCTGCGATTGTTAATTATATCGAGAAGTATGTACCGGAGCTCCTATCGCGCTTGGCACCCATTCATAGCCCTGCAATGTGCACTGCTGTGTATATGAAAAAATACAAGGGGATGACGGAGTCTATTGCGTTTCTCTCACCTTGTGTTGCAAAGAGTTACGAGATTAGCGACCCGAACACGGAGGGGCTGATTGAGTATAACGTCACCTTTAAGAAGCTGCTGGAGTATTTGCAGGAAAACGGCGTGGATTACCGCAAAAGCAGCGCTACGGAGTACGACAATGAGGAGCATGGTTTAGGCTGCGTTTACTCATCGCCCGGTGGCTTAAAAGTTAATGTGGAGCGGCATATGCCCGGGCGATGGATTTATCAGGTGGAGGGTCAGCCCCATGTTTGCGAGTTTTTGCATGAGTATGTAAATGAGAGAGCAGACGCGCCTTTTCTTGTGGATATTTTAAGCTGCGAAAAGGGCTGTAATATCGGGTCGGGTACTTGCCGTGCTGAGGGCGACGAGGCGTATGCCGCAAGCAAAGCGATGTTTCGTGTTCCCGTTGCAGACGGTCCCGATTTTTCAGATTTTGATGAGAAGCTGGATTTAAGCGATTTTGTGCGTGGATATACTCCGAAAAAAATCATACCGGTTTTTGTGGACCGCCATGAGCTTGAGACGGCGTTTATTGCTATGCAGAAGCCAACGAGCGAACTGCGCTTAAAGGATTGCCGTGCCTGCGGTTACACTACCTGCCAAAAGATGGCGGTGGCTGTTGCCAAAGGTGTAAATCATGTGGATAATTGCGTCGACTACAGCAGGGCTGTTTTGAAGCAGCAAAGACAAGCGGCAAAGGAGTAATATCATGATTGATGTATTGATAATAGGATGCGGCATCGTTGGGGCATCGGCGGCGTATGAGCTTTCGCGGTATAAGCTGTCTGTCAAGGTTGTCGAGCGCCTAAACGACATAGCTGGTGAAACCACACGCGCAAACAGCGGGATAGTACACGCGGGCTACGACCCGGAGCCCGGCTCGGAGATGGCAAGACTCAATGTCCGAGGGAACGAGCTGATACGTGAGCTTTGCAAGAAGCTGGATGTGCATTTCAAGCAAAACGGCTCGTTTGTGGTTGGTTTTGATGATGCTGATAAGGCGACCATAGAAAAGCTCTACCGCCGCGGACTTGAAAATAAGGTCAGCGGACTTGAGATAATATCAGGCGACAAGGCGCGGGAGCTTGAGCCTAATCTTTCTTCAGAGATTGTCTGCGCTTTGAGTGTGCCGAGTGGCGGTATCGTATCGCCGTGGGACCTTGCGGTGGCTCTGGCTGAAACGGCTGCGCGAAACGGTGTTGAGTTTACACTTGGTGCTGAGGTTACGGGTATAAAGCGCATTGATGGC
>Ga0123356_10002730_pt1 | contig 18786 bp, 29 predicted proteins | sample TergutEmb28metaG_2_FD_92546 | JGI IMG/M metagenome (GOLD analysis project Ga0123356, IMG submission 92546) | Embiratermes neotenicus P3 segment gut microbial communities from Petit-Saut dam, French Guiana - Emb289 P3 | ecosystem: Host-associated > Arthropoda: Insects > Digestive system > Gut ...
GGCGGCGGCTCGCCCCGGTCTAAGGAGGGAAACATGCCAGCACGACAGCGCAGCGGCAACGGCAACGGCGGGATCATGGCGACGTCGCTGTCGGAGGGCACCGACCCGCAGGGCAACCCGACCGGGCTCGCCATGTGGGGCCAGGCAGGCGTCTACAACGCCGTTGACGACCGCTACCTCGCGGCGGCACTCAGCGGCTCTGACACGGGCGTGGTGCGCCCGGCGATCCTGACCGCAGCCTCGGGGCTGGTCGTCAACGTGGCGGCCGGGTGGCTGGCGGTGGCCTCGTGCGCCGACGGCACGCAGTGCGTGGTCGGGTCGAGGCAGACCCATCAGGTCACGCTGGCGGGCGGCCCGGCGTCGGGCACCCGCGTTGACTACCTGTGGTGCGACACCAACGCGGACGCTGGCACCTGGACGCTGCGAGTGCTGAGCCAGGCGCAGACCATCGGCCGGGTCGGGGTGTCGCTGGCGCGGATCGACGTGCCGCAGGGCGCGAACCTGTCCTCCCAGATGACGTTCACGCAGATGGTCCCGACGCTGCGCCCGCGCTGCGACGCGACCTGGCGGGAAGCCTCGTTCACGCCTATCGAGCTGACGCCCCGCTACCCGATCGCGCCGCATCAGCTCCAGGCGCACCGCACGTGGAAGATCCATGCGTGGGGCGGCGGGTTCCTGGGCGCGGCCCGGTCCAACATCCTGTTCGATGCCCGGTCGGGGCTGCTGGGCTCGGGCTGGGTCAACTTCGACCTCGCCGGGTCGGCCAGGGACGTCGGCGACTTCTCCCCGCGCAACGAGGTCAACTGGGACGCCGAGTGCATGATGAGCATCAACCCCGGCCGCGACCTGGTGCGGCTGGCGTGCAGCGTGCGGCTGTCCAACGCGACCCGCACCGGCTACCGGTGGGAGGGCCAGAAAACCGGCGTGCGGCAGCGGGGCCTCCAGCGGCTCTGGGCCGCCGACTGGTACTACCTGACGCTCGTAGCCGGGTGGCAGCAGAACAGCGCCGGGCAGAACCTCGTCTGCGTCGGGTCCACCTTCGAGATGTTCGAGCCGTTCGCATGAGCACGTCATCCGGCCTGGCGATGTGGGGGCAGCTCGGCAGCTACACCGCCCGCCACGACCGGCTCGTGCTGACCGCGCTGACCGGCGGGCGCACCGGCATCGCGCGGGCCGCGCAGTTCGTGCCCGGCTCCGGGCTGGTGCTGACGGTCGCGGCGGGCTGGCTGGCGGTCGCCGACTGCGGCGACAGCACGGTCGCGTGCCTGGGGTCGGTCGAGCAGTCGCAGGTCGAGGTCGCGGCGGGCGGCTCCGCGTCGCGCACCGATGTGGTCTGGGTGGACGTGTTCCCCGAGCAGGGACAGTGGGCGCTGGACCTGATCCCCGCCGGGTACGAGCAGGGCCGCACCGGGATCGCGCTCGGCGAGATCACCGTGCCCGCCGGGGCGACCGCCGTCTCCCAGATGAGCCTTCAGCCCTACCCGGCTGACTTCGCGCTCGGCGGCGGCGGGGGCGGGGCCGGATCACCCGGACCGCCAGGACCGCCCGGCCCGCCGGGGCCAACGGGACCCGCCGGGCCGACCGGCCCGGCGGGCACGCCGGGCACCAACGGCAGCAACGGCGCGACGGGGCCGACCGGCCCGGCCGGGCCTGCCACGTTCGCGCACGTCGGGCCGCAGGCACCGGGAAGCCCGGCCGTCGGCCAGATCTGGATCGACACGTCGTGACGACCCCCCCGGCCTCACCCCCGATCACGCTGGTGAACACGTGGTCGGCGAACGGCGGCTCCCCGAACGCGCCAGCGGTGACGGTCAACCCGAACCGGGTCGGTGACCTGATGGTCATCTGCTTCGGGCAGAACGTCGCCTCCCAGTTCGCCACGGGGGTGACCGGGGGCGGGGTCGCGCAGTGGCAGCGGGCCGCCGGGGTGGTCACGACGACGAGCGTGCAGGGGAACGAGATCTGGTGGGGTGTCGTCACGCAGACCGGCTCGCAGGCGGTCACGATGCAGCATCCGATGTCGAACTGGTGGCGGCTGCAAGTGCGGCAGTTCACCGCCGGGAACGCGGCGTGGAGCCGGGCCGCCGGGTCGCCCGTCGCGGAGACCGTGGCGTTCAGCCAGGGGCAGGCGATGACGTTCCCGGCGCTGGCGGCGGCCGGGCTGTACGTCGGGTCGGGGCTGGTGTTCTGGAACAACGCGCCGTCCGGGTGGACCGGCGCGCCGCCGTGGAACTGGGCCACGTTCAACAACGTGCTGGTGTCCCTGTGGCGGCTGGACTACCCGGCGGGCACCGCGCCGCCCACCGTCACGATGATCGACTCGGCGCAGCGCTGGTCCACGTGCGGGGCGGTGTTCGCTGCGGTGGCCACGGCCCCGGCTGAGCCGGTCACACGGGCGTGGAACGGCACGGCCTGGGTGACCGGGCAGCGGCGCGGCTGGACCGGCTCACAGTGGCGCACAGCGCGGGTATGGGACGGAAGTCAGTGGAGGTGAGATCATGACCGGCGGGCAGCTCCTGTGGGGCCAGTTCGGCGAGTACACCGCCCGTGATGACCGGATGGCGATCACGGCGCTGACCGGGGGCCGGGCCGGTGTCGTGCGCCCGGCTGAGTTCGCCCCGTCCACCACCGACCTGACCGTCACGGTGCGGGCCGGGTGGCTCGCGGTCGCGTCGGTCGGCGACGGCACGGTGGCGTGCCTGGGCTCGTTCGAGGACACCCCGGTCACGCTGGTGGCGGGCACGGCGGCGATGACCGAGCTGATCTGGGCCGACGTGGACCCCGACGAGGGCCGGTGGCTGCTGGGCGTGATCACCCCGGCCGAGGCCGACGGGCGGCCGGGTATCGCGCTGGCCACGGTGCAGGTGCCCGCCGGGGCGACCGTGGCGACGGCGGCGGCGGTCACCGGGGCTCCGCAGTCGTTCACCATCGAGGGCGCGATCGGCCCGCCGGGACCGGCCGGGGCACCGGGGCCGCAGGGACCAGCCGGGACCGGGGTGAACATCCGCGGTTCGGTCGGCAGCGTGGGCGCGCTCCCGCAGACCGGGAACACGCTCGGCGACGCCTACCTGGTGAACGGCGTGCTGTACGTGTGGACCGGCTCGCTGCCGTGGCAGAACGCGGGCAACATCCAGGGACCGCAGGGACCGCCCGGCCCGGCCGGGCCGCAGGGCAACCAGGGCATCCAGGGCTTGCAGGGCAGCCCCGGCACGCCGGGCACCAACGGGGCGCAGGGGCCGCGCGGCGATCCGGGGGTGGCGGGCACGCCCGGCACGAACGGGCAGCCGGGAGCGACCGGCCCGGCCGGGCCGCAGGGCGTGCAGGGGCCGCCCGGCGTCGTGACGATCCTCGACCGGACCAACCGGGTGCCCGGCGCGACCACCACCCCGGCGACCCCGATGGGCCGCACCTGGGACGTGCCGTTCAACGAGGCGCAGTTCGCCAGCGACAGCTACTGGATCGAGCTGGAGGGCTTCGGCGACGGGGCGTGGACCACGAACGGGCTGGAGCTGGGCATCGGCCTGTCCACCGGCACCGGCTCGACCCCGACCGGGGTGTCGTCGGTGGCCACGCACGGGAACATCTTCACCACCGGGACGCTGTTCCGCTGGGTCGGCCGGGCGCACCTGGTGATCGGGCCGCGCGGGTCGGGCCTCGGCGGCGGGCAGAGCCGCATCCTGCAGTACATGTCCGAGTTCCACCTGTGCATCCACAGCTCGCAGGTCAACGCCTCGTCCAACGTGACGATGGTCGGCCCGCCGGGCAACATCGACATCCCGGCGAACCAGATCCTGCGCTGCGTGCTGACCGGCCGGTGGCTGGGGCCGAACGCGGGCAACACGATCCGCTGCATCTGCAACCGGATCAGCGTCAACCGGAGCAACGAAACCGTCAGCCTGCTAGGAGGGTGAACATGCTGAGCCGACGTAACGCGATCATGTCCGAACCGGCGTGGCCGAGGGGGCGTGGCGACCCGGCCCAGGCCGCGTTCAGCATCGGCCCCCGGTTCCCCGAGCCGTTCGACACGCTGCCCGAGCTGCCCACCGGGCCGCAGCTCATCGAGGCGCTGCCCGCCGTGGTGAACCTGGCGCTGTACCAGGGCGACGACTTCACGCTGCGCATCGACGTCATGGACTCGACCGGGATGCCCTACGACCTGGGCGACGCGGTGCCCAAATCGCAGATCCGGGTGACGCCCGCCTCACCCGACATCGCCGGGGTCTTCGAGTGCTCGATCGAGGAGGGGTCGGTGCTGCTGCTGCACCTGACCCCGCAGGTGTCGTCGGCGCTGCCGCTGAACACGGTGTGGGACGTGCAGATCTCCCGGTACGACGGCGCGCGGGTCACCACCCTGGCGGCCGGGGCGATCATGCTCACTGCGGAGGTAACCCGATGAGCGAGCCGGAACGGGAACGGGCGCGGGCCTGGGCGCAGTCATCCGCCCGGATCGCGGTCGCGGTGGTCAACCCGAACCCGCGTGCCGTGGCGGGGGTGTCGGACGTGCGGACGGGGCCGCCCGGCCCGGCGGGTCCGGTCGGCCCGCAGGGTCCGCCCGGTGACATCGGCCCGCAGGGGCCGCCCGGTCAGGACGGTGCCGACGGCGCTCCCGGCGAGACCGGGGCGACCGGGCTGCCCGGCCCGGAGGGGCCGCAGGGTCCGGTCGGCCCGGAAGGACCGCAGGGGCCGCAGGGCCAGGCGGGCACCGACGGGGCTCCCGGCGCGACCGGGCAGACCGGCCCGGAAGGGCCGCAGGGACTCCAGGGTCCGCAGGGCGACCCCGGTGCGGGCGTGGCGATCAAGGGCAGCGTGGCCGACGAGGGCGCGCTCCCCCCGGCCGGTGAGCTGGGCGATGCGTGGATCACCGACGACACGGGCGAGCTGCACGTGTGGGACGGCGACGGGTGGCTGAACGTCGGGACGATCCGGGGACCGCAGGGCATCCAGGGACCGGAGGGGCCGCGCGGCGCGGCCGGGGCCGACGGGGCACCGGGACCGACGGGCGCGGACGGCCCGGAAGGGCCGCAGGGTCCGGTCGGCCTGACCGGGCAGGCTGGCACGAACGGCGCTGACGGTGCGCCCGGCGCGACCGGGGCCACCGGCCCCGAAGGTCCGCAGGGACCGGACGGGCCGCAGGGTCCGCAGGGACCGGCAGGACCGGACGGGCCGCAGGGACCGGCCGGGACCAACGGGACCAACGGGCAGGACGGCGCACCGGGCGCGACCGGGGCGACCGGCCCGGCGGGACCGCCGACGATCGCGCACGTCGGCCCGACCCCCCCGCCGTCGCCGTCCGTCGGCACGCTGTGGGCGGACACTAGCTGATGGCCGTTTACACGCTGTGGAATCAGGTCCCGCCGCAGAACCTGACACCCCCCTCGCAGTGGGTCGTTGACACGCCCGGCGGGGTGCTGACCAACGGGGTGTACTTCCGGGTGCATGAGCCGTGCGTACTGCGCGCGATCTGGCAGTGGAACGCCGGGCGGGCGGGCACGAACACGCCGACGGCTGTCCCGCACGCGATCGGGCTGTACCTGAATAACCCGCAGTGGATACTCGCCCGGCGGGCATGGCTGACCTCGGCTGACTGGAGCGGACCCGCTGACAGCGGGTGGATACGCGCGGCGTTCGACACCCCGTACCCGCTGGAACCCGACGTCTGGTACGTCGCGGTGATCGGCGGCGGCGGCGCCAGCACCGGAGGGACCGGCCCGTGGTATGCCTGGACGACGCAGTATTTCGGCGCGTCGCCCAACCCCGGCTTCCAGGGCGTCACCAGCGGCCCGCTGTACGCGCCTAGCGCCGCCGCCTCGCCGCGCGGCGTGCAGAGCGCATCCGCCTCGTTCAACAACACGCTGCACACGTTCACGTTCCCGGCCGGGGCGTGGCAGAACCTGAACAACTGGATAGACCCCGAAGTCGAGACCTGGACGCCCGCCCCGTCGGTCACCCCCTATCAGGAGGCCGTCGCCGCTGACCTGCCGTTCGCGTGGTGGCGGCTGGACGAACCGGCGGGCGCGGCGCAGGCACTCGACTCGTCCGGGCTGCGCTGGCATTCGGCGTCGATCGGGGGGACGCTGTTCGGGCAGAACCCCGGCGGCATCCCTCCGGGGCTCGGCAGCCGCGTGGCACGCTCCCCGTCCGCGCAGAGCGGCAGCGCGATCACGATCCCCGACCTGAACCCCGGCGAGTGGTCGCAGTTCACGATTGAGATGTGGCTCCGCGCCGCCGACGTGACCGGGAACCGCTACCTGCTCGCGAACGGGCAGACATGGGTCACGCCGTTCGCCGGGCTCGACCTGCGAACCGGAGCAAACGACCCAACGTGGAACTTCATCACCCGGCTCGGCGTCGGCGGCTCGGCGCAGTCGATCACATCCGGGTTCGCCCCCGTGGCGGGCACGTGGTACCACTACGCGGTTCGCCACACCGGGGCTAACGTCCAGCACTACGTCAACGGGCAGCAGGTAGGCACCGGAGCCGGGAATAACACCGGCTGGCGGCAATCCGCGCAGGGGCTCGGCGTGCTGTGGAACCCGCAGGACAACCGGCCGTTCCCCGGCTGGGCGTCCAACGTCGCTATCTACCCGAACGCGCTGACCCCGGAGCGGATTCTGGCCCACTATCGGGCGGGCATGACGCCGCTGGGGCCGAGCGGCGCGCAGATGAAAGCGTGGACCGGCTCGGCGTGGGCCGACGCCGAGCTGAAGCAATGGACCGGCACCGGGTGGGCACCCGTCCGCACGTGGACCGGCACCGAGTGGATACCGGAGGAGCAATGAACGGACACGACGACGAGGACTTCGACCCCGAGCACCCCGACCTTCAGCACGAGCAGCCTCCGGTCGAGTCGACCGACGACCCGGAGGACATGGCACCGGGTGAGGGCGAGACCGACGGCGGCGAGCTGCCTGCCGACATACCCGACGCACCCGAGGGGAGCCCCTGATGGTCGCCATCGTCACCCGCGCGCAGTGGGGCGCGGCGTTCACCATTCCGGGCGGCAGGCACGTCGCCCCGTCGGCGCGGCGCTTCTTCGTGGTGCACTGGCCGGGCAGCGCGGTCAGCTCCGACGAGAGGGCCGTCGTGCGGGCCATCGAGCGGTCGCACCGGCAGGGGCAGGGGTGGCAGGCCGCCCCCGGCTACAACTTCCTCATCGGCCGCTCAGGGACCATTTACGAGGGCTGCGGCAGGGACGTGCGGGGCATCCACTCGCCGCCCCGCAACACCGACGGGTGGGGCATCTGCTGCATGATCGCGGTCGGCGAGAATCCGCCGCAGGCCATGCTGAACGCGACCCGCGCGCTTTACAACTGGCTGAACGGGGTCGCCGGGCGCACCCTCTCGATGAGCTGGCACGGGCAGCACTTCGCCACCGAGTGCCCCGGCCCGAACCTGCGATCATGGGTGCAGCGGGGGATGCCCGCGACCGGCGGGGCTCCAGCACCAGCACCTTCCGTCCCAGGCCCCGCCGGTTCCCCGCCGTTCCCCGGCCGCGTCCTGCGGCAGCCGCCGATCATGCGGGGCGACGACGTACGCCAGTGGCAGGCCCGTGTGAACCAACGCGGGTGGCGGAACGTCCAAGTGGACGGAGCCTACGGGCCGATCAGCGAGGGCGCGTGCCGACAGGTGCAGCAGATAGCCCGGCTGACGGTGGACGGGCGGGTCGGGCCTAACACGTGGCCCGCTACCTGGCGTGACTCCCAGGGACCGCCGGGCACCCCCGCACCGGCACCGCCCCCGCCTCCTGCGGCCCCGGCGGTCCCCCCGTTCCCCGGCCCGATCCTCAGACAGCCCCCGATCATGCGGAACGAGACCGCCCGCCGCTGGCAAGCGCGGATGGCTCAGCGCGGCTGGGCGATCACCGTTGACGGTGCCTACGGGCCGCGCTCCGAGGCGACCTGCCGGGAGTTCCAGCGGCGGTTCAACCTGTCCGTGGACGGGCGGGTCGGGCCGATCACGTGGGAGAGGACGTTCCGGCCATGAACGAGCGGAAGGTGACGGCGGCGTGCCTGGGCGCGCTCATCGGCGGCGCTCTCATCTGGCTGCTGGAAACCTACGTGTTCACCTACGGGGCACCGGGCGTGCTGGAGCAGTTCATCGACTGGCTGGCCCCGCTGGCGGGGGCGGCGGCGTTTGCCTGGCTGGCCGCTAAGGCACCCGCAGCGGCCCGCAGCGGCCCGCAGGGCAACGGCAGCGGCCCCGCACCAGCCTTAACCGGTACGGGGCCGCTACGGGCCGCTCAGGGGCCTTTACTCGTCGGGTGGCGGCGCGGGCAGGATCATGTCCACTACCTCCCAGATCATCGCGTCGGTGGCCTCGGTGATGCCGTGCCTGTCGAGCGCTGCGCGGATGCGGCTGAACATGTCGGCGCGCATCTCGTCGCGGTGCATGGCTTCGAGCTGCGCGCGCAGCCGTTCGGAGATCGCCATCAGTCCTCCCCGTCCCGCTCGCGGAGCAGGTCGCTGATCTGCCCGTCACTGGCCCCGGTGGCCTTCGCCAGCCGCCACGCCTGCTGATACGGCAGGTCGTCACGCCAGATCGCCTCGGGAGGCAGTGCCATGCTGCCGTCTTCCATGTCAGCGATCACCCGGTCGAGCTGCGGACCCGAGCACACGTACGCCGGGTGCGGCAGCCGGTGCAGCTCGCGCCCCGGCGGCGGCGGCTTCGGCTCCCACCTGACGGTCATGGCTCGCCCGCCCGGTTCACGGAGAACACGATGACCTGCTGGAACTGGTCGAGCATCTGGCTGAGCGCGCGGTCCACGTGCACGGCGCAGCAGGCGAACCCCTGGCCGGGGAAGTGCGGCTCGTGCTGGTCCGGCCGGATCATGTAGTCCGCGTCCACCGTGTCGCCGTCGTGCCAGGAGATATCACAGAAGTGGAGCTGGCTCACGACGCAGCCTCCTCGTCGTCGGGCTCGTACTCTTCGCGCACGACTTCGAGGCTCTGGCAGCCGTGGCACCGGTAGCGGAAGTGCCGCCCGGCCAGCGGCCGGTGAACCGGGGCCGGACCCTCGGCGATGAGGAGGTCGAGGTTCCAGGTCTCCATCTTCTCGGCCAGCTCCATCGCCAGCTCGGGCCGCTGGAACGCCCCGTAGAACCGGTGATACCGGTACACCGTCGCCGGGGACAGCTCCAGCATGTGAGCCATCTCGGCGCGGGTATAGCGGTCGCTGAACCCGTCGAGCACCTGCCCGAACCGCCACGCGGCCCGCAGGCTGTTCCCGCTGGCGCGGGTCACGGAACGGTAGGCGTCCCGCAGCATCACGCCGTCGGCACTGTTGATCTTCGGCAGCCTGGTCATTTCTTCTCCTTGAGGGTGTGACCGCAGCGCGGGCAGGTGGGCGGGCGGAACGGGCGGCCTCTCTCGCTGCACAGCTCCTCGACCTTCACGCCGTACAGCTCGGCGAGGGAGATGAGGATCGCGGCCGACGGCATCCGGGTGCCGGTTTCGTACTGGGTGATGGCGGCCCCGCAGCGGCCCAGCCGGGCAGCCACGGCCCGCTGCGACAGGCCCGTCTTCTGGCGGGCTGCGCGCAGCCGCGCCGGGTCGAACACGACGCTCACGTCGCCTCACCCCGCAGCCGCGAAACGCGCTCCATCAGCCGGTAGGCGCGGCGCATGTATTCCACGGCCTGCCATTCGAGCTTGTCGGCCTGGCGGCGGCGCAGGTACGCCGGGTAGGTTTCGCCGGGTTCCCGGTTGCACCAGTACTCGGCGTTCAGCGTGCCTTGCTCGATGACCTCGGCGATGGTGACCACGGTGGTTTTCATTCCGGCTCCACCGGCCTCTCGGGCATGGGCACGTCGAGGAGGGCCTGCACGAGTATGTCGAGCGACTCCACGATGCTGCCGGTGGCGAAGGTGCCTTCGGGGTTGGTGGTCGGGTACATGATGTGCGCCTCGGTGTGGGTGCCGCGCGGGGCCATCACCGCGTACTGCGTGCCGCCCCGGTCGACGGCGGTCATGAACCGGACCTCCACCCGGTCGGGCCGCCTGCTGACGCGCCGGGCGTAGGCGTCGGCCTTAACCGTCTCCCACTCCACGTCCTGCATGGGCACCGTCCACGACTCACTGTAGAACGCTGCGCCGTGCAGCCCGGTGGGCATCGGCGGCCGGGTGCCGAGCAGTTTCCCGACCGCCGCGCCGCTGGCGAGCTGTTCGAGGATGCGGGGCGCGGGTGCCTTGCGCCATTCCTTCTCGGCGATCGGCAGCTCCTCCAGGGCGGGCTCGCCGCCGCGCAGGATCACCAGGTAAAGGGCGGGGGGTTCGTTCCACTCGCTGCGCGCCGCCACGTTGTCTGTGAGGCATTTGAGAATTGCCTCGTGCACGGCGCTCATTGTCGGCCGCCCGGCGTGAATGCCGTGGCGGCCCCCCCCGAATACGGGGGAGACCCATTTGATGCGGGCATTGTGTAATTGTTCCTTCCGGGGAAACGGTAAGTTGCCAATTAGTTTATGCTGGTAAGCCGTGCGGCGTAAGCGGTTTGCAGCGCTCAGTTACCCCCCGTAGGCATGTAACCGGGTGACTGCGCCTGCCCCTAAAGGGCCGGGTTGGGTTACCCGGTTACAGGGTATGGTGGTTACTGCGGGGGCAAAGTGTGCCCCTAGCAGGAAGGAACCACCATGAATCGCAATCGCAAGCGCCGGGCTGACACTGGCCCGGTCATACCGCCCAACACCTGCCCGGCGTGCTCCGGGCTGGGCACCGGCCACCGCTACGGCTACGCGCGGGTGTCCACCGACGACCAGGACGTCAAGGCGCAGCGCATGACCCTTGAGGCCGCCGGGTGCTGCAAGATCTTCACCGACGAGGGCGTATCCGGCAAGCTCGCCAGCCGCCCCGGCTGGGACGTGCTGCGCGGCTTGCTCGCCGAGCACGACATGCTGGTCACCACGAAGGTTGACCGGCTGGGCCGCAAGGTGAAGATCATCTACTCGATCACCGAGCACCTGGAGAAGATCGGCGCGAACCTTACCGTGCTGAGCCTGGGCAGCGGGGCTATCGACACGTCGGACCCCTTCGGCAAGATGCTGTTCACCATCATCGCCGTGTTCGCCGAGTTTGAGGGAGACATCATCGTGGACCGCATCACGGACACGCTGGACGCCGCCCGCGACAGCGGCAACATGCGCAAGAGCCGGGGCGGCAGGCCGCCGCTGGGCTTCCGCTGGGACGGCAAGAGCCCCGACTGGGAGCTGGACGAGAAGACCGGCGACTACCTGCGCCGGGCCGCCGCCCGCGTGCTGGCAGGCGAGGCGGTGGCCGCCGTGCACGCCGACCTCGGGCCGATCGCCAACCCGACCACCGGGAAGACCGTCACGGCGAAGATGCTGCGCACCGCGCTGCTGAGCCCTGCCAGCGCCGGGATGATCACCGACGGCGACGGCGAGTTCGTGCGGGACGCCAACATCGGCGGGCCGCTGGACAAGGCGACGTACGTGCTGCTGAAGGCCGAGGTCTTCCAGCCGCGCACGCGGGGCGGCCCCGTGGACGCTGAGGGCCGCTACCCGCTGGGGCCGGTGCTGGTCTGCGGCAAGTGCGGGAACCAGCTCAACGGCGAGCTCCACCGTCAGCGCAAGCGCGGCGGCGGGTACACGGGCGTGACGTTCGACATGTACTCCTGCAATAACCCGCACCCGGCCACCGGCCACGACAGGCCCTGCCGGGGGACATTCATCCGGGCGGCCGAAGTGCACGAGCTGGTCAAGGCGGCACTGGCCGAGTGGGGCACCACCCCGGCGGCGCGCCGGGCCGCCGAGCAGACGCCTGCGCCCGACGCGCGGGAGGCCGAGCTGGTGGCCCGCATCCTGAAGCATCAGGGCTGGCTGTCGGAGCTGTACGCCGACCGGGAGCTGATGGGCGAGGATGAGTTCGCCGAGCAGGCCGAGCGTTACCGGGGGCTGCTGCAGACCGAGCGCGCCGAGCTGAAGGCGCTGAAGCGCACGCAGCAGCAGGCCGACGAGCCGCTGGACCTGTCCGACTGGGACAAGCTGCCGACGGCAGCCGCGAAGGTCACCGCCGTGCGGACGGCGCTGGTCTCACCGCTGGTGGTGCAGCCCGGCAAGGGCTACCCGAAGATCGACCCCGCCGAGCGTGTCGAGATCACGCTGCGTACACGGCGGTGATACGGTTAGGCACTGTGTGTCGGTTGTGCGGGTGTGAGGCCCGTCCCCTGGCCGGGGGGACGGGCCTCTTGCCATTAGCAAACGTTTTGCCACATCATGGCCAATCCCATGCACGTGCATGGGGCCGCGTGGCACACTGGGCGAGAGGACAAACCTCTTCTGACCTGGGTGACTGCGTGAGTACTACCGCAGACGCATACCCGCCCGTGGGGCGGGCAGGGTAGGGGCCTAGGGTGGCACGCGCGAGGGAGTCCCCAAAAGCGCAGGGGGGGGCGAGCCGCCGGGGAAACGGCACTTGTGGCTCGCCTCCCCCTGCTTTTTGTGGCGGGCAGTGACGCAGCAGGGGTGACCCGCACGGGTCGGCGTGCGCTGCCCGCGCCCCCGATGGACCCGAAGGCCCGGGGATACCAATCACCCTCGGGGCTATTCAGGGGCTAGCGGCGCTATGCGCCGCTAGCTTGAACAGTACGCTGCCACTTACCGGTGCGCCCCCCCTTTGGTTAACATTCAACCAACGACTTTGCAGCGGCCATTCAGCAACTAGTTATTTCCGGCCAGAATCGGCCAGCGGTAACTAGTTAATTCCGGCCAGGCGCGGACACGCGCGGCCAGTTCCGGCCAGCGCGGGGGGTATTTGCTGCCCACCCTTGACTACGCACAGTGACGGCGCTGAGGATGGCAGGGCCGGGGAGGGCATCGACGCAGGTCGCAGCGGCTCCCCGCCTACCACGTCGGCTACCTCCCCCTATGCCTTGGGAGGGGTGACGATGGTGATGTCCGCGCGGCCGGAACGGGTCATCAGGCTGGCTACGCAGCGTGGCATCACCCCGACGCCCGCCGGGCTGGCCGCCGCCGCCGGGGTATCCGAAAGGACTACGCGCCGTCTGCTGCACGGCGAGGGGATCGGCGGGACGAGCGCGTGGCATGTGTGCCGGGCGCTGGGTCTGACCGACGCGGGGGAGCTGTTCGAGGAGGACGGCAGTGCTCAACCTGGAGAAGTTCCGCGCCCGGCTGCGCAGGCAGATCGCCGCGATGGACCCGGAGCCCGACCCGGCGCTGGTGGAGGAGATCGTGGCGAGGGAGGCGGCGCTGCGGCTGGAGAACGCGGCGCGGGCGGCCACGGCGAAGCCTGGCACGAGCGGCGGCGCAAGGGCATCGGCGCGAGTGACATCGCGGGCATCCTCGGGGTTAGCCCGTGGGCGTCGCCTTACAGCGTGTGGCTCGACAAGGTGGGCGGCGGCAGCCCGGCCGACAGCGGCGGGGGCGGCTCCGAGCGGATGCGGTGGGGCCTGGCGTTCGAGGACCAGATACTCACCGAGGCGGCCCGCCGCCTGGCGGTTGAGGTGACGGGGCGGCAGGTGGCCTTGGAGCATCCCGCCTACCCGTGGGCGCGGGCCACCCTCGACGGGACGTTCGCCGAGCCGGGCGGCGACGCCGACGCGGGGGCGATCGAGGTCAAGACGACCGGCGAGCAGAGGTGGGCCGGGGTGCCGGTCTACTACGAGGCTCAGGTGCAGTGGCAGCTCGAAGTCGGCGACCTGCCGGTGGGCTGGGTGGCCACGCTGCACGCGGGGCAGCGGCTGTCGCTGTGGGTGGTCGAGCGGGACAAGGAGCTGGGCGAGCGGCTTGTATCGGTCGCTGAGCGGTTCTGGGAGCGGCACGTGCTGGCTATGGTGCCGCCGCCGATCGACGGCTCAGCGGCCACGTCAGGGGCCATAGCGGCGCGTTACCGCAGCACCGTGCCCGAGCTGGTCGCGGACCTGTCCCCGGTGGCGGGGGCGGTCGAGGAGCTGCGCGAGGTCAAGCGGCAGATGGCCGAACTGAAGGCGCGCGAGGCCGGGCTGAAGAACCAGATACAGGCGTGCCTCGGTGCGGCCGAGGCCGGGGCGGTCGGGGGGGTGCTGGCCGTCACGTGGCGCAAGCACGATCACCGGTCGCTCGACACGGAGCGGCTGCGCGACGAGCAGCCGCAGATAGCCGAGAGGTACACGGTCAGCGAGCCGCGCCGCACGCTGCTGCTGCCCGGAAGGGACAGCACATGACAGACGAGCTGAGGACCGCGGTCGCCCGCCGGGAAGCGGACGCCGACGCGCCGCTGCCGACGGTGGCGGCGTTCGGCCCGCCGGATCAGGTTCGCATCCTGCAGATCATCGGCCTCGACCCGCGCGACCCGAGAGCGCACGCGGTCGTGGCGGTGGCCGAGCGGTACGGCCTCGACCCGGTGCTGGGCCACATCCTGATCCTGCCGAAGTCGAACCGGCCGTACATCACGCGGGACGGGTACCTGCACATCGCGCACCGGTCGGGCAAGTTCGACGGGGAGGAGGTCACCGACGGGCCGCGCCGGGACCGCACCGAGAACGAGTGGACCGCCACGGTGGCCATCTACCGGAAGGACATGTCGCGGCCTATCGCGTTCCCCGGCCGGGCCGGGCTGTCACTCGAAAACGGGCCTGAGATGGCGCTGGCCCGCGCTGAGCGGCGCAGCCTCAAGCGGGCGTTCGACGTGACGCTGCCCCCGGTGTTCGCGGAGGACGAGTGGGATGACTCCCGGCCGCTGGCGGTGCTGCGCCCCGCAGAGGCCGCCCAGGCGGTCGCAGATGCCTCACCGCCGCCGCCTGGGCCTGGGGCCGAGCCTATCAGCGACGACGCCCGTAGGGCCGTCCTGGCGGGGTTCAGGGCCATCGGGGTGACGGGCCGGGATGAGAGGCGGCGGCGGCTGCGGCTGGTCGCCGAGTGGACCGGCCACGAGGCCGAGTCGCTGAACGACCTGACCATGCGGGAGGCCGCCGACGTGCTGGCCCACCTGCAGGCGCGCCGGGACCAGCTACGCGAGCACGCCTCTGATGAGGCAACCGGGGCCGGCGGCACTGACAGTGAGACCGTCGGGGAGGTAGACCCCGGTCGCCGCGCGGGTGGCCCTACCCGCATGCCCAGCGTAGTCGCCCCGGATGAGGGCGACCCCGGCGACCCCGTGGACCCGCCCGCTAGCGCGGCTAAGCGCAACGAGGTCATCGCGGCGCTCGACCGGGCGGGGGTGCCGGGCAAGGCCGACAAGCTGGAGCTGCTGGCCGCGTGGACGGGCCGCCCGGTGGCCTCGACGGGGGAGCTGTCCGAGGCCGAGGCCGACATGGTGCTGCGCCGTGTCGGGGCTGGCGACCCGTGATGGTGCTGCCGATGCTTCCCGAGCACGAGCTGGCGGTGATCGCCGAGCGGGTGGACCTGTTCGCCAACTACGGCGATGCGGACGCGCTGCGCCCCGGTGACGTGCTGGCGCTGCTGGGAGAGGTCGAGGCGCTGCGCCGCCTGCACGAGCGGGACGTGCGGCTGTACCGGCAGGCACGCGATGAGGCGACCTACTGGGCGATGAAGTTCCGCGAGCTGAAGATCCGCACCGAGTCGAAGGGAGAGAACCGGTGATCGCTGTCCGGGCGATGAAGGCGCGCCGCGCCTCGACGCTGGCCTGCGGCCACCACGTGCACGCCGGGACGGTGATCGTCCAGCGGGCCGGTGCGTGGGTGTGCCGGGCCTGCGTCATCGAGGAGGGCCGTCAGCGGCCCGCAGAGGCCGCTACGGCGGCCCGGAAGGAGTTGCACATGGACCTGCCGATCAAGACGACGCTGAGCCTCCTCGACGGGCTGGCGCGGTCTAACGGGCACCGGGCGGTCGCCGACCAGCTCGCCGGTTCGCACGTGAAGCAGACGCGGCGGATCGAGATCCTGGCGGCGCTGCTGCGCCCCGGCCACGGCGAGGCGGTGGCCGCGATCCTGGGCGAGAAGCCGCCACCGGAGGCCGCGCCGTGAGCCGGGGCAAGGGCAAGCGGCTGGCCGCGCGCCGCCGCGCCGCTGCCCGCGTGAAGAACGCCGACCGCGCGGAGATCCTGGCCCAGCTCATCGCGGAGCACAACGCGGTCGCTGCGAAGACCGCCGCGCGCCGCCGGTTGAGCTGGCGGGACTACTCGATGCTGCGGGGGCAGTGATGAGCCGCAGTAAGGGGAACCGGGCCGCCGGGTGGGTCGCTGATTTCGTGCGGCCCTGGTTCCCGCATTCGGAGGCCACGCCGAACAGCCGGGCGGGCCGGGACGTGCTGGGCACGCCGGGTATCGCGTTCGAGGTCAAGACGAGCGCGGACTGGCGGCCCAACGAGTGGATGGCCCAGGCCGCGAAGTACCCGCTCGACGGCACCGAGCTGCCGGTGCTGGTGTACCTGCCGCCGGGGCTGGGCCAGGTGCGGGTCGGGGAGGCGATGGCGATCGTGCCGCTGCGGCGGCTGATGCCGCTGGCCGCAGCGGCCGGGTACGCGCCGGGAGGTGCGTCATGAGCGTGGGCGACAAGTGGATCAAGCTGGAGTGCGGCTACCCGCGTAACCGGAAGATCCGGGCGATGGTGCAGCGGAACGGCGCGGACGGGATTCTGGCCCGCGACATGTACGTGCAGCTCGTGCTGTACTGCCGTGCCGAGGAGACCGACGGGGTGGTTCCGGACTACGAGACGCCGCTGCTGATGCACCCGCTGCCATCGGAGGACGTCAAGCACCTGCTCAAGCTCCTGCTTGACGCGGGCTTGATCACCAGCTCAAGCGACGGCTCCGGCGAGACCGTGTTCAACGTGGTCGGTTACGTCGAGCGCAACGGCACCAAAGCGCAGCATGTAGCTGAGCATCTGGCCCACGTTGAGAACGGCCGGACGGGCGGAAAAGCGCGCGTTTCTGCTGCTACAAGCCCCGACCAAGCCCAGGCTAAGCAGCCGCTCAAGCCAAATCCGGTTTTGGCTTCAAGCAGAGAAGAGAAGAGAAGAGGAGAGAGCTTGCCCCCTAACGGGGCAAGCTCTCCCTCCGCGCGCGTGAGCGAAAACGCTTGGGCCGATCTCGGGGGCGGCGCGCCCGCCCCGGCTTCGGCCGGGGCCGGGCCGGTCGCGCCTAACGCATCACCGGCACGCCGCCACCCGTCCAGCCAGACCGTCGGCCAGGCGCTCGCCGTGGGACGCGGCACCCCGGCCACCGACGAACAGCGCACCGGGCACCTGGCGTCGATACGGGCCAGCCTCAACCTGCCCGGCAGGCAGCCGTCCCCGCCCGAACCCCAACCCGGCACCGACGAGAGGGAGCCTCCGTTCTGATGGCGATCAACCTGCCGGTCGACTACCTGACCGGGACATGCAACTGCGGCGGGATGGTGCGGGGGACCGCACCGGAGGTTCACGCGTGGCTGGCCGGGCACCGGGCGACGCCGTGGTGCGGGCAGGTGCGGGTGCGCGGGCCGCGCGGTGAGCTGATCACGGGGCCGCGAGAGGAGCGCGGTGATGTTCCTCCGGGATGACGTGGCCGACGTGCTGTGCGCGGCGCTGGACGACGCGGCGCATTACCGGGCGCTGCTCGCGGACGGGTGTCCGGGGCGGTGCGCGGAGCGGGGCCAGACCTGCGACACGTGCGCGGCTGACCGGGAGGCGGCGGCCGAGTACGAGTGGCTGTGCGACCTGCTGGCCGAGGAGGCGGCGCTGGCGGGGGAGCTGCCGCCGCCGTCGCCTGCGCCTGGCCGCCCGGACCTGCGCCTGGTGCAGACCGTGCGGGTGGCCGGGGGGCGGCTGTGAACGGGGTGCGGTTCGACCTGGCGGGGTGCGCGGCGCTGATGCTGGCCGGGGTGGCGACCGCCGCGTACGGGGGGCAGGCGGGGTCGTGGTGGCTGATCGGGCTGGGGACGGTGATGTCGGCGTTCAGCGTGCTGCTGGCGGTGGCGTTCACCGAGGGGTGGCGCAACGGGGATGAGTTACGATGCGACCGGGAGGGGGCCGAACGGCGGGAACGCGGAAGGCCCTGGTTATGGCGCTGACGGCCAGGCAGCGGAGCAGGCTGCCCGCTTCGGCGTTCCTCGACCGCCGGTTCCGCCGGTTCCCGGTGCCGACCGCCGCGCAGGCGCGGGCCGCCGGGATATCCCAGGCGCAGCGGCTGCGGACCCTGCGGAACGCGCTGAGCCGGGCCGGGCAGGCCCAGCCGAGGCGGCAGGCGCGGGGCCGGGCCGGGCGCATGGTGACCGTGAAGACGGTGACTCCGTCGGTCGCGCGCCCGGCGGTGCGGGCGCGGGCCAGCGGCAAGATCGAATCCCTCAGCACCCGGCGGCGCGCTTCGGGGGGTGCCCGCCGCCGGGCCTCGACGTCCCGCCGCCGCGCCCCCTCCCGCTCCGCGCGGCGGCGGGGCGCTACCCGGAGGCACTGATGCCGACCCGCCCCCCGACGGCTTGCACGTCGCCCGGCTGCGCTAACCCGCGTCCCTGCTCCAGCCACCCCCGGTCATGGGGCGAGGGGATGCGCGGCCGGGCGATGCCCCCCGGCTGGGCCGCCACCCGCAGGCGGATCATGCTGCGGGATGCGTTCACCTGCCGGGAGTGCGGCGGCCCCGCGACCGAGGTTGACCACATGCTGCCGGGCGTGGAGGGCGACGACTACCTGCGCGCCATGTGCCACGGCTGCCACGCGGCGCGCACGGCGGCCCAGGCCCAGGCGGCCCGGCAAGGGCACTCAGCGCCACGCTGGCGGCCTAACAGCGGTAACCCCGTGCCAAGGGCGCAGGCGCGGCCAGCGGCCGTCTACGGCCCGTACAGAGGCGGTGACGGCCAGTGAGCACACAACCGGCAAAAGCCCGAAACCCGGCCGCGCGGAAGAGCCAA
>Ga0123356_10002731_pt1 | contig 18785 bp, 19 predicted proteins | sample TergutEmb28metaG_2_FD_92546 | JGI IMG/M metagenome (GOLD analysis project Ga0123356, IMG submission 92546) | Embiratermes neotenicus P3 segment gut microbial communities from Petit-Saut dam, French Guiana - Emb289 P3 | ecosystem: Host-associated > Arthropoda: Insects > Digestive system > Gut ...
GTCACGGCCCGATCGTGCACGTTGATCGGATGATGCAGGTCCATGATGCCGGCCGCGTGTGCCACCTGCTCGCGCGGCACGCGCACCGACACCACGACACCGCCTTCTCTGATGGTGTCACCGTAGACGGTCGCCTCGTATCTGCTGATGTCATCACCAAAGAGCCGTTGCCAGAGTCCCATGGACTTCGGGCCGCCGGCCTTGTTCTGGGCCAGGCGTGCTTGATCCAGAATACTGATGTCATCGCGATGGAAGCCGCCCGCCTTGAGACCGTTCACCGCGGCCATGGCGTGCTCGTTGTTGTCAAATGCAGCGACTAGCGTTTCGAAAGCCATATCAGGTTTCCTCTGGTTTGCTCTCAGTGATTGAGCCGGTTGCCCCACCTTGAGTGGCATCCGGTTGGCCTGCCGGGACATGGGTAATCTCGGCTGTTTGATGCCGCAGTTGTACCGTCTCCTGGTAACGCTCCGTCGTTTGCAGGCGCTGGATGTGCACTTCTTCCTTGAGAACGAGCCTACGTTCCACGACGAGGGTCTCCTCGACGATGGGGATGATTGTCAGGCCCCCGTCGTCCCTCACCGGTGGAATCGCATCGATCACGCGGCCGATCGGAACTCGCTTGACCTCGACGTTGGTACGCGCGAGCAGCTGATCGATGAGGTGATCGCGCGTATGTGTAACGGTTGACACCCGTACCCTACCGGTCTCAACCGTCTCGAGCTCAACGGTTGCATCCTCCGCGAGCAGCTGCAGCACATCCGGGTCCGTGCTACCAGGGCGCGCGCCACGCGGCGGGCCGCTGTCGTTGCCTGGCCGGGTCGGCTCAGGCTGCGGTGGCTTGGCTTCCATGTAACTTCAAGGGCAAAGTGTCTTTCACGGGCAAAGCTGTAGTTGCTTCGTGCGTCGAAATGAGGCGCCCTCAAGGCGCCCAAGCTCCGGCTTGGGTTGGCTTGATCTGCGCGAGCTCGAAGGCTCCGCCAGGGTGTGCACACGATACGCGCTACTTCTCAGATTGCAAGAAGCCAAATTCCTACATGACAAACTCAACCTGTGGCACGTCTGGGATGCCGCAGCAGCTCAAGCTAGCTGGCAAGCTTGCGCTCGGCCATCCCGAGTTGCAGGTTCGTTGGAGTTGGCAGGCGCTGTTGTTTACGCCCGCATGACTGCGAACAAGACCGCAAGTAGACAGCGACACGACGCGCCAAAAGAGGGCTTCGGCTTGGGGAGTTGATCGAAGCGGACGAGAGGCGCGCCGCGGGAGCGCGCAGCGTCGCAGCGGGCACGGCGCTGTGGCGCTTGCGAGTGCGGTTACCGGTGAGCTCTCAGGTGAGCGCGCGCGCCTTGGGTGTCATTCCGGCCGCTCGGCGCGCGAGGCGCACTCGGTCATGCGCGCAAGCAGCAGAGAGCGCTCGCGGATGTTGCGTGCGAGATCCGCGGCGCATGAGAATTCGACTCGAGCCTCTGCGAAGCGGCCGAGCTTCTGCAGCAAGTCCCCGCGCACGCTCGGCAGCAGGTGATAGCCGTTGAGGCTCGATTCCTCGCACAGCGTGTCCACGATCTGCAAGCCGGCCGCCGGCCCGTAGGCCATCGAGACCGCCACCGCACGATTCAGCGCGATGACCGGCGACGGGTTGAGCGCGGCCAGCGCATCGTAGAGTGCCACGATGCTCGGCCAGTCGGTCTCCTGCGCCGTGCGAGCGCGTGCGTGACAGGCGGCGATTGCGGCCTGCAAAGCATAGGGACCGAGGGTGCCACCCAGGGCTTCGGCGCGCTCGAGCGCCGCCAGGCCTCGGCCAATCATGAGCTGATCCCAGCGGGCGCGATTTTGCTGCAACAGCAGGATGGGCTCACCCAGAGGCCCCGTTCGTGCGGCCGTGCGGGAGGCTTGCAGCTCCATCAGGGCGATGAGGCCGTGCACTTCAGCCTCCTGCGGTGTCAACCCGGCAAGGATACGCCCGAGACGCAGCGCCTCCTCGCACAGCGCCGGCCGCATCCAGTGCTCACCGGCGGTCGCGGCATAGCCCTCGTTGAAGATCAGGTAGATCACCTCCAGCACCGAGGCGAGCCGGGCAGCGCGCTCGGTCGTGCCGGGAACCTCAAAGGCTACGTGCGCCGCGGTCAGCGTGCGCTTGGCGCGCACGATTCGCTGCTGCATGGCGGTCTCGGAGACGAGAAACGCCCGGGCGATCTCCAGCGGGGTGAGCCCCCCCAGCAGGCGCAGAGTGAGCGCGACTCGGGCCTCCATGGGCAGGACCGTGTGGCAAGCCGCGAAGATGAGCCGCAGGAGATCATCACCAATCTCCTCGTCGTCGTCGATGCCGTTGCCTGGCAAGTCAGATTCGTCAGTCATGATCGCGACCTTGCGCTCCGAGAGCTTGAGATGTCGCAGGTGGTCGATTGCGCGGTTCTTCGCCGTGGTCATCAACCAGGCACCGGGATTGTCCGGCGTTCCGGTGCGCGGCCACTGCTCGAGAGCTGCGACGAAAGCATCCTGGGCGAGCTCCTCGGCGCGGCCGACATCGCGCAGCATCCGCGCCAGCCTGGCGATGATCTTCGCCGATTCCATCTGCCAGACAGCCTGGATGGCTCGGTGCAGGGCGGCCGCATCGTCCCCGGGGGTACCTCGCTCGTTGGGCCGTTTCATTGAAAACATGGACCCAGCTCGCGCACCTCGATCGTGCACCACTGCGCGGCAGGGCACTCCCGAGCAATCGCGAGTGCCTGCTCGCGTGTCTCGCACGTCAGGAGAAAGACACCCCCGACCATCTCCTTCGCCTCGGTGAAGGGGCCGTCGACCACAGTCAGTCGATCATCTCGGACCGTGACCCGCGCGGCCTCGCTCTTCAAGGACTGCGCCAGTGTGAGAAGCCCGCGACTCGCAAGGTCCGCGCTGAAGCGCAGCATGCGCTCGTACACCTCGCGGCCTTCCTCCTCGGTTCGCGTCCGCCGTTGATCGGGCGGCTCCACCACCAGAAGCATGTATGCCATGGATGCCTCGTCAGCTTGCGAGAAAGCCGTGCCGTGCTCAGCGAGCGCGCTCCTGGGTCGCGCTTGCCGCGAGCTCCAGCGGCTTTGCGTGGTTGATCATCCACGAGATGCCGAAGCGGTCGGTGCACGTGCCGAAGCCGTGCGACCAGAAGGTCTCCTGCAGTGGCATCTCGATCGTCCCTTTGTCGGCCAGCGCACTGAAGATGCGCTCTGCCTCGGCTTGCGTATCGACCTCGATGACGAGGCTCGACCCTACCGGCGCTTGGTATCGCCCCGGTGGCGCATCCGCGCCCAGGATGAGCCCTGCACCAATGTCCAGCCGCGCGTGAGCGATTTTATCGCGCCACTCGGCTGGTGTCTGGGCGCTCATGGGCGTATCGCCGTAGGTCAAAGCGGCCACGAGCTTGCCGCCGAGGGTTGCAGCGTAAATCTGGAAGGCCTCGCGGCAGCGGCCGTCAAATAGCAGGTGGGGTTCTACACGCATGATCGTATCTCCAGTGGGGTGGAATGGCGGGGACTTCAGCTCTTCGATCCCAATGCGCTTGCGTTCGTTTCACTCGCAGCCGTGAGCTCAGTCGGCGGGAGGGTCGAACAGCCTGGGGTCGAATAACGGGCGGATCTCGATCTCGCAATCGGTCGGCATGGGGTTGGGGCAGCGCTTCGCCCACTCGATGGCTTCCTCGATCGACCTGACCTGCCACAGCCAGAACCCGGCAATCAGCTCCTTGGTCTCGGCAAAGGGCCCGTCGATCACTTGGCGGCTCTTGCCCGAGAAACGTACCCGCTTGCCGCGGCTGCTGGGCTCCAGTCCCCCGAGGGCCAGGAGCACGCCGGCCTTGACCAGCTCCTCGTTGTACTGATGCATGGCCGCTACTTGCTCCTTGCTCGGCATCTCGCTGGCTTCGCTGCCCGCGGTCGCCTTCACCAAGACCATCACCTTCATCTCGGTTCTCCTCGATAGATCAAAGAGTTAACGGTACCCGAGGACCGCCACGCCAACGCTGCGCGGTACCCGTACAGATTAAGACGATCCACCGAGATGAAAATCGACTGCGAGCGACCTTGCTGTTTCACGCAAGGTTCGGATGCCACGTTCCCGAGGGCAGCCAGTGGCCATCGGCGCTGGTCCGGCTCTTTGCTCCTGCTGCTGTCACGCTCAAGTGGATTGACACACTCGGCTGTGCAGGCCTGCCGCGCATGCTCGCCAGATGACCGAGTGCGCCTGCCAGCGTCAGATGCGGGACACGCCAGAAGAGGGATGCAGCCGGCGCGGCTGTGCCCGTCTCCTCAAGGATTGCGATAATCCGTGCCCCTCCTCGCAAACGAGCGCACCGTCATGAGACTCGCAAAGCTCGGCGTCTGGGCTGGGACCGATGCTCTGTCGGCGGCCGATGCCGCCGCATTCGCAACACGTCTGGAAGGCTGGGGCTACGGCGCGCTCTGGATTCCGGAGGCCGTGGGCCGCGAAGTGTTCAGCGCCGCCGCGTGGCTGCTCGCGAATACCAGGACCCTGATCGTTGCCAGCGGGATCGCCAACATCTATGCGCGCGATGCGGTGTCTGCCGCGGCCGCGCAGCGCGGCCTCAACGAGCAGTCCGGCGACCGATTCCTGCTGGGGCTCGGTGTTTCGCATATCCCGCTGGTCGAGGGCGTGCGAGCGCATCAGTACGGCAAGCCCGTTGCGACGATGCGTGCCTACCTGCTGGCGATGGCTGCGGCTCCGTACCGCTCCATCGCTCCGGCGTCGCCGCCCCAGACCGTGCTCGCCGCGCTGGGACCCAAGATGCTCGAGCTCGCGGCCGACCGGGCGGACGGCGCGCTTCCCTACAACGTCACGCCCGAGCACACGCGGCAGGCGCGCTCGATCCTCGGCGCCGGCAAGCTGCTGTGCGTCGAGCAGGCCGCAATTCTGGAGTCAGATCCGAGCGAAGCGCGCGCGATCGGCCGCCAGTTTCTGTCCCTCTACCTGGGGTTGCCCAACTACGTCGACAACTGGAAGCGCCTCGGCTTTACCGACTCCGACCTGGCAGGGGGCGGGTCGGACCGGCTCATAGACGCACTGATCGCGTGGGGCGATGAGCAGGCGATTCGCGCGCGTATCGAGCAGCACTGGCAGGCGGGCGCTGATCAGGTCTGCATCCAGGCCGTGTCCCGGTCCGGGCTGCCCGATGAGCGCTTGCTCGCGCTGCTCGCACCGCGACCGTGAGGCGCCGCTCGCGGGAGTTGGCCCTCACCGAGCGTGTACAGGGCTGTTCTATCTCTTGCGCTTGCGGTCCGTGCGATTCTCAGCATTCCGCGGCGGCATCGCTATCGCCTTGGCCTCGTCCAACGGGACGTTCTCCGACAAGCGGCTTCTGGGCTTGCTCGCGGTTTTCACAGCTTGCGTGGTCCGGTACACGTTGGGCTTCCGCGGCGCTGAATGGTCTCGCCCTGCGCGCCACTGCACCGCCAGCTTCGCCAGTTCCTCGGGAACGGCGTCACAACCGTTCAGGGCAACAACCCACGCGGCCAGATACAGGCTGTTGCACAGCGTGCGCTGGTCCAGTGGCGCGCCAGCGAGCAATTCATTCCACAGCTCATCCATCACATCCATGTTCTCCGCCTGGCGCAGCAGGCGCTGTGGATTCTCGGGAATCTTGACCGGCACTTCCGCCAGGTCGAGCTGATACTTCACAACTCTGGCCTTCACGGGACACCTCCGACCGGCCTGTCCGCATACGCGTGGCGCGCGCTGGTGAGGCTCGCACCCGCCTTGACGGCATCCATGTGATGGGTGCGCGGGGACGGCAGCTGGCCGTCACCCGCGAGCCGCTGCCGTTGCATTGCGATCGCGACGGCCTGCGGGGAGAGCCGCATCCGCTGCACCGGGTCCATCTTCACGCGCTCCCTCGGAACAATGCTGACCGGGCAGACAGTGGGCGCGGCAAGACTCGACGAATGGCACTTGTCAATTGATTCAGCAACGGTTCATGGAAAGGAGGTTAGAGCCTACCCACTCGGCTACCCACCAAAGTCTTAATTCTCGCATCACAGTCAGGCGCCCGCCACCGCTGCTGACTACACCGGCGGCGCGCTAACGCGACACACCTGTGCCAGATGTACGGGGCCGCTCCAGAAGGCTATCCGCCTGCGGTCCGCGACTGTGACCTCTCGGCCCGTTCCCCGACCCGCAACAATCCGGCGACTCGAGCGGTGAAAACCTCGTGATTCGACCCGGACAAAATAGCCCTCGAGAGATCCAACTTCAGAGGTCCCCCTTCAGCCCCTCTTCTTGTGGGCGTCGAAGAAGTCGAAGACCTGCTTGATGACGTCAGGTTGCGCCCAGGCATCGACATGCGCACCACCGGTGACCGGCAACCAGGTTATATCGACGCCCTTTGCCTTGGCGTGATCGACCATGGCCTTGCTTGCATCGAACACCATGACGGTGTCCTTGTCGCCATGGACCACGAGCACGGGCACCCCCTTGAGCCTCTCATAGGGGAAGTCCGCATCCTCAAGGGGAGCGGCGCTGGGGGAGATCGCCGTCCAGCGGCGAGGGTACTTGGCCGCGTAGGCCCACACGGCACTCCCACCGGACGAATTCCCCATGAGGTAGATCCGCTGCGGATCGGCGTTGTACTCCTTCGCCACAAGGTCCGTGACGTAAAGGACGTCTTGCTCGGCGCGTTCGAAGTCCTGCTGAGTCGGCGCCGGCTGGGCGCCCCCGCCGCCAGGACGCGGACCGCCTGCCGCGCCGGGGGCAGGAGCAGAGCGCGGTACCGTCACCATCTTAAAGGGGACGTTCCAGCCGCCGACGCCGGTGGCATTCGCGTGATACCCGGTCACCGCCGCGACGATGTAGCCGCGCTCCTCGGCCATCTTGGCCAGCGTGGGATTGGCCATGGGTCGCTGGAAAGGTGCGGTCGGAGGCTGGCCAGCGCCGTGGGTCACGATGATCAGTGGCAACTTCGCGGACCGCGTCCACTTCATCGGGACGTACAGATGGTAGGCGATCGTCTCGGCCGTTCCCGGGAACGCGTAGCTGCGGTCCTGCTCGCCCGTGCTCTGGTACTGTGGACTTTTGGGGTCCGGGGCAGGTGCCTTCTGGGCTTGCGGCCATCCGGCCAGTGGAGCGAATAACAACAGTGCGCAACAGGCGCTCGATACCGCTTTCATGGACCCCCCGAGTGGATATCGGTCAGTCTTCCTACCTCGACGCGGGTTCCTCTGTCAAAGGGTGCGGCGCCATGGCGGGCGCCACAGCGAGTCCTGGATGCGCCACCGGGGGCAGAGTAGGTGGCGACCACTCACAGCTTGCTCAAGTGCGAAATGCACGAGAATGCGCAGGCGCCATGCCGACTGCCACCGCAATGCAAGCACCACGACTACAAGAAATTGCGCCGTGATCGGCCTGCGAGGCTGTTTTGTACCCCACGTAGCTACCACCCCGCCGCGATCAGCGCAACTCTCGTTGCCCGGCGGCGGGGTCCCGAGCCACTTATCCGGCGTAGTCCGCGCCCTGTCGATTCCAACCGGCCTCGTTCGTCATATTCGCGAGCACTAACGAACGGCGGAGATCTTGCACAAATGGCGAAGCTCATCTTCGGTATGCAGCAGTCCCTGGACGGCTACGTCGATCACCTTGCACTGGAGCGGCCAGGCCCCGCGCTCTGGGCTCACTTCATGGAGCAAGCGCGCGGTCGGAGCGGCTCTGTGTACGGTCGCCGGATGTACGAGATAATGCGGTATTGGGAGGAGGACCGTCCTGAGTGGGAGCAACACGCGTACGAGTTCGCGGCGCTGTGGCGCAGCCTGCCGAAGTGGGTCGTGTCGCGCTCGTTGAAGTCGGTCGGCCCCAACGCCACACTCATCGCGGATGATCTGGAGACGGTGATCCGTGGGCTGAAGGCTCGGCTCGGCGGTGAGATTGACGTCGCGGGCCCGGACCTGGCTCGCAGCCTGACCGACCTGGGCCTTGTTGATGAGTATCGACTGTATTTCCGCCCCTTGGTGCTGGGTCGCGGCACGCCATTCTTTGCCGGCCCCCGGCCCCCACTGCGCCTCATCGCCACCGATCCCGTGGGCGAGGACACGGTCAGGCTCACGTACGTCCCCGCATGATCAGTCCTATGAGCCGGCGCAGGTAGGACCATTCTCGATCCGAGAGGCCTTCGTGTACGAGCACGCAAGTGCGCTCGACTCTCACCCATGCGTCTCGTGGGCAGTGAGGACGTGACCTGATCCGCCTCGCCGGATGCGACTTGAAGCGGCGTGGAGCGGTTAGGTTTGGGCCCGGTAGGATTCGAACCTACGACCAAGGGATTCACGGCATCCCGGCGTTTCCACCGGGCGTGGACTATCTCTTCACCCGTGCACGATCCGTGCAGGAGGGTGCGGGAGGCTCATGCCTGTGATCAAGGGCAACTCGCCTGCCTCGACCTGTGCGGTCGCGGCCTGGCAGCCCTCAGGTAGTCTCTGCACCTTCCGCCGGTGCACCGGCGGCTCGGCTCAGGGTTGCCATGCGTATCCGCGAAGGTTTCCCTGAATTCATCCCGTCCACTCCGCGCGTTTCCGCGCGGAGGCACCTTATTTCGATGAGTCCCCTGCACTAACCGCTGTGCTACAGGCCCAAAGCGTCGATATTGTAGCAGCCGTCCTGGCACGGCCGCACTTTGTACGTTCCCGGCCTACCGATGCCGATTCGAGCCCGAGCGTGGGCCGCCACCTCCGCAACCGGAGGGCTCCGCGGCGCGTTCCCACGGCGCCGAATCGCGCCCTTGAGAAGCCATGGTTCTGTCATCTCAAGGTGTGACGCTAGCATGGCCGCCTCCGGTGTACGCGGCGCGCGCCCCATTTGTTCTGCTGAAGGAGACGTTCCAGATGAAGCTCTACTACGCTCCCGGCGCCTGCTCGCTGGCAAGCCACATCGCCCTGCGCGAGGCTGGAGTCCCGTTCGAGCTGGCCCGGCTCGACTGGGCCACTTATCGCACCGAGGACGGGGAGGACCTCTCCCAGGTGAACTCCAAGGGCTATGTGCCTGTGCTGCGGCTGGACGACGGGCAGGTGCTCACCGAGAACATCGCCGTGCTTTCCTATGTCGCGAGCCTCAATCCAGGCGCCAAGCTGGCGCCAGCGCCGGGCAGCCTCGAGGCCTTCCGGCACCTGGAATGGCTAGCCTTCATCAGTACCGAAGTGCACAAGTCCTTCAGCCCGCTGTTCGCGGCAGCGGCAACCGAGGAGGTCAAGCAGTTTGCCTTGGCCAACGTGACGAAGCGCCTGGCGTGGCTCCAGGGGGCCTTCGGTTCCAGGACCTACCTCCTCGGAGAGCAGTTCACGGCTGCAGACTGCTACCTGTTCACGATCCTCGGCTGGGGCGCGCACGTGAAAGTGGACATCGGACAGTGGCCTGCGCTCAAGAGCTACCACGGGCGCATCGGAGCGCGGCCCGCGGTGCTTGAGGCGTTGAAGACCGAAGGCCTCCTGGGCCACTGATCCCGCCCGCTGATCGAGCTCCACGCGCACCCGGTGCGCGAGCTCGTGCGTGGCTGCCGCTGCACGGCCAGGCAGTGTGCGGCAGCCACCGGTCCCAAGGCGTTCATGAGCTCTCGGCTCGCGAGCTCTCGCAGGCCAGGCATGTTTCTCGCGTTGCTGCAGCGCAGCGATGCCCGATTTCATCGAGCCCGAGCTCTGCAAGCTTCTCGAGCGTGCGCCTGCAGCAGCGGGCTGGGCGCATGAGATCAAGCTCGACGGCTATCGCCTGCAGCTGCAAGTCCAGGGCCGCAAAGTGGTTCTCAGGACCCGCAAGGGGCACGACTGGAGCCCCCGCTTTGCCGTGATCGCGGCTGCCGCACAGTCCTTGCCCGATTGCATTCTCGATGGCGAGGCGGTCGTGCTGGATCGGCGCGGCGTGCCGGATTTCGCAGCCTTGCAGGCCGCCCTGGCCGCAGGCCGCGCGGATGCTCCCATCTACTACGCTTTTGATGTGATGTATCTGCGCGGTGAGGACCTGCGCGCGCGGCCGCTACGGGAGCGCAAGCGGCGCCTCGAGCAGCTGCTCGAGGCGCATCCGCTGACAAGCGGGGCCATCCGCTACCTGGGCCATATCGAGTCCCAGGGCGACGCCCTGCTGCGCTCCGCCTGCCAGATGGGCCTCGAGGGCATTGTCTCGAAGCGGCTCGATGCCCCCTATCAGTCGGGTCGCAGCGGGCATTGGATCAAGGTGAAATGCCGTCCCGGACAGGAGGTGGTGATAGGGGGGTGGACCTCGGTCGGGGGGCAGCTGCGCTCGTTGCTGGCCGGGGTCTACCAGGGCGGGAAGCTGCTACCCGTCGGCCGCGTGGGTACAGGCTTCGACGGCCCGCAGCTACGGCTCCTGATGCCGCGCCTCAGGCAGCTGGCGAGCACACGCAGCCCCTTCGCGGCGTCCGTAGCCATACCGCCAGGGCGGGGCGTGCACTGGCTCAAGCCAGAGCTGGTCGCGCAGATCGAAGTGGCAGGCTGGACCAAAGGAGGTCACGTGCGCCAGGCATCGTTCAAGGGCTTGCGCGAAGACAAACCCGCCGCTGAAGCGCGGGCGGAGACACCGGCGCGCGGGTCAGCGAGCTTGAAGACTGCAGGAGTCGCGCCCCGGGCCAAGAAATCGGTCGCCTCACAGCCAGGCACGGTGCTCGGCGTTACGATCTCCAACCCTGACAAGGCGCTCTGGCCGGATGCCGGCGACAGCCGGCCCGTCACGAAGCGGGAGCTGGCCGAGTATTACGCCGCCGTGGGTAGCTGGATGCTGCCTCACTTGCGCGGGCGCCTTTGCTCGATCATCCGGGCGCCCGATGGGATCGGCGGCACACGCTTCTTCCAGCGCCATGCCATGGCAGGCATGTCGCGCCTGCTTGATCAGGTCAAAGTCTCAGGCGACCACGAGCCTTTTCTGCTGATCAACAGCGTCGAGGGGCTCGTGGCCGTGGCGCAGAGTGCGGGGCTGGAATTGCATCCCGGCAACGGCGAGCCAGACCGGCCAGAGGTGCCAGGCAGGCTGGTCTTCGACCTGGACCCCTCGACGGAAGTGGCCTTCGATGCCGTGATCGCAGCCGCCCGGGAGCTGCGCGAGCGACTTGCTGTCCTGGGTCTTGCGAGCTTCTGCAAGAGCACCGGTGGCAAGGGCCTGCATGTCGTGAGCCCGCTCGAGCAGCCGCCTGGAGCCGCGCTTGACTGGACGCTGGTGAAGGCCATGGCGCGTGAGGTTTGCGCACAGATGGCGGCGGACTCACCGGACCGCTATCTCATCGGCATGAGCAAGCAGGCGCGCACGGGACGGATCTTCCTCGACTACCTGCGCAACGCTCGACTTGCCACCGCAGTGGCAGTGCTGCCCCCGCGAGCACGCGAAGGGGCTCCCGTGGCGATGCCCCTCACCTGGGCTCAGGTGCGGCCCGGCCTCACTCCGGCCCGGTTCACGATCCGCACCGCGCCGGCGCTACTGCGTCGCGGCAAGCCATGGGAAGGCTACAGCTGTGCCGCGCGTCCGGCGGTGCCAGCCATCGAGCAACTCGCAAGCAGAGCCAAGAAAGCCACAAAACAGATGTCTGCGTCCAGGTCCAACAAGTCCGCCAAGTCCAACAGGCGTGGCCGCGTGTCGGGCCGCCCGGTGAGCTAGAGGTCGCTGTCCCTCACTTGGCCGTGGGCGGCTGCAGGGTGCTGTCGGCGAGCGCGGCTGCCTCGAGGCCCTCGACGCGGCGGCGCAGCGCCTCGAGCGCAGCCGGGAGCTCCCTGCGCAGGGAGGCGCGCACGAGGGCCGGCGGAACCCAGAACCCTGGCTCGACGTAAAGCTCGTACTCCACGATTGTCGCCGAGCTATCCGGCAAGCGCTGCACGAGCCACATTCCTTGCTCGGCCTTCAGGTCCCCGCTCACGCGCCGGAAGTCGATCTGCCAGGGACGATAATCGAGCCGCAGCACCGAGCGCACCGCCGGCATCAGCCACGAGTACTTCACCTCGTGCTCGATGATCTCCCAGGAGCCATCGGCAGCACCGCTCAGGCGGTGACAGCGTCTGAGCCCGGGAATGTAGGAGGGTGCCTGCTCGCAGTCGCGCATCACGTCCCAGACAGTCTCCGGGCGTGCATGGATCATGACAGCGGCGCTCACCTGCCCGCCATGCCGGTTGTCGCTGACAGAGGCGTGCACGGCAACCTCTCCGGCTGCCAGGCGTCGCTGGGACTGGCTGTCGCTGAAATCAGCGGGATCGGCCGCTGCCAGCACCGGGAGCAACGCTCCCAAGAAAATACCGACTCCTTTGCGACGCATTCGTACCCCAGCCTCAAGCTCGCCTGGTCGAGCAGATCCGTGCTCGCGTGAGTACGGGCATCATGCACTCATGGTTCAAGCTCCGCGAGCCATTTGAGCACCGCGGCAAAGCGCGCTTTGAGGGCTTCTGGCAACGCTCGGGCTAGCGCGATGCTTGGCGGCGAGTGTTGGATCGCACCCCTGACGCCTGCGGGAGTGGCGCTCGCCACGACGCCTGTGTGCGCAAGTTGAGTCCGATCGCAGCCGTGGCTTTTCGGGCACACCTGCTGCAGCGGTGCTGCTGCGATGCAGCAGAGCCCCCTGGGAGAGTGACCTTGGCCGGCCCCGTGATGCGGTGACTGGGAGCTTGTTCGGGAACGCCCTACCCGCCAAGCCTCACTGAGCCCCGCCTTGCGCTGCACGGCGCCTCAAGGTGCCGAGCGGTTCCCCAAGGCTCGAGACCAAGGTCGCATCGGCCCGGGACAGAGTACACTTCCCGCGAGGTTGTGGGTCGTGCCACCTGCGTTTTTCTACAATGCTCGGATTGCTGGATCCTTAAACTTGCAGTTGTGCAGAGCGAAAAACTCGCAGACCTCGCGTTTTGCATGCGCGGACCTTGCCGTCCGGCATGCCGGGTTTCATGCCGGGCCGGCCCGAGAGCTGCAAGGGAACGCAGTCTGCGGGTACGGCTTCGTGGAAGCTGATGTGTCACCAGTCGGCATGTTCTTGTGAAGTTGAGAGGGTGCAATGGCTACTAAGCTCGACAAGCAGCTCAAGCGGGAGATTGAGGTGGACGGTAAGGCGTACATGCTTACCCTCTCGCCCGAGGGGCTGAAGGTAACCGAGAAGGGCAAACGCAAGGGGCAAGAGCTGACCTGGAAGAACCTCGTGAACGGCAATAGCGCCATGTCCGAAGGGAGCCTCAATGCTTCGGTCGAGGAGGAGGCGCAGTGAGCGGGCGATAGAGAGCCGCCGCCTGCGGGACAACCCCGGGAGGGTTCCAAGCGCAAGAAACGGCAATGCCAGTGGGCGCTGGCAGCGTATCCTCATGCTGCATGAGCGCCTCCTCCGAAGCCCGCACGCCGCTCGACTTGCGTCAGCCGCGGCACGCAGACAGCGAGCGTGTGCATCGGCTGGACTGGGAGCGGCTCGAAAGTGAGCTCGACGAGCATGGCCATGGCGTCATCCGCTGCCTGCTGACGGCAAAAGAGTGCGCGGCGCTCGTTGCGAGCTACAGGGCGGCGGCCCTTTTTCGTAGCCGGGTTGTGATGGACCGCCATGGATTCGGCCGCGGGGAGTACCAGTACTTCGCCTATCCGCTGCCCGAGCTGCTCGCCTCGCTGCGCGGCGCCCTGTATGTCCCACTCGCGCGGATCGCCAACCGCTGGAGCGAGCTGCTCGAGACCGATCTGCACTTTCCGCCCACGCACGCGGCCTTTCTGCAGGCTTGCCGCGCGGCCGGGCAGACACGGCCGACGCCGCTGCTGCTGCAGTACGCCGCCGGCGATTACAACTGCCTGCATCAGGACCTGTACGGCGAGATCGTGTTCCCTCTCCAGGTGACTGTCCTGCTGTCTGACCCGGTCGAGTTCAGCGGTGGAGACTTCGTGCTGACCGAGCAGCGTCCACGGATGCAATCGCGTGTGGAAGTGGTGCCGCTCGCTCACGGCGACGCTGTGATCTTCCCGGTCCGTTACCGCCCTGTGCGTGGAGCGCGCGGCATCTACAAGGTCAACATGCGCCACGGCGTGAGCCGGGTGCGCTCCGGTCACAGGCACACTCTCGGCATCATCTTCCACGACGCACGCTAGCGGCCAGCGTTTGCCTCACAAGCGCTGGCCTGCGGGTGCGCAGCTCCCGCACCATCATCGTGCTAGACTGAATCAGGCGCTGAAGTCCTCAGTACATCTGGTTTCTTGCATGATCTCAGCCGAGATTCCTAGCAGTCGTCGGCGTTGGACGCTCGTGTGGGCGCTCGCATCAAGCCTCGGGCAGGCGTGGGCGGCGGGAGCCGGCGAGCCCGCTGCCGCTGCTCCTCCCCGCATCGAGCTCGCAGCTGCGGCGCAGATATTTCGAGAAGCCGCGAGCTTGAGCGCGCGTGACGGCGGCAAGCTCTGGGGCGTCGCGCTTTACGGCCCGATGCTGCTCATCGAGCCGGATAGCCGTTTCCTGGTCGGCAATCAAGCGGACCGTAACGGCATGCTGCAGGCACACGGAGAGGTATTCACCGGCACGCTGCCCGCGCAGGAGCAATTCGCAAACACAGCGGCGAGCTGGTCAGGCGTCCTGTGGACGCAGATGATGTGGCCGCTACCGCAGGACCCTGCGCGCCGCGACACGCTGATCGCCCACGAGCTGTTTCACCGCATTCGCGGCGAGCTGCACTTGCCGGAGCTAAGAATCACAGGCAACGCGCAGCTGGACACCTTGCAAGGGCGGTATCTACTGCAGCTTGAGTGGCGTGCATTGAGTCGCGCACTTGGCGCGCCGAGAGCCGCGGACCGCAGAGCCGCCGCAGGCGATGCGATGCTGTTTCGTGCCCAGCGCTATCGTCTGTTTCCTGCTGCTCGGGAGGAGGAAAACAACCTGGAATATAACGAAGGCCTGGCCGAGTACACCGGGGTCAGGGCAGGGTGTGAGGGGCATGATGCGCAGCTGCAAGCGGCGCAGCGCGATCTCACCGTGCATGTCCAGGACCCCTCTTTCGTCCGCTCCTTTGCCTATGCAACCGGGCCCGCCTATGGCCTGTTGCTTGATGAGTACTTGCCCGCCTGGAGGCAGCGGCTTGCAGGTGGCACGCCGCTTGATCTGTTGCTCGCGCAGGCGCTGCACGTGTCCTTTCCCGGCGACCTGGCTGCACCAGTCAAGGCGCGCTCCGTGTTGTATGATGGCGCGCCATTGCTGCAGTCCGAGACCTTGCGAGAGAGTGAGCGACAGAAGCGGCTAGCGGACTACCGGCGGACTTTCATCGAGCAGCCGGTGCTGGTTCTGCCGCTGCAGCATGTGCAGGTGCAGTTCGACCCGCGCGACGTGCAATCATTCGAGGAGCACGGCAGCGTCTACCCCAGTCTGACTGTGTCGGACGACTGGGGAATACTTCATGTGGAGAAAGGGGCGCTGGTAGACCCCGCCTGGCATGCCGTCACGGTGTCAGCTCCGGCGAGCACCACGGACCGACACCTGGCAGGGCAGGGCTGGACGCTCGAGGTCAACCCGGGATGGAAGCTGGTGCCCGGCGCGAGACAGGGAGACTTCACCGTCGCCGGGCCTGACAAGAAGCTGTGACGATGTTGCTGACGGACGCTGCCGGCACGGGCTCCGAGCCGAAGCTCAGGGAGCTGCGTGAGGCGTGACGCGTTGCCTTGAGCAGGCGCGTTTGCGCCCTAGGGATCTGGGGCAGCTGACAGCCAGTGAGCCGCCTCATGCGCAGCGTTCTGGGCTCGATCGCGCGGCTTCCTTGGGTGCCAAGGCAATCGCTTGAACCCTCCTGGACTCCTGTCCTTTCGTGGATCAGCTTCACATATTCCATGGCGTGCCCTCTTTAGCCTGCTCGTGCTTTCGAAGGTCCAGCATCGAAGCCGGCCGGCACTGCATGGCGCTACCTTTGGTGTGGTAGCCTTCCCGACGCACGCAAATCCTGGATTCGAAAAGCGTTCCTCGCTTCTCGGATAGTCTGTTCGATGGCTCCAGAGCGTCGTGGCACGCTTGACCATCGCCCGAAGCCGCTTCGCGGCCCTCAAGCCCGCAAGCACTCCTCGGTGGGGAGCAGCCAGAACAGCGCTAATCTTGCGCGCTTCCGCCTGCAAAATCGCTACAATCCAAAGTACATCGGCTTTGACCTGTTAAGAAGCGAGTCAGGACCGTTCTCGAGGAGGGGAAATGCAAGCGTTTCTGCGTGTGCTGCGGGGAATATTTATCACACTGGTCGTCCTGGCTGTGGTCGCCGTGGGCGGCTATTTCTTGCTGCCACCCAGAGCGAGCGCCACGACGACATTCATGGTTGCACGCCCCGCAGAGACGGTGTTCACGTATCTGGCCTCGGCGCCCGCTGGCGTTCAGATCACCAAGGGTGTGACCCAGCTGGCGGTCACGTCGAGTGCGAACAAAGTCCTGGCCGCTGACATCGCCTTCCAGGATGGCGCCAAGGGCACGGCAAGCTACACGATCTCTGCGCACGACGACGGGGCGCAAGTCGCGCTGACGTTGGTGCGTCCGCTCAGCCGCAGTCCGATCGAGCGTGTCCAGGCACTGACAGGCGGAAACGTGAAAGCGCTGGCTGACAGCGCAGCCGCCACGATCACCACGCAGATCGCCAATCTCAAGACCACCAGTTTTGTCGGCCTGCGGTACGGTGTCGTGCAATTGCTGGCGAAGCCCTTCTTCTACATCGAGAATTGCACCTCGAAGGAGTCGCGGGACATCACCGCGATCATCAATCAGGCGGTGCAGGCGATCCCGCCGCTGCTGAAGGCCAACAAGCTGCAGCAGGACGGTTCGCTGATGGCGGTTGAGCCGCGTGTGGTGCAAGGTCAGTACTGCTATCAGATCGGCTACCGCTATGTGGGCGCAAAGCCGAATGCGCTGCTGATCGGCAGGTTTGGCGATTCGCCCGCCGGAACGGCGCTGCATATGACCTACACGGGTACGGAAGACAAGGTCGTGCCGGAAGTCTATGACCGCATGGACGCGCTCCTCGCTGCCACCCGTCTTGACGATCCGACCCGCACGGACGACGACTGGGCGACCTTCGAAGTATATAATGATGACCCAACACAGCCGGGCGGCTCCCGCAATCGCGATATTTATTACGTCGTGCCGTCGGGGGTGGACCTGTCGCGACTGACTGCGTTGGCGCCGCCGACGGAGGGTTCGGCTCCGCCTGCTGACACCGCAACTCCGACGCCGACGACCCCGACCGTGACCGCGCCGCCTGCAGCGCAACCGTCGGCACCTACAACACCGGAAAGTCCGCCGGCCGCGCCTGCGTCCGCCACGCCGGCCGCGCCTGCGCCTGCGCCTGCGTCCACGTCTGCAACGCCATCCACGACTACATAATAGTGACCTCGCGTGCTCACGCGTCGCTTGGCAGCGCACACACTGGGCCTGTGAGCACTGCCTGCCCGGTCAGTTGGCGGACCTTTAGCCGGTGCCGGCATCTCGCGGGGTCTGCACGCAGGACCTAAGGTGGCTCTTCACGTCCATAGCATCCATGGCCTTGCGCAGATCGCCCAAGACGTCGGGCGGATGGACGCGTAGACAGTGCCGCTTGAGCGGCACGGCACGGGAAGTACGTACTCTGCCCGACCGGTTTCGGCCAGACTGAGACGGTCGCATCACGGGATCCAGGACCGCCAAGCCGCCGCTCGTGATAGGCCCGACCGGGCTAAATCCGCGTCGGGCAACGGGATTTATCGTGAGTAGGCGTCCCGTGAGCGACATTCAAATTGTTATCGCGGTCGTTTTGGCTGCATTCTTGGCCACGTCCGTCAGTCGCTCTGCTCCCGCTTCCCCGCCAAAAGAGGCGATGACACCTTACCTGACGCCTCAACGCGCGGTGCAGGTAGGACAAGGGCGCACTATCAATCTGGTGTGTCTGGGACAGGGCTCGCCGACTGTCATCCTGTCGGCGGGGCTGGGCGGTTGGTCCGTCTGGTGGTGGGCCGTCCAGCCCACTCTCGCCAAGCGAACGCGCGTCTGCTCCTGGGATCGCGCTGGCTACGGCTTCAGCAGCCCGAGCCCAGAATCGCAGGACATCGTCCACACCACGGGAGACCTCGAACGGGCGCTGAACGCGGCGGGCGTCGGAGGCCCCTACGTGATGGTTGGGCACTCGCTCGGTGGGTTTGAGGCGCTGCGGTTCACCGACCTGCACCGGCAGAGTGTCGTCGGAATGGTCCTGGTGGACCCGGACATTCCCGATCGGCCCGCAGTCGAGGAACGTTTTGCGCCGCAGTTGGCAACGATGTGGCGCGCCGACGGAGCCGTCAGGCAGCTGCAAGAATGTGCCGCGGAGCTACGGCGCGGCACGCTCAAGCGCACCGATCCGCAGTACGAGCGATGTACTGCCGCTCCCGCCGTCCTCGTTCCAAGTCTGCAGGCGGCGATCGCCCGGCTCAATGCCGATCCTGAGCGGCTCCTGACCCAGGCATCGACTGCGAAGGAACACTACACAGACTCCCGCGAGGTGATGAATGCGCAGCGTCACTATGGCGACATGCCCATGATCGTGCTGACGGCCGGTCGCGACGAGACATCCGTTCTATCCTCTCTCCAAGGCATGCCCGGTGCCGGCACACCCGCGGAGCTTGAGCAGTTGCGCGCGCAGATTCGGCTGTTTCTCCGGTATGGGTGGGGTCCAGCGCATGACGCCTACGCTGCTTTGTCAACGCAGGGACGCAACCAGCTCGTGCCGGATTCTGGTCACAATGAAGCAGCAGGGACGCTGCGACCCGCCAGCGAGGTGCGTATGCGCGAGCGCCTGCGAACAGTTGACAATTCGCTCATGACGCCCTTGCGTTCTGGGTAAAATGGTTCCAA
>Ga0123356_10002732_pt1 | contig 18769 bp, 21 predicted proteins | sample TergutEmb28metaG_2_FD_92546 | JGI IMG/M metagenome (GOLD analysis project Ga0123356, IMG submission 92546) | Embiratermes neotenicus P3 segment gut microbial communities from Petit-Saut dam, French Guiana - Emb289 P3 | ecosystem: Host-associated > Arthropoda: Insects > Digestive system > Gut ...
ACAACCAAAGGCAAAGCGGAAGGTAAAACGCTCACCACACTCCAGCTCACCGACCTCGGCATTCAATACCTCACGGACAACAACCTGCTTGCTGCAGGTTGATGTCCAGGCAGAAAGGAGCACAACATGACTATCAGCATTTACGACCGCTATTATCGGCTCAACGACAGGGAGAATACCCGCGTCGATGTGATATCCCCCGACCTTTGGCGGACACTCAAAGGCAAGACATATCAACCAAGCATTCTCGCTTTCCAACTTGCAAACGTCCGCGGTACCGCAGACTACGAAAACCACAAGGACGCGCAGATTGAGTTCACGATGTCTTGTAACCGCTCTGAAGCGATAGACTGGATGAATACGTGGATGATGGAAGCAGTGGCTGCAGGTTTAGGCGCACCTGATTTTCAACTCCGTGCAAAGTTTCTCGCGGCATACGATTTACGCAAGAGCCTGTCATGTTAAGCAGAGGGTTGTTGCAACGCGCCAGAAGCCACGGGAGAGACCCGCCCCATGTAGAACCACACCCAAAAAGAAAAGCCCTCTAACCGCGATTAAACGGCTGAGGGCTTTTTGTTGCATATTTATGACGATGTGAGGAGATTTCTCCATGTGACCGGTCCGACTACACCGTCCACTGTAATTTTCTTACGTGTTTGGAACGCACGAACAGCAGCTTCAGTCAACGGTCCGAAACTTCCGTCTTCTGACAGCTTCGGGCTGGCACCGTGACGATTAAGTAATCTCTGCGCTTCCGTTACCGCGGCGCCTTTGTCTCCGCGCCTTATCACCTGAGCAGGTGGTACAGGTGGCGGTGGTACGGTTGGCGGTGGCGGTTCAGGTGGTGATATCGGGGCGTTACTATCACAATCCGGGATTGCTCTGAGTGCTGCCCATGTGCGCGGTCCTACCACACCATCAACAGTCAAGTTCTTCGCCTTTTGGAAATTGCGTACGGCAGCGTTCGTCAATGGTCCGTGTCGGCCGTCTAAGTTAAGCATAGGTGTACACCCGTGGCGATTCAAAAGCGTCTGCAGCTCACGGATTGACTCCGTATGCGTATTGTCTCCCTCACGCAGTACCGGACTGGTAACACTTTCAGGCGGAGTTGTCGGTGCAGGTGAACCGCCGCTGCCGAAACGTTCGATACCTCTGAAATACGCTTCCCAGCATGCAGCTCTTCCTTGCTTGCCGTTTCCGGACGGTGTGCCTGCTCTTGTGTTCGCTTCGGCTCTTGAATGGATATTATTTCCGTTGCCGGCGCCACCGATTGAGTTTCTGAAATAGTTACATCTATGACCGCCCCATCGAGTCCAGGGCGGCTGCTCGTTCCGTGACGGGTATTTCGGTCCGGGGTTACCACCGCCTATCCGGATATGGTGCATAAAGGTACAGGAACCTGCAGGTACATAGATATTCGGCTGTGGTTCGTACCATGTGGGACGTGCCGGCCAGCCGAGATTTTGCTTGACTGCTTTTTCCAGTTTCGCCATATCGTCAGGCGTTGTCGGTGTGGTGTCATAGTGGTCACTTCTTGCTCCGGAGAAACTCTCCATCCAGGAGATGCCGCTCAGGATATCGTGACACGGTATTGAACGCTTGCTCCCTAAGAGCTGCGCAAACTCTGCATTGGTACATAGCCTGATTTCAATTTTATTACTCATTGTTCATAGTCCTTTCTCTGTATGTGTTCTCCTACTTCTTTACACGCTTCAAACGCGCCGATCGCGGCAAGCCATACGACAAGAGAGTTGATAAATGCCAGGAACGCACTTGCAAAGGTTATCTCCTGTGTACTCAGAACCACGCTGGCGACAATCAGCGATATAATAAAAGCAATCGTTTTAGGATTGCATTTATACCGAAAGTGTTTGAATATCATTTTGAGTATTTGGGTAATTGATGTCACGGCTGCGGTCGCACCGCTCACCGTGCCGAGTGACTCCAGTGTTATAAAATCCATGTTGATATTTCCTTTCTGTTTTATATGTAATGACCGACTGCTTCTCTGAGTTCTGACGGCTTGAAGTTCTTCGGAAGAAACTCAGCGACGCCAAGCTCATGCGCTTTGGAAAGTGTATCGCTTGTATCGTCACCGGAGAGCATTATTATCGGAGTTGTTCTGTGCTCCGGAAACGCGCGGATAATAGGTATGAGTTCCAACCCTGTCAGATCATCCATCATGTAATCAAGAATGAACAGCTGAGGAGAAATCTGTCTGAGTAATATCTTGACTTCTTTCGGGTCATTGGTTGTATAGATTGAATACTTGCGATTACCTAAGGCCTGTTCAATCAAAGTCGTCCATGTTTTCGCGTCATCCACTATAAGAATGATTGGTTTCTCGTCAGGCTTTGTTCGTCTGTCCGGCTTTGGTGTCTCTGCTGGTAAGTAGTGCCTTGATACTTTCGACTTCACTATTTTGAGAAGTTTAACCTGCTCTATAAGAGTGTCGAGCAGACCGTTTCCGTCCAGGACGGTTTGATACAGCTCATGTAGCTCCAGTAAATCTTTCAGCTCCTCGCCTGTGATTTCTCCTTCACCGATATATCGCAAACATAAATATTTGATTCTATCTTGAAGAATTGCAGTCAAAGCAATGTGCATTTTCTCAACAAGTTTTGTTATCTTCTCGGCAAATTCCTCATATTCAAATTCTTTCTTACCGACCTTTGCGTCCTTTCGTTTTTCTGCTTCAGCTTTGTGATCCATGCGCTTACCGATAACCATAAACAGCCCCGCGACTACGGCTGAAACGACACCGCTTCCCAGTATGATAGGTAGCGCGTAGGCCATGTTTACTGCACTGACATCGGTCATTGTTATTCCTTCTTTCTGTTTTTGGCATAAAAAAAGCAGCCCCCTGCGGAGCTTCTTTTCGTTGGAATTCTGTTTATCATTTATTTCGGCTGCGTCTTCCGGACAAGGACGAAATCGTCCAGGACTTTTTTCATCAGGCTATCGTTATCGCAATGCTCCATCATACCCCTATAACTGTGGAATATAGACCGCGCTTTTTCAAGAGATATTTCACCGGCGCTGTACTGCTTCATGATGTAATTAAGGCTACGCTTCATGCGGAGTGAAGTCGCTTTTCTGAGTATGATTTTATCGTGCCATACTCTGTACCCCGCAAACTCCAGTCCGTCACGCGCACGGGTTATATTTTCTGCGCTGAGGTCGAGCCGTAGGTTCTCATGCAGAAACCTTTTAATCAATGCAGCGTATCTATGAAGCTCCTGTTTATCGTTGCTGAGGATAGCAAAGTTATCCATGTATCTGATGTAATGCGGTATTTTTAAGACCCGTTTTGCGTACTGGTCGGCTTCGTTAAGAACAATATTTGCTACCATCTGTGAAATAAGACTGCCGACAGGAATGCCGATATTAAAGAGAAGTTTTGCGTCTTCGACATCCACTACATCAAGCGGAAGCCCGAACGCATTTCTTTTGCTACAAATGATTGTCTCGAAAAGCCACATCATACGCTCGTCATCAATCTTCTTTCGGAGTATGTCCAGGATAATATCATGCGGTACTCTGAAAAAGTATTTCCTGATGTCAAGCGACAGGATATATACTTCACGGTTCTGGCGGCCGAGCAGCTTCATCCAGTATTGGATCCGGCGCGCAGCTCTCAGATTACCTTTCTCTTTTACGCAGCCATAACTGTCTTTGATAAACGAACGCTCGAAAAGCGGATTGATTATCCTATAGACTGCCCATTGGAGAACGCGGTCCCGGAACGGCAGAATCATAATAATGCGCTTTTTTGGAATTCGGATAATTACTTTTCGATACTCACCAACAGCATACGACTGATATATCAAGTGGTTTTGCATATCAATGAGGTTTTCTTCGAGGTTTGCGGAGTAGCGTAATACGCCATCACGAAATCGCTTATCTTTCCGGGCTTCAAGATAGGCTTGGTGAAGGTTATCGTACTGATATACCTGCTCAAAGAGATTTCGGTACATTTTTGGCACCGCTTACCTCCGCAATGTTGCCGCGCTTTGCGAGATTTCGACCTTTTCAGGCTACTAATGGCATACGCGACTGTTTTTGTTTTTCGCCATTCATTGAATGACGCGGAAACGGATTCCTTTACTACTTCATGTGCTGACAAACAACCCTTAGGTCGAGAGTATCTGACGGTGAAGTAAAGCGCCCCGAACGCCGATGTTCGTGTTGACGTTCCAAGGAGTGTTGTTCAAGTTGACACAGCGCGGGCCGGCGTACACGCCGTTGTTCCAGTTGCCGCCCGCATTGAGGGCAGTTAACCCGTTCCCTTATATTTACTTGACAGATGTTTCAGATTGACTCTTAATCCACCCGCCCAGCATTTTACCGATTTCTACCACCATGCCAGACCATATCTCATATTTCTTCATCGGCAGGAATTTGAGGTTGTAGCTCAGTCTGATATATGCTCGGAGCTTCATGACCTCGATATCGAGTGATTGCAGAGTGGTTTTCTTGTGGTACTTCTTTTGCGCTTCGATTATCCGTTCAAGCATGGTGTCCATACACCGCTTGATATCGGTGACGAGAGAAAACTTCTCAGACTTCGGATACTGAGCCAGACACAGATATGCATATTCCATCATGTCAAAAGTCTTTTGCAGTATCTTCAAATCGTCCATGCTCCGAATAATACCACGTTACCGATACAGATGACCGGTATTCGTGGCATTATTACGGAATACGTAATTTTGAAATTTTGCGCGGATGCGTGACTATCGTCACGCAAAGCAGAACACAGGCGGTCAGATTACAAAGAATCACAAGCGCCCCGAACGCCGATGCCCGTGCTGACGACCCAAGGAGTGCCGTTCAAGACGACACAGCGCGGGCCGGCGGACACGCCGTCGGTCCAGGCGCCGCCCGCATTGAGGGCACGAGCCTGAGAACCTGAGTTCATGTAAGCTTGTCCGTACTGAGCTCCACCGACAACATCACGCCATGCTCCTGCACCTATGGCGTTTGCTCCAGACACGTCGTAGTAAGTAACGATATCATCAAGCCATTCTGATACGTTACCAGTAGTATCGCGACAACCGATTGAAGAAACTGCAGGGCCGACAAAGCCGGTACGCTGACGCGCCGTATTGGTTGTTTGCGCCCATGCGTTTGTATTGTTATTATCCTGACCTGCAGGTGCTCCGACTGAGCATTGCAGAAACTCACCCCAGGACATCATACGCTTTCCTGCGGTCAGAAGCAGCTCATGGAAGCGCATCCAGTGGTGACCCTCTGTACCTGTTGCCGGAAGTTCGTTATGAGCTGAGCGCAGACTACCTGCACCGTCCGGACTCATGATGTAGATGTCTACCCATGTACCGTTCCCCATATAAACCATGCCCTCAGGAGCACATTTCGGACGATGTAATAGTGTCCATATCGAGCGCGGAAGTATACCGTTATAGATATTCCCTTCCCATCCGGTGCCGCGTTCGACGCCTGCGGTATTGATCGGCTGCATAACTGCATTGATACGACGGCATACACCGAAATGAAAGCCGCCGATTTTCCGCGAGTTATCAGCTGTAAAGCCTGCAGGGAATGTTGTGTTCAAAGATATTCTGTATTGCTCAGTTAGACTGGGAGCGCCAGGGTCGCAGATATACACATAGTAATCGTTACCGACAATAAAGTTTGCACCCGAGTCAAGGTTTGCGCTGCTGAGTGCTGTCTGCTCTGTTTTGAATACTGCGTCACCGACTGTTACAACAACGTCCGGCTCAACAATGAGACCCGCGTCACCTGTTATCCTCAGATACTGAGTGACAGGAGAAACGACATCCGAAACTGCTGATATCTTTGCTGTGTTAATGAGTGCCAGGGGATTTGTTCTGGTCGGGTCATCAATCATAAATCTAGGCATTATCCAGCACCCCCAATATGTATTCGATTTCCTTTAAGTCGAAACCGTGTTGCGTGAGATAGTTATCTTCCATGTACACACCTATTAGCTGTGTGTTCTCCGGAGCTTTCGATAATGTAATATGAGTTTCTTTGTACTGGGTACCTTGTCCCTCATGCTCCGTGTCCTCGATGTGCTTTACTTTCTTCAAAGTAAGCCCACATGCTGTTTCACCGTTCTGCTTTGCTTCAGGGAAATAGTATGTAACGATGTCCGCACCGTTAGCCGAAATTATCGGTACAACGTGATACTGCGTGTCGAGCAGCATACGCACTTTCGGAAGCAGCTCCGCGCCGTTAAGCTCGGCAGCTTGTACCATTGCGAAAAGATTTTGCAAGTCTGCTCTTGTCTGAATTCTTCTTGGGATTCCTCTCATTTTGGTATAACTCCTTTCAAGTTATCATATATTGCTCATTAGATAAGCAGCTCCGAAGTATGAAGCGCCCAGTATAGCCGCTCCGCTGTTTATGCCACCGCTCACTATGTTTAGCCATGTGAATACACCGCCGGAAGTATCAATGCAGACGAACAGGCTCCCTGTATCTGCGTTGACATAGAATTGAGAAACCGCGCCCGGAGTGGTTGTTGTCGGGTCGGTAAACTCTATTCTTGGTTTATGCAACGACGGTTCGATAATGAAATGCCAAATCGCGTCATTGCTGAAATCAATTACGACAAAGAACATGAAGTGAAACTCGGGGATCTCCGTCCTCGATGGTATTTTCATTCCTTCCTCGTCCTGAAGTATCGCCATCAGGACAGGCGGTTCATTCTCGATGTGTGCATAGATACCGAACTGGGTCATCATGTAACTGTCTGTGATTTCGGTGTTACTTATAAGGCTGCCGACCTGCTTTCCGTTATGTACGTTTTTCTGCTGTATAATCGGAAATATCTGTCTCTGATTTGCAAGTACCGTTTGCTCCCGAAGAGTCTCCGGCGGATAATGCCCGGTACCGCCCATTGCCCGGTCAAGAAACAACCGCTTGCCGTCCATGACGCCCTGTAATAAAAGCAGCCCTTGATTAGTTACGACTGCATGATTCCATAACATATTTTTATACCTCCACATTCACAGTCATGTGTCCGCCGAAGCAGGACACCGCGGCGCCCATGTACGTCGTGCAGTTCCCATAAGGACGCGCCGAGTACTCGATGTAATACGGGGAAGAGCGCAGATTTTTGTAATATTCAAGCCGATCGAGTACGCGTTGATGTTTCACCGGGTCCGGGTTCTCAAAAGTCGCGTCGATATGCAGCGTGAAGTGAAACGGGTCACCGTCATACTGGTACCACTCGCTGACGTAGGTATCGTTGTATACTGCCGACATAGCCGTCTCAACAGCGTGCTTGGTACCGAGTGCGCGGTGTACGTTCCAGCTTTCTTTTAGTGTCTGCCGTTTCTGTTCAAGGGTATAGTTCGGGTCCCACCAGTCAACCTTGAAGTCATAAGCCAGGATATCGAGCAGCTCCTCAGGAAGATCGTCTATCATTGCATATATCCGGATGCTGTCAATCTGTTTCGGAAGCGCACCCAGCTTTTCAGCAATGGACTCCGCAAGCGCAAGTATCATTTCATCCTTACGCATATAGTCCGGGAACGTGCTCATAAGGTTCTCGACAGTTAAGCCGTGTACATTACTCATCCTCGAACCCCCCGTTTACGATGTCTACTGAAGCCGTCCTTGCGATTTGCGGCACAGTATTCTCGTCCCCACTTAAACCATCGCGCAACACTGTGTATACCGGAGAGCGTATTTCCACGCGTTTTACACCGCCTGTATTCATAATGCGCTTGACGAGCCTGTCAGGTACGATGTCAAGTCCGAGCGTTCCGCATTGCCATTCAAGGTAACTGTTGACAGCACCTTGTACCGCTTCCTCGATTTCCGCTAAGCTCATTTGAGTTTTGCTCGGTATGTAGTACGTGAGGTCAACCGTGAAGTCAACATACTCGGCGTCTTTCATTACCAGATGGTCGGTAAGCGGCCGAACCTCGTCAGCGTTGCAGGCTGCGTAAACCTTTGCTTTCATTTCTTCACCGGCAATGGATCCGTCCTTCATCAAGACATATAGGTCCACCTGTCCGGGTGATGGCGTGTTCGCAATAACGTCACCGATTTCAAGCGATACTTTTTTCGCATGGTAGATGTATGAGTTTTTAGCGCCGGCAGTACTGTAAGAGTCCTGGCTGTCACGGAGCAGATTGTAGTACTCCTCGTCAGTCGCTTCCTCGGCACCACCCTCGCTGATTGTGATATTTTCACAGCTCAGATAGAACGGTACGTTCCCGACATCAATGAGCGTTTTTATTTGGCCGGGCATAAACCCGTTGCCGATAACACCGGCTCTTATACATTCAATCGGTACATCAACGGAAATATCACCAATCTCGACAACCGCGTCCGCTGTTGTTACCCACCGTGCCAGGTTACTCGCGTCCGTTACTCTGGTACCTATCGGAATAGGTATAAGGAACGGCTGCGCGTTTGTTATGTGGAAACGGAGAGTGCTGACGGCAGCCTGCGCTTGCGGGCGTGTTGTACCCTGGAAGAGTTCTCCGAGTGCGTCAAGGTTTTCACCGTCTGCACGGCTTGGCAGGTTTTGATTGCCGACATAGTTTGTCGAACGCAGGGCTATGAGTAATGCATTTGCCACCCATTGAACAAACATACGTTCGGGGCTTGCAGGGGACAGCGTCCTTCCTGTGAGCCGTTGGAACATTCTTATCAAGTCGGTCAGCAGCTCGTTAGTATCGGTACCGACAAATTTGTATTCAGGATTCCTGCTCATGTAATATTCTCACCTCCACTGACGGCTTCATGCGTGCCGGATTATCTTTATCATATATCGGGATAACCTGGATAAGCTCCGCGCTTGGTACAAACTCCTGTATTGCTTCCGTGACCTCTGCTATCATTACCGGTTCTGCAATGTTGGCCGGCATATCAAGAAACCTCATAGGAAGCCCAAAATTACGGTAAAGCGGTACCGAACCTCTCCGCGTTGATAAAACAACCGCCACGTCTTGAATGACCGCGGCGGCATGGTCTGTCTCCCCGAGCTTAACGGCGCTCAGATCGTCTGCGCTTATAACGTGCGACATCCCGCTCCCACCTTTCTTTTACATGTTCAAACAGAGAAAGCCCCTTGATTCTGATTACTCCGGAACGGTGAAGCGAGTCCAACCCGATACAGAACAAAGCCAAAATCGTTAAAATCAAGAAAACTATTGCAGCTACAATAGTTAAAATTGTTTGCAGATACTGCATATTATTACCTCATGAGCGTAAGTACTCGATGATGTTCACCGTTACTATGGCGCTTGTTACTCTGCCGGTCGCGTCATTACTGATTATCCGTGTGCTGTGTGCGTTAATGAGCCACCGAAATTTACCGTACACTTTCCGACCGATAACAAGCGGAAGCGCGGTACCTTTTTCTTTGTGGTCATGTATCTTCTCTATCATTTTTTCAACATCGACACCCAACCCCTCGGTCAACATCATATTGAACGAGATTTTGTCAGCGTCCGAACCTGTAAATTCAGTCAACGCTTTTCTGCCGACAATCTTATGCTCCGCTATCGTTGCAGAGCCTGACCACGTCATATCCATAAATGTCTGTACTGTTTTGTTACTTACTTCAAAAACAACTTCACCCAGACACCCGATTTGTCCCGGCATGGTTTATCCTCCCATTCTCACTATTGAACGCAACCGCAGTTTTGTCATATAACCGCCGATCGTCACACTATGCGCGGTACGCTCGATGATGTACTTTCCGCTCCACGCACCCCATCCGGTCATCAGTACGGTCAGACAAGACAGCAGCTCAGGATTACCGTACATATCAATCTCGATGAAATTAACAGCTTGATTCTCGATAGTGCCGGTGCGGAGCTTCACCCTTTCGTAAGAGCCGTCGTCCGGTCTTATCTCTGTGATGTGCGGTTTTCTCGCGTACGCTTCAATATCAATCAGCACAATAATGTTATTTGTTACTTTGACCGTGATACCGACTTCCTTACATAATCTTGCAAGGAAAACAATGTTGCTCTCGTCCTTTTGCTCCAGCTCTTCATACAACGGGTTAATCGACATCTCGAACATGATACCCATTCCGCACTCGCTTGCTATCCTCGAAGCCAGGTCACGCAAATGTATTGAATTAAATTCGCGTGTCTTTTTATCGGCACGTACACCGATACCGTACGGCAACGATGTGCCTTTTATGGTAGCTTCCTTTGGCGGTCCGCCGCTGACAACCTCGTCGAGCTGAAACTGTCCGCAGTCAAGCTTTAAGTTCCTGCCGTCATTATTCCAGTTGTTACGGATAATTTCACCGCGCAGGAGAAAGCCGAGATCCGGCGGAAGTGATGTTGCGTTTACCTGTGATATTTGCGCAGCTTCGATGTAAACCGTTCTATCTTCGCTGAGCGGGTATGCAGCCCATCCGTTGCTCACAGATGACACGTTGACTATGGTGTTGAATGCCAACGCGCCGACAATGGCGCTGTTTTTACGGGCTTCTCTGCGCGTGTAGACACCGCCCGGAGCTGTTACCCTGTACTGTGTTGTGCCGTCTTCGTTTCTGACAGGCTCCGGAGTATTGGCATAGATACCGAACCTTGCGCAATATCTCTGAAACTCAGGAGAATGAGCAAAGCCGCTAAAATTAGACTCCCGTGAGTGTCCTGCGTTTAAGCGTGCCAGCCAGTGACGATGCCCTGCAGGTTCGGACTGCCGGCCGAGCATACCGTTATACAGCGCTTCGGTATATGCCGCATTATTTAACCTGCGTCCGATCATTTCTTTCGAGAAAAAGAAACCGTGTCCGATTTTGGAGCCGGGCACACCCCTGAGCAGTTGACCCGCCCATGCGTTAAGACCGCCAGCGTCCGGCTCTCTGCCGAGCGCTCCGCGATATAACTGGGTGACAAACTTCCGGGCGTTACTCTCCGTCGGAATACCCGTCATACCGAGCCTGCTTTTTGCGGCTGCTTCAATAAGCTCTGAGAGCCATTGAGTAAGCCACACATTGTTACGGTCCTCGATTATGAGCTGAAAGTCATCTGCTTCAACACCCTCGTTCTCGATGTATTGAAAAGACTTAAGGTGCGGACGGACAGTACCCGTTATATCCACACCTTGAAAAGCTATTTTTACATCCGCATTACGCGCTTTCATCCTGCCACCCTCTTCCAAGGCGGCAAGCTATCAGGCACGTCCGGTTCGATGTCCGGCAGCGTGAGTACTATCCCTGCAGGGAAGATATAGTAATCGTAATATTTGAGGTTCTCGTCCATCAGCCTGTCGGTGAACCTGTCATCTCCAAGCTGCATAAAGGCTATCGAGTCCCACATATCACCCTGTTTTGTTGTGTATGTTTGCATACTGTACCGCCTTCCTTTACTTGTAGGCTCTCCGCTCCTCGTCATGCACGTACTCAAGTACCGTTTCGATGATGGCTTCTTTTAGTCCTTCACCGAATTGTGCTGAGCCGGCACCACCGTCTCCCATTCCGACATTGATATCTCCGATTGAGATTGTCATGCCACCGCCACCAATGGGACTGTTTACCGCTTCGGTAACATCTGCTCGCGCTGCGAGTGCCATGAGCAGCTGAGGTGCGATTGTGAAGAAATCATTTTCCTCTGCCGTCAGGACACGCTCACCTTTATGCAGCCTTGCAACATAATCATCGTAAGGCACATATTCAAGTCCTGAAGAGTGTCCGGGCAATCCGCTGATATTGAATGAAGTGCCGGACGGTGACGCGGAGCTTAGTGCCGTGGATGCCGCCTGTGCGATTCTGTTATAAGCTGCTGTGACCTGCGGTAACATCCGGTCTGCTGCGTCGATGAATGCCTGGATTGTGGCAGCTCCGGCCGCTCCCGCTTCATCACTCATATTCATGTTTGCAATGGTGTCAGCGAGTTCGCTTTCAAGCCGATCAAGTTCATTGCTGAAATCAGTAACAAGTTCCGCGATATTATCCGCGACAGCTTCCTGTTCAGCTTGCAGCGTTTGCCAGCTTGCAACCATCGCAGCAAGGTCATCGCTACCCATAGCGGCCATTGCAGCGATAGCAGCGGTGCTTTCTTCGCTACCGTCTGCAAAACTGGCGATAACATCACTAAGACCTTCGACCTCACCGGTACGGTCTCTGAGGGTCATAAGGTTTTCGTTATATGTTTGCCAGTGCTGTGTCTGACTTTCGAGGGCAGCCATGATATCCTTAGCTTTGATTTCTGCTATCTTGCCGACTTCATCCCACAGGTTATATTGACCGCGGACACTTGTCAGAGCTGCGTCATAAACTGCGGTATAGGCTTCACTAAGCGCTTCGATATTGACAACCAAATCAGCAGTATAAGCGGTCATCTGCTCCATACTGCGATTTGCTTCCTCAGCGATTGACTCAAATTCCGCTAATGCAGCTTCGCTACGCTCCAGTTCTGCGGTCCAGTGGGCAAGGTCAGCCTGGTTTGCACGTACTTCCGCGGACGCTTCCGCAAGGTGTCCTTGAAACTCCAAGAGCTGAGCGTTCAGCTCGTCGAGTTCCATTTGCGCTTTCATATATTCGCCGGCTTGTCGGGCAGCTTCTGCGTCAGCTTCGCTAAAGTTCCTGGACGAACCTGTTTTTATATAACCTTCCGGCATATTAGCCAGTGCGGTTTTTGCGTCCTCGACTGCGCGTGTTGCCTGTTCTACCTGTGCGAGAGCATTCGCTTCCGCAGTCAACGCATTCTGAGTATCACGATATATTTGATTATAGTTATCGCGGTTTGTATTTCTGCGGTCCCTTGCAATTTCCGCATTATTGAGAGCTTCGATGGCGACAAGTGACTGATTAAGCGTGTCGTTTTGCATGTTATACGACAGATTTAATGACGGTACTTGTTCGTTGAGCAGTTGCGTAATCGTGAGCATTTCCTCTTTTTGCGCGTTGCTCCGACCTTCTATTTCTGAAAGCTCTTTCAGCCTTGCAACAAGGTTTGTTGTTGCTTCAGCTCTGTTATCTAATTCAGCTATACTGTCATGCGCAGCTTCTCTGTTTGCCCGGAGTGTGTCCATTGTATTACGATGAGCTTCAGCAACCTGCTCGACAGTCATTCTGTTACGCTCAAAGGCAGCGGTCAGATTGTCTATCTCTGCTTTCAATACCTGAGCTTCAGCAGAATTACCTCTGCCGGCTGCGGTCAACGCTTCGTACTCAGCTTCAAGAGCGCGGATTTCATTCAACTGATTACGGGATGTCGCGGACAGGTTCTTAAACTCGTCCTCTGCTTCTCTTGTAGCAGCTGACAATCCGACAAACACGCCGATCAGAGCAGCGACGCCTGTCGCAACCCACATTATCGGGCCGAGTGACGCCTGGAATACACCGCTCATGATAGCTGCCGCTTTCGCAGCTACCGTGTACGCTCCGAGTGCAACCACAACAACACCGAGAACCGCCGCAAATGCCGCGGCTGCTTGTACGAGTTCGGGGTTGTCTGCGATAAACCCGGCTATTGTTTCGGTGAGTCCAGCCATTAACGAGGACGCTTCACTTAATGACGGTCCGAGCGCAGACTCAAAGGCTATCTTCATTGCGTTGGATGCCTGAGCCCACTCTTCCTCGAGCGTCAAGGCTGCCGCTGCCGTCGAAAGCAAAGTACCCTCAGCTCCGGCAATCGCGTCAACCCATTCGTCTATTTCAAAACGTCCGGCTCGTATATCGTCTGCTACCTTTGCGCCGACCTTAGCGCCAAATGCTTCACTTGCGATTGTCGTAGCAGACAATATATCCGGAGCTGCTTTGATTTGTTCGAGGAGCATATTAAACGCTTCCTCAGCGTTGGTTGCTCCTTCTTTTGCCATCCTGTTAAGCAGGATATTAAGAGACGATAACAGCTCACGCGGTTCCGCACCGGCTTTGTAGAACGAGGAGAACAGAGCTATTGACCGCTCCAGTCCAAATCCCATTTCTTCAAATGACGGGCCTGCTTGTATGATGTATTCAGATAACTGATTGACACTCACACCGCTCATTTGTCCGGCAAGTGTCAGCTGGTCCATCGTAAGACCTAACCCGGCAGCGTCCCTATCGAGCGCGTTCATTAAACGCCCGAGGGTCATTGCGGACTGCCCGGCTGCTTCGTTATTTACACGCGCATATTCAAGGGTCTGTTTAGTCAGAGCTTCAAGCTCCGCGCCTGTCAGTCCTGTCATGGTGTTTAAGGTACCCATGACATCCGATACATCGGCCAGCGATTCCGGGACAACCGCACCTACTATCCGCATGGACTCAGTAAGAGCGTCAAGTTCCCGTCCCGTTGCTCCTGACGATTTCGCTATTGTGGACTCAGCACGCGAGAATTCGTTTGCCATCTCGAAAGCCGCGTCAGTGATTTCTTTGAGCAGCTTGACTATACCTGCAGCTACGAGAGCCTGTTGGATATTCTGTACCGCTTCCGCGGACTTCACACCCATTTTTTCAGCAGCTTCAGCCGCTTGCTCCTGCTCCTGTTTCAGCTCCTCGATTTTGCCGGCTGTCATTTGTGAAGCCGAGCCGAGATCCTCTGTATTAACACCGGCCTTATGCAAGGACTCGGTGGTTGTGTTCAATGCTTCTTTCTGCTTATCTAAGGCCTGCGATGTACGATCAATCTGCAGTTCCTTTTTTAACAGCTTTGTTTCGAGTTCTCCGGAGCTCTCTCCGGTATCTTTCATTTGCTTTGATATGTCATCATATTCTTTTTTGAGAATAGCGAGTCTTTTCTCTGTGTTCTGAACAGCCGTTTGTTGCCGTTCAAAGCCCGATATATCGGACTGGACTTTGTTAAGAGCGCGGAGCTCTCCCTGCATACCCGCAAGCGTCTGCTGCGCTGTATTAAATGTGCCTTGAAAAGCACCGTCCATCTGTGCATTCAGTTGAAAACTGGTATCAAATACTTTCTTAGACAAGGGTTCTCACCACGCTCTCATTTTCTTTTTCTTTGTTTCTCCGCTTCAATGCTGACGGTGTTGCTGTCCCGTACCCAATTACCAAACTGTGATATGGGTAGGGACAGCCAAAAAGATACAGGTGTATTGTTTGTTCTTGACATAATCAAGACCTGCTGCCGGAGCCAGTGACCGCCGTCTTCGGTCTTTACTCCGCAACCAGCAAAAAAGTACGTGCAGCCCTTACGATTTTCAGAAACTCCTTGGCCGGCAACATAGGATATGCGTCGGAAGGTAATCTCTGAATACATGCTTTAGCTGCAAATGTGCGTTGATATTCGGTAGAAAACTCCGGCGCTACGACGGTGACGCCGCGCGCCGCGAGTTCGTTACCAATGTCAAGACAATCCTGTCCTGAAAGGCTGTCAAAGTCGAAGGTCAGTTCCTCATAGCTTTTACCCATATACTCAAAAGGCTTTTTGAGTTTTGAGGTAAACTGGCTGAGGTTGAGTCCTCCGCTTTTTGCTTTTTCCGCGTCTGTTTCCATTGCGGAATATTCGTCCGGGTCGATATCCGGATTGGGAAGATTTGTGATATTGTCTTTGCTCATGATTTAGCTCCTTTCAATTCTGTTACGGTTACATTCCGAGTGCCTTACGCACCGGCGCTCCGTAATCTACTCCGTTGATGATGTTGATACCGTTAATCGGGTCAAACTCTTCCACCTTTTTACCGTCGATGTAGGTAGCCCAGTATCTGACTGACACGACAACAGTTTTCTCGTTGGGGCTTGCGGGTGCGATTGCTCCGCCAGTTGCAGACTTCGGTATTACTACCATGACATGCTTGACGTTGGGGATTTTCATTAACCCGGTTACAGGGTCTTCAAATTGCTCCGCAACACGCATATCAATGTTGTGTCTGCGCGGTTCACGCAGCTTTGCAACACCCTCGGAATAGGCTCTGAAGCTCAGAGTCATATCCATCGCGTCATACTGACCTTGAACCGGTACTTCGACGTCACCGCCAAGACCGGCACCGTTGACGGTAACAGTCTTTTGGTTTTTGTTCGGAAGTGTTGTTGAGGTCAAGCCGATAAAAGCATCGCCGTCCTCGTAGACGTTGTAATTGATTACTCCTACGTTATACATTTTGACTCTCCTTTCTTAGACCAAAGTCGCCATAAACGGACTCAGGTCGTATTCGAGCAGGAAGTTGATTTCCTTGAGCGGCGGCGGCGGTGTCATAAATATCCGGATACGGATAATACCGCGCATGAGATCCTCAAGGTTGTTCTCAACATCTTCGTACACGACACGAGCGCCGAGCAGGTACCCGCCGCCAGTCAGTCCGTTGAGCCAGATGTTTGTACCGTCCATGATGCTGTCGATTATGCGCGGTATCATCGGACGATCAAGAGTACGCCAGTGCGTTCTCACTACGGTATTGCCAACCCAGTCGAACATACGGTTTATCGGGATATAATAATCCTTGATATCGGTGTTCTCGGGGAAGCATGCCGTATAGTTACCCCAGCAAACCAAGCCGGTGATGAAACGCAGCGCGGTCACAATTCCGCGACCCTCGACGATATTCGCCTGCGGGTGATTGAGAATGACCGGGGTACCGTCTGCGAGAATGATGGAGTCCGCAATATAGTGCTTATTGGAAGGTGACTCGTACGGGATTCCGTTATTGCTTGTGTCCACCATTGCCAGCACGCCGGCAAGCTGTGTACTCATGTGGAATTTACGTCCACCGTTACCGAGCATGGGCCAGCATACGATTTGGTTCTTGTCGGAGATATTCGAGGTTTTCTTGAGTACTAACGCTTCTTGGTATGTCTTTGCTCCGGAGCTGCCGACTGTGTTAAGGTCAACAAGCGCCTTTGCTCCAAACAGACCGTTGATTTTGCATTTAGTAGCCATGATTGCCGCGACTATCGGGTCTTTCGAGTACTTCGGTGCGCAGATTAGATCCGGCACAAGTCCCGTTGTGCTGAGACAGTTCTCGATGTTCTCCAGGCCAACCGCAACGACATCATTTGTCACTGCTTCGGGTGTAGCCATCTTGTACGCGACATTTGCGCTGTCCTCACCGAAGTGAGCACCGCTTGACAGGAATTCGATGACGAGAGCGTTATCGAGGTAGAACGTCTCATAGTCTTTTCCTTTTTCGAGTGCCGTACCGCTTGCGGACGGTTTGACAACAAGGCTTGTGTCCGCGATTGCTTCAATCGGGAGCTTTGCTCTGTTGTCTGCGATTGATACGTCAGCTGCAGGTACTGCCGAATTCATCTTGTCGATATCAAGCAGATTGCAGAAGACTACGGGGCTGCGCTCAAACAGCCGGAAGTGTGAGAACATAAACTCACAGAGGTTGTACTTATCCCAGTCATCAGAGTAACCGAGAGCAGCCAATGCTTCGTTCCAATTCCTAATCAGAACAGGCATACCGGCTGCGACCGGTGCTGTTGCGCTTTGCACAGGTGACGCTCCGATAACAAACGGGATGCCGACAGGAGCTACTGACGGTGAGCTGATACTCGTTGCCAGTTCCTGCACGTTTACACCATGTCTGTTTTCCATTGTCTTTCCTCCTAATTTTGATTGAGTTGTCCGGCAAGCTGCATGTACTTGATGTACAGGATATTGCCGGGTGTACCTACATTTGACCTTGCGGTCACGATTTCGTCACCGGGAACAATGAGGTCAGCGACAAGCGGAAACTTAGATATAAGCTCCTTGTTGTCCTTTAGTGCCTTGTCCCGAGTGGTGCTGATAATCGTTGCGTTTTGAATTTCTGCCCTGATTGACGGTCCTAAGTAAATGCAGAACCCACATTTCGCAGGTTTCGGGGCTGCTGTCTTAGGAGCGCTGTCAATGGCTTGTGCGGCGTTTTCTGCTGTACCCGTGGTTTCTACCGCCTGGGTATCGTCCACAGCAGCAGGCGTCGCTTTTTTCGTGTTGCTTGCCATTATGCGTTTACCTCCCTAATGATTGCAGGTATTCTCCATTGTGTTATCATTTCACCTGCGTAATATGGCCAGATGTTATCCGGATAGATGATAGTGTCTATCCCTTCGTAAAAGTCGAGCATGAAACGCTCGTCGAGTACGATCTGTTTCAGTAAGGCAATGCGCATCCGCTCCATGAGGTCGAGCAGCATGAGTGACCCTTCCTGCTCGTCATCGTGATATACCGCAAACACCGAACGTACGAGCGTGCTTGCCTGGGGATAATCTCCCTGCTCCTGCGCGTCACGCCCGGTAAGGATTGAGTGAATAATATGCGGAGCTGACTTCTCGGAGTCTTTGCTTTTATGCAGTCGCATGATATAGACATCCGCAGCTCTCGGCTTCGGTTCTTCTTTATCTTCTTTCTGCATCCGGACAGGCATAATCAAATCTTTGGTTGCTTCCTCTGTAAATGCTTTCAGCACTACGAGCAGGTCTCTTTTTGTCATGCTATCCTCCAACTCCGCCGAGCAGTCTCCAAACTTCATGCTCAAGCCGTTCGTCAAATGTTTCCTTTATCACTTCGGTCATCGCGTTTACGATTGTTTCATTACCCATCATCTGAGCTGTACTCGGTCCGAATTTCTGCTCAACAGGCAGCCGCTTTTTACCGACACGTTCCCATATCCTCATAGGTCCGTACACACGGGCAGCGAACGCACTTGATATAGTGCCGCCACCACCACGCTTGACCTGTGCGGTCACACCGCCGCCGCGAGAAACTTTCACGTTAAACTCGGTCAGCGGTATAACGGTACCTCTGAAATTGATGTTGAGTCCGACTGAACCGCCGCCACCGCCTTTTAAGTCGGTTGTGACGGTTACGTTTTTCATAAAGCCGCCTTTGGTGATGACATACTCCTCAGCTACGAAACGACCTGCTTCGGTCTTTGCGCG
>Ga0123356_10002733_pt1 | contig 18758 bp, 11 predicted proteins | sample TergutEmb28metaG_2_FD_92546 | JGI IMG/M metagenome (GOLD analysis project Ga0123356, IMG submission 92546) | Embiratermes neotenicus P3 segment gut microbial communities from Petit-Saut dam, French Guiana - Emb289 P3 | ecosystem: Host-associated > Arthropoda: Insects > Digestive system > Gut ...
GCCAGCGCGTCGCCCACCAGGAGCTTTGCCACGACGCGATTCGGCACCCCGTTGTGGTCATGCGCGGTCACGGCAGCGTAGATCCAGAGGCTCCAGAGTGAGTCGTTTTCTCCATAACTCAGGAGGACAAAAGCGAACTTCTCGTCCGCTATCGCATAGAGCAGCCCTTGTAAAACCTTGAACATCGCCGCCCTGAGCACTGGCGCAGCCCGTGATAACTACCGATCGGACGGCCGACGGACCAGCCCTAGCCGTAGATGTCTGGTTCCAATCACGGCGGGGACCAACTTGCCGCGACACAGCGCCACATGATCGCTCAAAGCATCGCAGGCGCAGAAGTCGCAGGCGCAGAAGTTGTACACCCCTCATTGGGGGGTTGTTGCTAATGTCGAACATCATTTCGTGCCTTTCTTGTTGAGGACGTATCCCCGCGCCGATGCGGCATTTCGCATCCACAGCCTGACACTCTCGAGGTTTACATCAGCTGGGGTGGCAAGGGGCCTAGGCGCAACCAATGGCTTCTCCTCTTAATGCTGTTATGACAGGTATTTACCTCGCCTACCCCTGTTAGTTATACCAGCTCTCTCTGCGAAGTAGCGCGCTGTTAGTTATAACAGGTACCCTGTTAGCTTTAACAGATAGGGCAATCCCTGTTATTACGGCCTGCTATTTTTCCCATCTTGTGAGTAGCAGGTCAATGCTTATATCTCGCTGGAAAATAAGTATAACTGCACTCAGGCCGCGGCTACCTTCATAAAAATTACATCGACTGCAGAAACTTGTGCTTTAGCTGTAATCCTTTGCAGACGTACAAAGGTAAACTTCGCGACAAACGCTCTTAAGTCTGTTTCTTTTGTGAACACCTGACCTATGCATATGAAGGTGATCTCGAAGCTTGAGACCGTCGTCTCACTTTATTCGCACTTTCGGCGAAAAACTCTCAAAAACGGGGGGTTGGTAGCTCACCTGCAGGGAGAGTGGCGGTATTTTGCGGAGACAAAAACTGAGGACTGCCAACCGCAGGCGAAAAAGAGTCCTCCACCCGTTGACGCTGAGAAGGGCGGCCCAAACGGTCCTAGAGGAGGACGATTATGAGACGAGTAGTACTGCTGTTGACGCTCTTGATCTTGGCTTTGCCCGCGGCCTCGTTTGCAGGTACCGTTGGCTTCAAATTCGACACATGCCCAACCGGCTGTACCACCTTAAGCGGTACAGTCACGCACAATGGATCGGATTTCACATTAACTGGAAGTGGGATAACGATTGCCTTGGACTTGACCCACTTAGTTTGCCGTTCTGGTATATGCAGCTTCAGCGGAGGTAATGTAACAGTCACGAGCACCTCTGGAGCTGTATTAATGATGAACACGCTCACCGGCATGGGAAGGGTACTCGAATCCACTTCTCATGGGGTGACAAGTGATATCTTTAACGGTATAGACCTTACACCCAACACCGGGATTGGCCAGGTTGCATTCGGCACCTTGAACGGGGCACTCGACTGGATGTCGAACACCGGCGCCGTAAATAGCGGGAGGGTGCAAATTATAGGCGCCACCAACGTCCCGGAACCCGGCACGCTTGGCATGCTTGGAACTGGCCTGGTCGGTCTCGCCGGCATGGCCAGACGCAAGCTAAAACTCTGGGTATAACACACGGGTCTAGCCAGATACTAACAACAGTGTCTAACATAGTCCCTGCCTGAAAAGGCAGGGACTTATTATTGATGTTGTGATTATATACGGCCTTCTAGCTAGCTTCTGCTTATCCGGTTAACTCAGCTAGTTACTATACCTGGGCCCGGAGATGAAGCCCTTGGCCCCACAGGTTGGGGTTAGCTAAAGGAACCAGGTAAGCAGAAGCGCTCTCTGTTCCACTTAAGGGGATGGTGCATGAGGTGCCGTAGTTCGCTGTTGCAAACCCGAAGCTCGGCTTGCCTCCTCTTGAAATGTCCGTGCCGCGTCTTCTCCCCACTTTGGGTAAAACCTAAGAACTTGAACGTCTCCGGCCTGCCTTCGCCACGCCCACGCGATTTTGCTCAGCAAAGCGGCCAAATTCGACAATGCACGTCTTGAATTGGCCCGAAACGTACCCGCAATTCACCTAGGAACCACTCTGCCTCATGCTAGGAACCACTCTGCCTCATGTCGATGCTGAAATCCAGCCACGAAGTCATCGGGGAAACGTACGAATGATGACCTCTAAGCGCGCCTGCTTCTTCCTCCATTGCTGAACCCAGAGGTCGAGTACCGGTAAAAATAGAGATTGGACAGCAGTGGCCTAGGTGGTACCTCCACCCTGAACCGTTCCTATTTCACTCTGCACCCGCCTGCCCTCTTCCAGCACGCCCGCCTTGAGCCACTCCTGGATCAAGGGACACGACGTGCCGGTCGGCTAAGCTAAGCGATGCTCGACAAACTTCACCAGCCGCCCGTGATCGAGAGTGCCCAGCCGCGAGGCTGGATGAAGATAGTTCCATTTTTCGTGGAATTTGTCGGGATCGATGGCGTGAGGCGTAAATTACTGTGTAGCTACCGTGCATTTCTTCGAGAAGCGGTCGCGGTGCAGAGTCTACATACGTTGCATTCCACGCGCTTTTCCATGGCGTGAGACTACATCGAGAAACGCCCAAGTCTACACTCTCTGTCCTTCACTCTCAGGTGCAGCCTCCAAGTGCATAGAAATGCTAGGCTCAGAACGAGAAACGCGGCCCCGGGCCCGCCAGACCTCGTACACCGCTGGATACACCACCAACTCGAGCACAAATGAGGTCAGAATGCCGCCGATCATCGGTGCGGCGATTCGCTTCATGACATCGGAGCCCGTCCCCGTCGACCACAGAATGGGCAGCAAACCGAAAAACATTGTGGCCACCGTCATGAGCTTTGGCCGGAGCCGGCGCGCGGCGCCTTGCCGGATGGCTGCGCGCAAGCCGGCAAGCGTCGCCAGCGAACCCTCGCGACGGGCTCGCTCGTAGGCAAGATCGAGATACAGCAGCATGAAGACGCCCGTCTCCGCATCGACACCGAGCAGAGCGATCAGACCGACCCAAACTGCTATGCTCATCTTGTAACCCAGAAGGTACAAGAACCACACCGCGCCTACAGCGGAGAACGGCACCGCGAGGAACACGATGGCGCTTTTAGTGACGGAGCGCGTGTTGAGATAAAGCAACCAAAAGATCACCAACAGAGTGAACGGAATTGCCACGCTGAGCCGCCCGCGAACGCGTTCGAGCGCTTCATACTGCCCGCTCCAGGTGACGGAATACCCGGGTTTGAGTTTTAGGTTGGTGCTCAGCCGGCGAGCGGCATCGGCGATGTAGGACCCGGGATCGCGGCCGGCAATATCGACGTACACGTACCCGGTGAGCAGGCCGTCCTCATCGCGTAGCATGGCGGGGCCCGAAACGGTCTTGATTTCGGCCAGTTGCGACAGCGGGATCTGGCGCTGCCCGCCCGATGCCGGGACAAGGACGTGTCCAAGGGCTTCAAAGTCGGAGCGAAAATCGCGCATATAGCGCACATTGACGGGGTAGCGCTCGCGCCCTTCGACGACAGTGGTGACGTTCTGACCGCCGATAGCGTTCTCGACCGCGGTTTGAGCATCGTCGATGCTCAGGCCATAACGGGCGAGCGCCTCGCGGTTCCAGACGAAGTCCAGGAAATAGCCGCCGCCCGTGCGCTCCGCGAAGACACTGCGGGTGCCGGGAACGGATTTGAGCAAGGCCTCGATGTGGGTGCCGACCTGCTCGATCTCCGCGGTATCGTCCCCGGAAATTTTCAGACCCAGCGGAGTGCGAATACCAGTGGTCAGCATATCGATGCGGCCTCTGACCGGCATGGTCCAGGCGTTGGAGAGGCCGGGGAGCCGCAGCGCTTCGTTCAGCTGCGCCTCCAGCTGTTCCGTCGAGACATGGTCCGGGGTTAGATGGCGAAACAGCGGCTTCAACCACTCGGGCGACCAGGACGAGTACCAGGTCGGGATCTTGGGCCACTGCTCGGGCGGCTTCAAAATGATGAGGGTCTCGAGCATCGAGAGCGGCGCCGGGTCAGTGGACGTTTCAGCACGCCCCGCTTTCCCCAGCACCCGGTCCACTTCCGGAAACTCCCGGATGATGCCATCTGTAGCCTGCAAGACATGTTGCGCTTCTCCGATAGAAATGCCCGGCATGGTCGATGGCATATAGAGGAGCGAAGCTTCATCGAGGGGCGGCATGAATTCGGTGCCGAGTTTCCAAAAGAGCGGAATCGTGAGGACGACTAACGCCAAGGCGCCACCGATCACGAGCCATTTCCGCCGCAACGACCAGGAAACCACCGGCTCGTAAAGGCGAATCAGAGCGCGGCTGATCGGGTGGTCCTGCTCCTGATGAATTTGCCCAACCAGAGCTGCGTTGGCTGCACGGCACAGCCACCACGGACGAAAGTGGAAGCTCCGCACCCGTGCGAGCAGCAGCCGGAGAGCGGGAACCAGGGTGATGGCCAACACGGCCGCCACGATCATGGCCAGGATCTTCGTGTATGCGAGCGGTTTGAAGAGCCGGCCTTCCTGCGCTTCGAGGGTGAGAACGGGGAGAAACGAAACTGCGATCACCAGCAAAGCGAAGAAACTGGGGCCCGCGACTTCTTTCACGGCTTCAAGAACCACAGTGTGGTCGTCTTCCGGGGATCCGTTTCGCTGCCACTCCTCCAGTCGCTTGTGCGACTGTTCGACTACCACGATCGCCGCATCCACCAGCGCCCCGATGGCGATGGCGATCCCGCCCAGCGACATGATATTTGCCGTGAGTCCAAGGGCGCGAAACGGTAGAAAGGAAATGAGAACAGCTACCGGAATGGTGATGACGGGGATCAGCGCGCTCGGAATATGCCGAAGGAAGAGAAAGATGACCAGCACAACAATAAAAATGATTTCCACAATTGTGGACCGGAGGTTCGCGATCGAACGCCGGATCAGATCTGAGCGATCGTAGATGGGGACGATGCGGACGCCTTCCGGAAGGCCGGGTTCAAGCTGCCGGATCTTGGCCTTCACCCGGTTGATGACTTGGAGCGCGTTTTCCCCCTGGCGCATCACAATAATGCCGGAGACCGCTTCGCCGGCGCCGTCCAGATCGGCGACGCCGCGCCGCAGGTCCGGGCCCAGCGACACCTGTCCGATGTCTTTAATGCGGATCGGAGTGCCATCCGCGGAGACCGTCAGCACGATTTGTTCGAGGTCATGCACCGACTGGACGTAGCCACGGCCGCGAATCATATACTCGGTGCCGCCGAACTCGATCAGCCTCCCCCCAACATCCTTGTTACCGGCGCTCACCGCGTCCACGACGCGGGAGATCGCGATGCCATAGGCCTCGAGACGCCGGGGATCAACGTTCACCTGGTACTGGCGACCAAAGCCACCGAGCGAGGCGACCTCCGCGACGCCGGGCACGGATTGGAGATAGTAGCGGAGATACCAATCCTGGTAGGAGCGCAGATCGGCAAGCGAGTGTTTGCCCGATGTGTCGGTCAGCACGTATTGAAAAATCCAGCCGGCTCCCGTGGCATCGGGACCGAGCTCCGTCTTGACGCCTTCGGGGAGCCGCGGCAAGACGCCGGAGAGATATTCAAGCGTGCGCGAGCGAGCCCAGTAAATGTCGGTGCCATCTTGGAAGACGACGTAGACGTAGGAATATCCGAAATCCGAGAAGCCGCGCACGGCCTTTACCCGCGGCGCGCCTACCAGGGCAGAGACGATCGGATAGGTGACCTGCGCCTCGAGGATATCGGGGCTGCGGTCCCAGCGGGAGTAGACGATGACTTGCGTGTCGCTCAGGTCCGGGATGGCGTCGAGCGGGACGCGTTTCATCGACCACCAGCCGGCGACCGCAGCGACCCCCACCAGGGCGATGACAAGGAACCGGTTTCGCGCCGAAAACTCAATGATTCGGTTAATCATGGCTCAACGAGGCCCGGCGGATTTCATCCGGCTTTCGGAATCTAAAAGGAAGTTCCCGGCCACGACAATTCGCTCTCCGGGCTCGAGACCCTTGGTGATCTGGACGGCGTCTCCCAGGCGCCAGCCGGTTTCGACAGGACGGGAAGTAAAGCCACCGTCCGCAGTCTCCACATACACCGTCTTGCGAAGGCCGGAATCAATGACGGCATCCGCCGGCACGGCGATGCCTTTCGGAAGGGCTATCTGAAACTCAACCTGCACAAACATATCGGGCCGCAACAGAAGTCCGGGGTTCTCCATTTCGAGCCGGACCCTCAGAGCTCGGGACGTGGGATCGAACTGTGGGAGGGCGTCGCTGATCCGCGCGGGAAGCTGCCGATCCTGATAGCGGACAGTGGCGCTTCGGGCCGAGCGCAGCAGCCGTGCGTCGTTCTCGAAGACGTCGGCGAGGACCCAGATGTGATTGATGTCCGCGATGCGGAACAGTTCTTCTCCGTGGCTGAAGCGCAACCCCGAAAATGCATTGCGGGTCACAACCAAGCCAGCGACCGGCGACCGGAAATCGATGTCGTCGGCGATCTTCCGGGTACGCGCGATTTCGCGGATCTGGGTTTGGCTCATGCCAAAAAACTCCAGGTTCTCTTCGGCTGCCCTCAACTGGGCCCCGGTGAGATTCAATTGTGCCTCACTCTCCGTCTTCTTGAACCGGTCCATGGTGTCCAAGGCGTAGAGGTAGGATTGTTGAGCGGTTAGGAAGTCGCGGTTGTAAAAGGTGGCGAGCACCTCGTCTTTCTGGACAATGTCGCCGGTAACGATAACCCCCGCCTTGCGGACCCAGCCGTCGCCAGCCGCGGCCAGAGGGTAGATGCGAGCTTCGTCAAGCACTACCTTGCCGAGAACACGAAGGGTACGAACCCCGGCGGTCGGAGTGACGGTGTCGGTCTGGAGCCCGATGCTCCGTTGCTGCTGCGCAGTGATGTATACCGCACCGGTCGAAGACAAGGACGGCCCGTCTCTGGACGGGGATTCGCTGTCGGCGTAAACCGGTACGAGTCGCATGCCACAGTCGGGCGCGATGCCGGGTTTATCCGACTTGTAGGCCGGGTGCATTGGGTCCTGATAGTAGAGAATGCGGCGACCCCCTTGGACACTGCCCTTGACCGTAGCTCGTTGGTTGTACCACGCCCCCGCCAGGAAAAATCCGGCCGCGAGCACAACTGCGAGAATCGACTGCGTCCACCTGTTCATTGGTCCCCCTCAAAGACACACGCCCCACGGAAACCGCGGGGCGTGTTCCACTAAGATGTACAGTCCATCGCCATGCGTGATCAGATTACGGGACCACCACGACGGCGTGCATCATGTCGTGCTCTTCGTGCTCTAGAATGTGGCAGTGCCAAACGTACTCGGCGCCTTTTATGCCATAGCTGGCGAGAAGCCGCGGGCTGTTCGGCGGCGGAGTGCCGGCGCCGGCGCCCGTCGGCAGAGTGAACTGCATGACCACCGTGGTCACTTCGCCTGGGTTCATTCGCACCGTCTCCTTCCAGCCGGCCTCGTTCGCGTCAACCGGAAGCGCCGAGTTGGGGATCACCGACAGCGGGATCTTCGGAGTGCCGTCCGGATTGAATGCCCAGCGCTCACGCTTGACGACGTGGACGTTGACGAGGTGGAAATGCATGGGGTGGGTGTCGGCAGTCAAGTTGTAGATTTTCCACTCCTGCACCTCGCCCACCTTTGCTATCTCGGTCGGAAAGTCGAGATAGGTCTGCGAGGCTGGGAGCGGTACCACACCGAGCAACTGCCTGAGGCGACCGAACTCGTCCTTGTCTTCGTTCAGGGTCTTGTTCACGGTCACTGTGGGTGTGAGATTGGTTGACGGTTGGGTGTTCTTAAATACAAAAGGCAGGCCCTTGGTAGGATCCTGCAGGTCTTTCACGGTTTGGGCGAAATCCGGCTCGGTCGTAGCGGTTGCGTTCGAGACGACGAATTTCATGAGAACCCGCGTATCCGGACCATTGCCCGGTAGTGGGGCAGGCGCGCCGCCAATAGAAGTGAGGTCATTGTAACCTGCCCCTAGCCCAGCAGCGTCCGTAAGGACAAAGTAGTCGTTGCGGGTGTCGCCGCCTGGAAATGGGGCGGGGGCATCGTTGTAGAGGATGATGTCCTGGCCTTCGAAGCCCCGGAAGTCGACGATGACATCTGGCCGCTCCGCAGGCGCGATGAGCAGGTTGTGTTGGTTCACATTGCCGACTGTCGGATCTCCGGGGAGAGCAAGAGAGGCAGTTTCTGGCCCGTCGGCACGCCGGCGGTGAGTTCGAACATCCGTCGCATTACTGTATTTGATCACCTTGTTGCTGTTCAGGTTGGTGCTCGCGTCGACGCTGAAAAGCGCCGGCGCCGGCAGGAACCCGGCCTCGTTGGCGATCTGGATGAACCCCGGCCCGGCAGCATTTTGTGGGATGAGGAGTACATTTCCGTTGTTGTCTAGATTGTTCGGTACCGAGACGTCGCCAATGGGCAGCAACGTGATTCCGTCCGGATTGCCCGGCTCTCCCACATACATCTGAAGGTTGTAGAAGCGAGCCTGCGAAGCGTTAAGGAAGCGGAAGCGGTATCTCTGGGGATTCACGGCTAAGGTGGGGTACGGCGCGCCATTGACCAGGATAGTGTCGGAGAAAAACTCCGGAACCGAGGAAATTGCCGGTGGCGTACCTGTCCCAAGCTCCCACCGGGCGGTGGGGGCGGTGGTCGCCCCGGCGTTCGGAGGAAGAATCATCTCGGGGAGGTTATCCACTGTAGCCCCTTCGTAAACATGCGGATACCACAGGTCGCCCTTGACTGCTCCTGCTGGGACAGCGGCGGCATAGTTAGGATCGCTCGCGGGGTCCCAGAATGTCTTGTCCTGGATGATGACTGGAAAACCGAGCAATCCTGTCGCAGCCGTGAGGCCCTTGCCCGGGATTATGCCATTGCTGATTAACCCCGCCTCGCCGTCCGCGTCGTTATCCGTGATGAGGTATGCGCTGGCGAGGCCGGCATATACATTGGTGCGCGTCAGCCCATAGGCATGATCGTGATACCAGATGGTCCGCGCGCTCTGCTGGTTGGGATAATGATAAACTGCCTCCCCCGCAGCGAGTTGGTTTTCCGGGATGAAACTGGAGCCGTGTACGAACCCACCGTTGGCTGGGTTAGAGAACCAGGTGAACGGGGTGCCATCGAAGCACCAAAAGACGAAACCGCCATGGAGGTGAATCGCAATGCGGTCGTGTCGTCCTCCAAACTCGGCTTCTCCCGAAACGGGATCGATGAGCGTTGTATCTACCGGCAGTACGTGTTTGGCCGGCAATTTGTTAATGACCCTCAGCTCCACCGGGACGGGGCTCTTCCCACCAGTAGCAACGATCACGCCACCGAGGTACCTGCGCGGACTGCCCGGAGCCGCACCGGCGTACCCCCACAACTTCTGCTTGACTCCAAGGCTCGATGCCGCGCCCAGTAAATCTTGTTCAAACGGAGCCGCATCGATCGTGTAAACGTCGGTCGCTACACCGTTGATCATCTGCCGTGACGGTGTCAAAACGGGGATGCCCGTATTTCCGAGCAAAGGAAGAGGAACGGCGAACTTCTTTATTTCTAGCACGCTCTGGGAAAAGGGAAACGCGCGTATAGGCCACGCCAACATGGCGCCGGCAGCGGTACTTGCCTGTATGAAACGTCTTCGCGTGATCATTCAATACCTCCCTGCGCCGGCTAAAACCGGCAGATTGTTGTGAATGAAAGCCTTCCATGATCTAGCGCGCACCATTAGGGCCTGCAGTCAGGCAGTGCCCGTCGCGAGGGCAAGCCTCGAATTGATACCCTCATCTGCCACAAGGCCTTTTGCCGGACAGGGCGCCAAAACGGGTAGAATTTGCGTGGCAATCCTTACCGTTTTCTCCGCCATGAAGAAATTACCGAGGGTTTGCCTTAGAGCTTGCCTGCAGCTAACTGGAGTTTGGCTGGAACTTTAGCCCGTATTTTATGGTTTTGTCCTAAATACCCTCCATTTCCGACACAGCGCTCTCGCGGAAATGGTCATTTTTGTCCCGCTGGTCAAAACCAAAAATTCAGAACTCTTGTTGGTAACACCACATACCTATCTTTTAGCCTTCATTATGTGCATACGGATTGCCAAAGTGGTTAACTTTTTACTGATTCTTGAAAACAAGCACATTAGCAATCTTAGTATCGGCGTGGTCCGTCTGAAGGTGTGCAAAGCGCTGCATATCTTGTGTAAGACAGGGCTTTCAAATGAGAAACTTGAAGCTGCGGTCTCCTTCGCAAAGCGGTAAATTTCGTTATGTCGGCCTTCTTCTGCTAGAGAGAATCCTTGACGGCTTCGATTGCAACATCAAGCCCCGATTGCAGCAACGCTCTTCGCAGCAGAACGCGATCTAAAAGTCGGCCGGATTACCTCTAGCGGACATTTCTGCCGAGCGGAAGTGGGTTATTTCTCGCGAGCGCCGAAGCTCTGCCTTGAAATCTCGTGAAAAGCGAGGGCCGACAGTAGACCTGTTTCCGGCAGCCACGATGCTGGAGAACTCAAGGTTCAGCAGCTATCGAAGAAACCATTACCGTGAAGCGAGGGTGGAGTGGATGTCGAAATGCCAATTTATTTTGAGCATGGTGTTGGCGATCTATGTTGGCTTCTCCGGCTTGAACCATATGTGGTATGTACACAACGATCTCATGCGCACGGATCTGGACACAGCTAGAAATTAGTGAGCAAGGGGCTTACAGGGAAAGGCCGACGGATCGAGGGATTTGGCAGTATGAACGCCCGCTGGATTCTGCACCGTGAAAGCTTCTCGACGAATTTTCTTTGTGACTTTCGTATAACCGGGTTGCCGATCTACCCCAACCTCGCAAGGACATGAGACTGATGGTCATCAATCAACACTGTGCAAGAGCAAGCTAGATGATATTCCGCACCAAGTTACGGAGTTGCTCCAAAGAGCAATCCTGCAGCTCCGGTAACTGCCATGGCCAGCGCTCCCCAGAATGTTACGCGCGCTGCGCCCTTCAGCATGCTCGCGCCGCCGGCGGCCGCCGCCCATGCTCCCAGAATGGCGAGAAAAAGCAGGGAAGCAATTGCCACAACTGGAATCAAGGCAGTTTGTGGACTGAGGATTGCGGCAGCGAGTGGTATCGCGGCTCCAACAGCAAAACTGGCAGCCGAAGATAATGCCGCCTGTATCGGACGCGCCACCAACACATCTGAGATGCCCAGCTCGTCGCGCGCATGCGCAGCGAGCGCATCGTGAGCCATCAACTGGTCTGCCACCTGCGCGGCGAGGGCGGGATCGACACCACGGGCAACGTAGATACCTGCAAGTTCTTTTCGTTCACCTGCCTGATCAGTCATCAACTCCTTGCGCTCAAGCTCAAGGTCGGCCTTTTCTGTGTCGGCCTGTGAGTGCACAGAGACAAATTCTCCGGCCGCCATCGACATAGCACCCGCGGTCAGGGCTGCAACCCCTGCAACGAGAATATTGTGACGCTTGCTTTCGGCAGCGGCCACACCAATGACGAGGCTTGCTGTCGAGAGAATGCCGTCATTGGCACCTAATACAGCAGCTCTAAGCCATCCCACTCGCTGTGTGCGGTGTGTTTCTTTTGGGCGTTGAACCATGGCCATCACCTCGCTCCGCGGATCCCAAACAGGGAGTAATTCACTATGCCTCCCCGGCTGTCCTTTTGTGAATCTGTTTTCTGGTCCGCTCATCGCAAAAAGAGGGTCAGAGGGATGTGCCCAGTCGTTGATTTCCGGGAAGGAGGCATGCCGCTCGGGGCGGTTTTTTTCGGTAAGTTAAGGATATGAACAACAAGAGAAAAAGTGGGGCAGATGGCGCTCCTTTTGCGCTGGAACGAAGCAAAACGCCAAGTCATCGCCACGGAGGCTGCCTTTTCCTCAAACGGGAGTTGCGACAGTACGCTTCCGGTGGCGTAAAAACCACTCTTACATCAGCACGACTGCTTTCTGGTACGCCGGATTGACTGCTCGGCCGAACACGGGCGCGCGACATTGCGGCAGCCAGGGTCGCTCCTGCTTCGGCGATGAATGCACGGAGATTCATCAACTCGGCTTTGGTCTACTGCGCCTTCTTTAAGCTGCCGGCGCGATGGTGAGGACAGTTGAAGGAGCGTCCGATGATTCACTTTACGAATCAGGTGGTCCGTCCCAGCCGTAGCGCTCCACCCGGCTCCGAAATTAATCCCCCACTTTGGGTGAAACAAACAGATTAACCACAGGAAAAATCTGCAGCGACACAAAAATTTTCGCGCTCACCGGAATGTGCCCATTCCCTGAACACGTTGGGCAAGGCGCACAATAGTCCAAAACGCGACTCGGGGTTGAGCGCATCCTGACCCGCCGCACGTCAATTTCAGCGACAGTTCTCGTTGGCGTGACGCGACTCAAATGCCCGGCGGACAATTTGAGCTAGACAAGGTGCTCGCCCTCATGACTTCGAGTTTGTGTTCCTGAAGTCTGTGTTGGTGCATTAGACCGATCATGACTGCGCTCTCCTTCTTAGCCGGTCCCTCCGAGAAATCCGTGAAGCTCGCGTTCGGGCTTTTCCGCAAGTTGTAGGTTCATGCCGAGGTTATTTTGCGCGCGAAATTGTCAATGTCTTTCAGGAGACAAAATAGAAAGTCGGCTCAATGCACACTGATTCCAAGGCCCTGGCCACCCCTCAAGAAAGTGGGTCGTTTTTGTCTGCACATTAGTGCTGCTTTCGTTGCTTCCTGGTGCCCGGAAGACCCAGTGCAGAATATTGAACTAATGCTCATGCGGAGGAGACAGCAATCGTCTCAGGTACAGTCCGAGATGCAATGGGGGCTTGATTCCGGACGCAAGCCAGAGGTGAGCGACAATCTTGCCTCCTGGATCTGCTACTGCCAGGGCGTGTCGGCTCAGTCCGCGGAAAACTTTTCACGAAAATTTCATCGCCCCATTACAAGTTTCTGACACGCTTCCTGTCTAATCGTTGCTCTCGTCTCGTCGAAACGTAGCATGACGAGCATCTTTGCCCGGGGGAATTTCAGAAAGGAGCAAAACCTATGCGATTCGAACCATCCCGTACGATGCTGACCTGCTCGCTCGCACTCACTATCTTGGCACCGACGTTCGCTCATGCTGAGGGGCCTATCAACAAGGTCAATCACATCATCATCGTCATGCAGGAGAACCACTCCTTTGACAACTACTTCGGTGCGCTCGCCTACGCCCCCGGCACACCCTATCACAACGGCAACGGAGCCTGCCACATCGCTGACCATGCCTGCGTCGATGGTCTCTCCTGCACCGTCGATGGCGCTGGCAACTACACCTGCTCGAACTCCAATCTCGACCAGGACGGCAGCATCGTCTTCGCTTTCCACGGTACAAGCCGCTGTGTCATTCCCGACCTCGACCACTCCTGGCTCTATACTCACTTCGAGCTGAACTTCCTCAATCCGAACGATGGCTTTAGGGGACGCAACGACGGATTCGTGCGCGTGAATGACCTCACCGAACAGATCGACATTGGTGAAAATCCCACCGACGATCAAACCATCTCTTTCTACAACCAGAATGACCTTCCGTTCTATTACGACCTCGCCCAGAAGTTCGGCATCAATGATCGCTACTTCGCCTCGGTGCTCGGTCCCACCTTCCCCAATCGCTCGTATCTCATGGCCGCTACCTCGTTCGGCCACCTCACGACTAGCGACGACCTTCCGCCCCAAGGTGGCTACAAACCCATCACCGGGACCATCTTCGATCTGTTAGATCAGAACCAGGTAACTTGGGCTGACTATTTCCAGGACGCGCCTCAGGGCGGCAGCTTCCGTCCCTTCGGGTCGTCGGGTGTCGATCCGCATTTCCTCCCGCTCTCCGTCTTCCTGGCGCAGGCTGCTGGAGCCGCGGGGGCCGGTCCGCTCCCGCAGGTCTCCTTCGTCGATCCTAATTTCGGTCTCACGGGCACGGCGAACGAGAATGATGAGCATCCGCCCACCGACATCCAGCGCGGTCAGGCGTACGTCTCGCAGGTAATCAATGCCGTACGCAGTGGACCGAACTGGAGCGACTCGGTGATCTTCCTCGTCTATGACGAGCACGGCGGCTTCTACGATCACGTTCGCCCGCCCCACGCGCATCAGGCTAGGGCATCGACGCCGGATGGCATCTTTCCCGGCCAGTGTGCCGATCTCTCCAACCCACCAGCTAGTTTGCAACCGGGCGGAGGCGCAGAGTGTTCCAGTAATCCGCTGAGCAAGACCGATACCACCGTTGCAGACGCCGAAGCTCTCTGCCCCGCTCTGGCGCTCGATCCGACAGGCCCCTATCCAGCAAAGTGCGCCAGCTTCAACCAGTACGGTATCCGTGTCCCCTTCCTGGCGATCTCGCCGTTCTCCAAGCCCGCTTACGTTTCCCACGCCATCGGCGACCACAGCTCGTTGCTCTCCTTCATCGAAAAGCGTTTCCTCAGTTCCGCCGGATCCCCGCTGCACCTCACCCAGCGCGATGCCAACGCCAGCACACTTGAGGATCTGTTTGACTTCAAACGCTCACCCTCGTTGAACACAACCATCGGCCAGGCCTCTCCGCCCGCCGTGGACTGCACCCCTCAATAGCGGAGAGCTTAGTGACTGTGCGAGTTACCAGCCCCGATACAATTCCCCCGCAGCAACTGCGAGAAACGGACCGACTTTCAACTCTCGAACACGGCTACTGCTTCTTCTCCCCTTTTATGTCCCGCCCACCCTGGTGCAGGATCATGGCAGTCGTTTCGCCTTTCTCGTTCCGGACGAACTCAATCTCCGCATCGACGACCTTCGCGAAGAACATTGTCTCGGACTCTGGAAAGATTGGCACTTTCGGCTGACCGCTCGCCTGCGTTATTAGCTGGTTTCCTTCCAAAGTGACGGTGATCGAGAACATGGGCGCCAACTGGTAGGTGCCCAAGTGTTTGGCGAGCACTCCGGGGGCTACCGTGATCTGTTTGCGCTCCGATGGCAACACCACTTTCTCGCCATGTACAACCGCCGCCAGATTGTGGGCAATTTCGCCGGGCGCCGTCCCATTCAGGTTAGCGAGAACGATCACGGCGAGTTTGTCGTTGGGATAGTAAGCAACGTAGGTATTGAATCCCTCAATACCGCCTCCATGGTCGATTAGCTTGTGCCCATGTTCGTCGCGCACGCCAAGGCCAAAAGCATAATCACTTTTGAAGGGCGTGATCATCTCCTGTAGTTCGGCAGCTGAGAGTACCTTCCCGCCAAACAGCCCTTCTTCCCACCGCATCAGATCTACGGTGGTCGAGTACAATGCCCCCGCCGAAAACGGGATGCTCATGTCGATATAGCCGGAATTTAACATGCCATTCGGAGAGGGACTATAGCCGGAGGCGCGATGTGGGATGATAGCCGAATTTGAGTCATAACCTGAGTCTTTCATCCCAAGTGGCGTGAAGATGTTCTCCTGCACAAAGTCCGCATATTTCTGGCCACTAATCTTCTCGAGCAGATATCCCAGTAGCACATAACCCGAGTTGCTGTATTCCCACTTCTCTCCGGGCTGGAAGTTCAGCGGCTTATCGCGAAAACGCGCTACCAGCTGTTCCGGGCTCGAAGCCTTTGCCTCGGTGGAACTGTAATCCGGGAAACTCGTAAAACTGGGAATGCCGGACGTATGCGTGAGCAAATGATAGATCGTCACCTTATCCCAAGCTGCGGGGGCATCCGGCATATACTTCTTCACTGGGTCATTGATGTTCAGCTTCCCGCGTTCCTCCAGCAGCAGGATACTGGCCGCTGTGAATTGCTTGGTCACCGATCCCAGACGGAACTTCGTCGTCGGCGAGTTCGGGATGTTCCACTCGAGATTCGCGTAACCGTATCCCTGGTCGAGCAGCACTCTTCCATCGCGCTCCACCAGCACAGTCCCCATGAACTTCTGCCCCTCAACCTGCGATTGAATGATTTGCTGCATACGCGCCGGATCGGGCTGCGAAGGAGCTGTCCCGTTTGTTTTGCTCTGAGCAGTGCAAGCCACTGCAAGTCCAACTAGCACGGAAATGCGAAGTATGATTCCTGTCTTCTTCAGGTTCTTCATAAGGTCCGCCATTGTAGCGGAGGGTTTGACTGGGGGTATTCGCCAAGCGGGGATTCTGCTACTGCCGACAACTGATTTTTGAAAGGCTCGATAAACCCTCAACCGAGGACCGGGTATCATTTTCGAATGACAAAAAGCAACATCCTTGAGCTTCTTAAGGGTGGAGACAGGCGGTCCATTGGCCGGGTTGATGAAGTGGCCGCCGCCGTGTCGAAGAACTTAACTCTGTTCTCGACTCGAGAACAAGATGCTGCCGATCTCGGCCGGCAGGCCCGGTCATGGGCCCTTGGCCGCTCATCTTGATTTGCTGGTCGCTCTCCTAGGCCTAGGCGATGCCGCCAAATTTCGGAGATCTGTTTGTACATCTCGGCCATTGCCTTGTGCCGGCTGGGCCTTCGCCGCGCGTGGATCGCCGAAGATCCATCCTTTTTCTACCGCAGCCTTGTAGAAGTGGTTTGTAGTCGTCTGCGCCGGGCGCCCCCTTGACAATCCAGACGGGGCCCGGAGGTCTACGGTCATCATCATCTGCTGGTTGCCGCCCATGGCCGACTGCATGGAAACATCCATGTCATAGCCCGTGGCCGTGGCGCCGGCGATCTGCTTGCTGGCCGTTCGGCTTCAGCGTCGCTTTCATGCTCGAGACGTCAACCTTCTTGGACTGTGATGATTCTTCTGCAAATGAGTTCTTGCAGCGTTACGTCCGCCAGAACCACGGTCCGGCGCCGCGGCGCTCGTCGCGGCAGGTGGCTCTAACTGGTCTGCAATAAATTACGGCTGAAGCGGACGTTTCTGCAGCCTACGCTACTGTACTTCTCTTTCTCACGACCAACTACCGAGGAAAGCTGTCAAAACTCATAGAGAACCAGAAAACCTATCAAGCAGCGGTCTGGTTCGGATGTCGATGAGCTGACCAGAAGAGAGCAAACGGCCGTTTGAGTATTAAGATATCTGTTATAACTAACAGTCCATTTGATAATCGGACAGAAGCCAGAGAGTCGCAGAGCAATTAAGGCAGGGGCATTTGGCTGCTATTAGTTATAACAGGTCGCTTTGGGAAACTGAAACGGCCAGCGATTACTATCATATTCTGGAGAGTAGAGCTGTCTGTCAGTTTTGACAGGTTCCGCGCCACTAATCTTATCAGGGAATCTTATCAGGAGTGTAGTCCGGACAGTAGTCTTTTAGCTGTAAGTTATTGTAGTTTGGCAACGCCAAATTTCGATGCCAATCCTCATAAGGTCCTATGTTGAATAAGGATAGTTGGCATAGGATGCAGTACCTTGTGTTTTAGGTGTAATTTATTGCAGTCCATCGCAATTAGTAGCCACGACAAACGCCATTAAATCGTATTGATTTCAGCATGCAACGGCTTAAGTATGAAGAGGATCTCGAGGCTTGAGAGATTCGTCTCAGCTGCGCTTCATCTTCGGCCGGAAACGCTCAAGAAAACGTTTGGTAACTCACCTGCAGCAATGGGGTAGCGGAAACAGAGTCCTCTGCGTGGGAAGGAAGGCCCAAACCCTATTGGAGCACAGTATGAGACGAGTAATGCTCTTGACGCTGTTGGCGGTGGCTTTGCCTACCGCTGCATTGGCAAATAGCATCAATTTCAGCAACCCCGATCCGGGTCAATTCTTCACTGGAGCGTTTGTGGGCGGTACAATCAGCAGGACTACTAACGGTGGCCTCGGGGTCAACGGCGCCTCTTTCATGGTCGCCGTGCGCGGAAGCATGGATATCATCAGGCTCACCGGGGCAACGCTAGTAGGAACGGGTTGCAACGGTTCGGCTGGTGCGTCTGGGACATGCGCTTTCACGGGCGGTTCGATACAGGTCCAAAACGCAGCCGGCACTGTAACGCTTTTTACGGACAGCCTCACCAACGGGGCGATAACTACAGGAGCTGATGGTGCTACAATCACCGCAACCCTGTTACCCTCCGCGGGCGTTGGGCCGGCAGGAGGCTTTGTAACATTCAAGGTCGCATTTACTCCGACTTCCGGCACTACCTTAACCGGTGGGACTGCCCGAGTTAACATTGTGCCCGAACCGGGCACGCTTGGGCTGCTTGGAAGTGGCGCGATCAGTCTCGCTGGGCTGGTAAGACGCAAACTCAAGCTGACGGTATAACTCTGGCGGATTACCGCCGGTGCCCACGCGCTATTTAGTGTCCGATGTGAGTATCTGGCTAACGAAGAACCCTGTCGGAAAGGGCCGGAGAGGCGAGTCACGCTCGAACAAAAAGTTGGACCTGCATAATGGCCGCTTTCTTCCACTCCTAGAGAAAGCGGCCTTTCTTTGTCCGGGCGTGAGGCTAGGCGGAATTACCGCTAGACCGACGCCTGAACTGTAAGTATTCTCCGGAGGGAGGCTTGGGGAATCCGACGGAAACATTATCCGCTCATGGTTCGTTGAAATCGGAACCGCTGCTGAAGACCCATCAAATGCCAGTTGATTTTGCCTTCCGCCACTGCTCGTTCTGGAGCTGACGCCGTCGGCGCGTGATCCCAGCGCGGCCACGTGTCACCGGGATCATGGCCGCCAAGAAGGGCTTCGGCGCTAGCCAGAACTGACCCATGTCTGCTTACAAAAAATGACCCAGGAGAGCAGCGTGGCGTATCTTGAGGTCAATGAGGAGACGCAAAAGAGATCCGGTGCGCGAAGATCGCATCGA
>Ga0123356_10002734_pt1 | contig 18756 bp, 17 predicted proteins | sample TergutEmb28metaG_2_FD_92546 | JGI IMG/M metagenome (GOLD analysis project Ga0123356, IMG submission 92546) | Embiratermes neotenicus P3 segment gut microbial communities from Petit-Saut dam, French Guiana - Emb289 P3 | ecosystem: Host-associated > Arthropoda: Insects > Digestive system > Gut ...
CAGCAGTTCGCCAACACCCTCATAGCCGCATCGTTCAAGCGGATAGCCGACATGATCGGCCTGGCGCCTGATTCGGAAGACATGTTCGGCCGGTCGTTTAACGTAGAGTTTGACGCAGAGAACATAGAGCACCTCGCCACGATACTGTGGTACTTAGACATTACAATCAGGTTGGTAAACGAGAGGTCGGATGCCGGCAGCGCAGCGGTTAACGCGCAGGAAACCCTTGGAATGACAGCGTCGCCGGACCTTCTCGCGCAGGACGACCCTGCCGAACTCGCCGAGCTCTCGGCTGCCCTGCGCAGAGAGAAGTTCAACCTCGAGATGGCGCTCAGGTTCGTCGGCCTGCATGAAATGATCGCCACGATGGTCGCCGAGCGGACAGACAAGAATATCTCTCTCGGCATACCCCAGGCCTCCGACCCCGCCAGCCTCGAAATGTCGACAAGCGACACCGTGAAGGCGTTTGCGTCACTGATTAAAGAGGAACTGACATCCGCGATGGACCGCGTCCGCGCCATAACAAGTGGACAGGCGCAGATGACGGACATCGAAAAGGCCGCGATACGCCTGGGCGCAATCAAATCGGAAATTTTGAGCGGAGCCCTCGACGGAAACAGCCGCCTGAACAGGACCGCGTTCGAAAAGGCAAGCGCGGAACTCAACGCGGCAATGATGAAAAACGCCGCGGAGAAGGTTAACGCCGGCGTCAATACAGCGAGTGTTAAGATGGATAACGTCAATACCGCCAACATCAACGCTGCGAATGTTAAGGTTGATAACGCCAATACGGCAAACATCAACACAGCGAATGTTAAGGTTGATAACGTCAATACGGCAAACATCAACACAGCAAATGTTAAAGTTGACAGCATCAATACAGCTAACGTTAACACAGCTAACGTCAACACAGCTAACGTCAACACAGTAAACGTTAAGGTTGACAGCGTCAACACAGCAAACGCCAATATCAACACAGATAACGCCAACACCGCAACGAAATCCGCCGCTGACGGTTTCGAACTCCCGCTCAGCGCCAAGGAGTCGTCAAACAAAAAAGCCGCTGCCGCCATCGAAGCCGCGAACAGAAGAGCGTTTGAGAGCGTGGCGGTAACGGCGAAGAGCGTTTCCGGCAACGATACCGAACTCCCGGTCAGCGTTAAGGAATCAGCAAACAAAAAAGCCGCCGATGTTGTCGCGTCCGCCGTCAAAAACGCCGCTGATGCGCCTGTCGCGAAGGTTCACACCGCCGAGGCCGCGAAGATCAATGCAGTTGCCGCCGGTACCGATGTCCCGGTCAGCGCGATGGAATCGGCCAACAAAAAGTCACAGGTAAAGAGTGTTAGTGTTGATAACGCAAAGCCGGTGAACGTCAATAGCGTAAAGGCAGCCGACGGCGCCAACGTGTTGACAGCCGAGAAGGCCAATATCGCCGGCAAGCCGGAAACTTTGGCGCAGAACGTTTTTGCGGTTAAGGCCGAGCAGCATGTCGCGGCCGACAAACACCACGCTGTCAACCCCGCTATCGCGCAGCCCGCTGACCATGCAGGCGCCCCCGTTGCTAACGCGCCGGCCGCCAACGCATCGTCAAACAACGTGCTGCTTAGCGGTATGATGGTTGCGGCTGACACGGTTGAGGCCGGCGCCGAATCGGAATCCGCTGACAGCAGCGAACCGGCGGCCGGTATCGACACGTCAAACAAGTCGACTGCCGCGGCGGACCAGGCTGACAAGGCTCGCGCTACGATGTCGCGTGTTGACCAGGAAGCTATCATTCGTCAACTTACAGAGAAGATACACTACGCGGTCCGCGCCGGCGCGCACGAGTTCCGCGTAACGCTTCGCCCCGAGGCGCTCGGCGATGTCCGCATGAGCATCCGCATACAGGGCGACGTAGTACTGGCGCGCATGGTTGTCGAGAACAGTCAGGTTAAGGCCGTCGTAGAGAGCAATATGCAGTCTCTGAAAGACGCGCTTGAGAAGCACAACCTGCACGTCGGCGCGTTTAGCGTAGACGTAGGCAGCGACTCCGGCACCTCGCACCGCCAGACTTGGCGCGAGATGGCGGAAGAGGCCGGCATTTCGATGTCGCGCAAGTTCAAGGACGGTATCGGCGGCGCGGCCGACGGTTCCGGTGAAGTCGAAAATGACCCGCTTAACGGTGAGCCAGGCAGTGACACCGGCAGGCGGTTCGGCAACAATACATTCGAATACTTTATCTGATTGGAAGGAGGTGCGTGAAATGTCGGTAACACAAGGAATAAGCTCTCTGCTCGACTCGACAAGCCCGTACTCGGTAACTTCGTCGATGCTTGACGGGAAATTCACGTCCGCGAGTTACAATGGCAATATGCAAGGTGACTTGTGGAAGCCGACAAACGAGATGGGCAAGGACCAGTTCCTGCATCTGTTGTGCACGCAGTTGAAGTATCAGGACCCTCTGAGCCCGATGGAAAACACGGAGTTCGTCTCTCAGCTCGCGCAGTTCAGGGCGCTCGAGACGAGTGAGAACACCGAGAGGGCCATAAGAGACCTGGAAACGGCGTTTTCCGACACGCTCGCCACGCAGATGTACGCGGCGCAGTCGGTAGCTAACTCCTCGGCGATGTCACTCATCGGCAGGGATGTGCGCATGCGCCAGGTCGTAGTGAACTGGGACGGCAAGCCCGACTCGCAAGTGCCCATCAGGGCGCACCTCGGCAACGCCGAGAGCGGTGTCGTGGAGATCAAGAACTCGGAAGGCGAGGTCATCCGCTCCATATCTGTCAACGGCAAAGACGCCCAGAACTCCGGGCTTGTTTACTGGGACGGCAGGATGGACAGCGGCGAAACCGCGAAGCCCGGCAACTACGTTGTCGACATGCGCGGCTCGGAAAACAACCCGGCGCTCTACGCGTTTGTGCAGTCGGTAGTCGAGGGCGTGCGCTTCACGGCGGACGGCGTGCTCGTGAAGATTGACGGACGCGAAATCTCGATCTCCGAAGTGATGGACGTCGCGATTGACGAGACCGGCTACCTCTCCCAGACGAACGCGCTGGCGCTCATGGGCAAGGAGATACGGGCGCACATCAGCACTTTCCAGCACAACGCGACAGTGGGCGCGGAGCACAGCTTTTTTGTGAACGGCCCGGCCAACCAGCAGGTCAACGTAGAGATCAAGAACGCGGCCGGTACGGTCGTCAAGACTCTGCGCGGGCATACTGACGAACTCGGCAAGTTGCAGCTGTTCTGGGACGGTTACGCAGGGAACGGCGGAGTGATGTGCCCCGCCGGTGAGTACAGAATTAATGTCGTCGGCTCGGACAAGAATCCGGGACTGTATTCGTACATCGAGGGCGTGGTTGACGGTTTGACAGGTCTTACCGGCGACTTCAAGCTCAAGATGGCCGGCGCCGAGATAGCGCTTGGCGATATCATTACAATATCGACGCCGAAGTCATAAGGGGACGGCAATGAACACGATTGATCCAAAATCAAGCGACATTCAGAGCCGGATCATGGCAAGCCGCGCCGGGCTTGTGGGGGGAGTATCGGCCCCGCAGCAGACACGGCCGGCCGGTGACAGCGGTGCGGTGCAGGGCAGGTCTTTCGGCGACCTCCTCAAGTCGAAAACTGAGGAACTGAAATTCTCGGCGCACGCCTCGTCAAGGCTCAAAAGCCGCGGCATAGAGATGACGCCGGAAGTTCAGGAAAAGTTGGAAAAGGCAGTAGCGGGCGCGGAAAGCAAGGGGTCAAGAGATTCGCTGATTATTGTTAAGGATCTCGCGTTCATTGTCAACGTCCCGAACAAAACGGTCATTACGGCCATGGATGGAGAGAGCATTAAGGATAACGTTTTTACAAACATTGACAGCACGGTCATCGCAAGCTGACAAATCGCAGGCCCTCGCCCTACACGAATGTGGGGGCAGGATGCGCTACTACCGCCGAACGAATGAGGCGGTTAAAGAGCTTGCAGATCCGAGGTGTCGCAAAACCAAGGAGAAGCAAAATGTTAAGGTCACTTTACTCAGGTATCAGCGGTCTTCGTACACATCAAGTCGGTCTGGACGTCACGGCCAACAACATCGCCAACGTCAACACGGTAGCCTTCAAGGCCGGCCGCGCAACGTTTAAGGAATCAATGGTCCAGATGCTGCAAGGCCCCTCGCGCCCCGCAGGCAACCAGGGCGGACGCAACCCCATGCAGATCGGGCTCGGCGTGGCGATAGGTTCCATCGATACAATGCTGCGTCAGGGTAACTTCCAGACGACCGGCCAGATTACCGACCTCGCACTCGAGGGAAGAGCGTACTTCGCGTTCTCGAACGGCACCGGCACGTTCTACAGCCGCAACGGCGGACTCCAGTTAGACTCGGAAGGCTTCCTCGTATCCCCGACAAACGGATGGCGCTTGCAGGGCAAGATGAGCGACAGGAACGGCGAGATCAACCCGAATACAATGATAGGCGACATCAAGATTCCCTGGGCAGACAAGGCGCCGGCCAGAGCAACCGACCTTGTAGGGCTTGCCTGTAACCTCAACGCAGACTCCAACGCGCTGGGCAGCGTTACGCATACTAACAGATTTTTGGCCAGCGTCTCCGCACTGTTGGATTCAAGCGGCAATGTCGACCTCGAAAGCGTTGCCGGGCGCGCTCTGCTGACTGACCTGTTCAACTCCACCGGCGACAGCCTCGGAATTAAAGAGGGCGATGTATTGAAGTTCGGCGTCGCCAACCCCAACATGCCCGAGTTCAGTTTCAGGGTTGATAAGTACCCGGTTGAAGTTCTGAACGCCGATGGCGAAGTTATTGAAATCAGAATGCAGACCCCCACGTTGCAGGATTTTATGGATCGCCTTGAAGGTTATCTGAACGCGATACAGGATTCGGGGATAGTGGACCCCGACGGCAGCCCGGTTGACAACAGGGCCGCTTTGGACGACTACATGAGCACCTATCTGAACTATCTGTCGGCTCATCGTGAATGGGTTGCCGGCGGCAGTGTGGGTACTGCGCCGTCCGCTCCCTCAGGCGGCGTTGGCATAAGTGTCAGCATCGACCCGAGAAGCGGCGGAATCAGCGTAAACTATCCCAACCCTGACCCCGCAAACCCTGAGGTCGCCACACCCAACCCGATCGTCGGCTTGCAGGTCAGCTCGTCGCGCCCCGGTTCCACCTCGTACGTGTCCACCACGTTCCAGTTCCCGAGGAGCATCGGTTTCGATACTTACAGAGCGGTTGCGGGGCCTCCTCCGGGTTTTGAGGCCACTCCCAGTTACACAACTCTGGGCATTCGCATCCCCGCTACCGGCGATGACGAATTGAGAACCCTGTTTGACGCGAACGGCCGCTCTTTGGGCTTCACCAACGGCGACACGGTCAGCATCAACGGCAACGTAGGCGGCAGGCCCAGAGAGGTGCAGTTCACATATTACGACGGCAGCGACCCCCTCAACCCCGCTACCACGATGAACGACCTGCTCGAAAAGTTGCAGGAGGCGTTCGGCCTTCCCCCGACCGACGGCACGATCTACCAGCGCCCGTCAGCGTCAATCAAGGCTTCCAATGACCTGTCGAGCTCCGACATCCCTCTGGGCGCCATCGTTCTGCGCGGCCAGGCCGAAGTTGCGTTCGCTCTTACCGGGCTCTCGGTATTAGGCAAGCAGGCCGACCCCAACCAGCCCAACAACCCTGTGGTTTTCGGCACCAACATGGCGTTTACCGAGATACAGACCGCGAGGAACACAGGCACGTGGACGACTTCCGACATAGTCTATGACGAGTCCGGCGCGCCGCACAACTTCTCAATGACTTTCACACACACCGGCATCCCCGGCGAGTGGCTCTGGGAGATCAACCTTCTTGGCAGCGACGCCGCTATCCTTGGCGGTAACCGCGGCAAGATTTCGTTCCATGACGGTACTCCGGCCTCTTTCACGTTCGACGACCAGTCCAACATGTTCAGGTTCGACCCGAGGAACGGCGCGGCGGAAGTTGCTATCAGGTTAGACATTGGTGAGCCGGGTTCAACCTCCGGTATTACCCAGTACAACCGCGACAGCACCACGGCGATCCGTCACCAGAACGGTTACCCGATGGGCAAGCTCACCGAGGTGACCATCAGCGAGAACGGCGAGATATCGGGGCTTTACGACAACGGTATCAGCAAGGTGCTCGCACAGATCTACGTTGCCGAGTTCAACAACCCGGCCGGTCTCATGAAGATGGGCGACAGCATGTTCGCGCCGTCCAACAACTCGGGCCACGCCGCGATGCTGCAGCCCGGAGTGGGCTCCACGACGACGGTGAAGCCGGGCGCGCTCGAAATGTCGAACGTCGAGCTCGAGACCGAGTTCACGAACATGATCACCATCCAGCGCGGCTACCAGGCCAGCGCCCGCGTGATCTCGACGAGCGACCAGCTGTTGCAGGAACTCGTGCAGCTTGTCAGGTAATAGCGTAAATATGGCGTGATAAATGCCGCGGGCCGGAAAGGATTCCATAAGACCCGCGGCACTTTTAACGTCAGCGCATAGATTAAATCTTGCGCCCGTACCGCCCGCCGACTGCACGACAGCCGTGAGGCCGCCGGGCGGTACGGGCGCAAGATTTAATCCCGGGATCTGTAATAAATTAAAGTATATATTGATTATGAGTATGGTAAGAATGTATAATTTATTATCCGGGGCTGTATTCACCAAGGCCGGATAAGGGAGAAACGGGAACGTCATGATTGCGTTACAGAAGCTGAACGGCGAGCAGTTTGTGCTTAATTCCGACCAGATCGAGTGCATCGGGTCGACCCCCGACACCCACATTATATTGGCAAACGGCAAGCGCTTCATGGTGGCCAACACCATCGAGGACGTAGTGCGCAAGGCCGTGAAGTACAGGCAGCTCTGCAATCAGGCGCTGCAAATTATCGATAAACGCCCGGGGACGGCTTCCGGGGATCAGGGAACAGGGCAATAGGAGACGGTATGGATTGGGCAACCATTATAGGTTTTCTCGCCGCCTGCGTGGTTATGGTGTTCGGTATGGGCGGCCCCAGCGGAGTTATGACGTACGTCGACATACCGTCGGTGTTCATCACGCTGGGCGGCGCGTTCACGGCTACAATCGTGGCGTTCCCGGCGTCGCGGCTCCTCAGTTGCGTCGCCGTAGCGAAGAACGCCATCTTCATCAACAACAAGTCGCCGGTCATCGTGATAACGCAGATCATCGAGTTTGCGGAGCAGGCGCGCCGCGAGGGCATCCTGGCGCTCGAATCGCGGGCGCTGGAAATCACGGATGACTTTTTGAAGCAGGGGATACAGCTCGCCGTTGACGGTACGGAACCCGACCTCATAAAAGAGATTCTGTCGACGGAGATATCGTTCATGGAGGCCCGCCACGAGGAGGGTATCAAGGTATTCGACTTTCTGGCAAGCATGGGGCCGTCGTTTGGCATGGTAGGCACGCTTTTTGGGCTCATCGCCATGTTGGGCAACATGAGCGACATCGACTCCCTGGGCCCCAACATGGCCACAACCCTCATTACGACGCTGTACGGGTCGCTGTTGGCGAACATGTTCTGTCTGCCGGTTGTGGAGAAGCTGAAAATGTACTCCCGCAAGGAGTCTGTGGTGAAGGAGCTTATGCTCGAGGGGATAATGTCTCTTCAGTCGGGCGACAACCCGCGCATTGTCGAGCAGAAGCTGGCCGTGTTCCTTGAGCCGTCGCTGAGGGCGTCGGTCTCGAAAGAGAAGAAGTAGGCCGCCGTGGGGCGTCAGAAGAAGCCACCGGAACCGCCAAAGGGGTCGCCGGCCTGGATGGCCACGTTCTCCGACATGGTGACGCTCCTCATGTGCTTCTTCATATTGCTGCTGGCGATGTCGACCATCGACCCCGCCAAGTTCAACACCGTGGCGTCCTCTTTCCAGAACGCTTTCAGCGGGGTGCTCGAGTCCTTCCCGAACGTACTCATCACAAAGGATGTGTACATCCCGAGGATGGGCGGCGACCAGCAGAACAAGCGCATGGCGATAGACGCGGCCAACAAGGTGAAAACAGCGGTGAAGAAGGAGGGCATGGACGAGGCGATAAAAGTGCAGGTAACCGAGAGCGGCATAGCGATAAAGTTAGCCGACCCGGTGGGGTTCGAGTCAGGCAGCGCCGACCTGAGCCCGCAGCTGCACGGAGTGCTGCGCGATATCGCGGAGATAATAAACGACGCGCCCACAAGCCTGATAAGGGTAGAGGGGCACACCGATAACGTCCCGATACGCAGCGCACGCTTCCCGTCAAACTGGGAACTGTCGTCGGCGCGCGCGCTCAACATAGTAAGGTTCATGGCGCACACGGGAGGCGTAGACCCGTCGCGAATGAGCGCAATAGGGTACGGAGAGTACAGGCCGGTCGTCCCAAACACGACGCCCGAAAACAGAAGGACAAACAGGCGCATAGAAATATACGTCGACTACGTAGAAAAGAAAGGCCAGGAACCAATATACAGGTTTCAGTCAGATTGATGGTGGATGGGTGTGCAGAAGGATAATATCGGACAGGGATTGTCCGGGTGCATTATAACAATGGAGGTGGTGTATGGCTGACAAGAAGAAGGAAGCGGCTGCCCCGGCCCCGGCCGAGGGGGAAGAGGGCGGGAAGAAGAAGAGTAACATGGTACTCGTTATCGGTATCATCGCGGGCATTGTCGCTGTACAGACTGCCCTGGTGTACCTGATCGTCCCCAAGCCCGTGGACGAGGCGGCCGTCGCGGCGAAAGCCGTGGAGGATTCGCTCAGGCGCGAGGCCGAGGCCGCGACGCGGATGGGCGCCGTCACCGAGACCCCCATAGAGGTCATCGTGAACATCGCCGGCACCGAGGCGGAGCGCTTTCTCAAAGCCTCCATCATTCTCGAATACGACGGCGCCAACGTCAAGTTCGGCGAGGAACTGGGCCGCAGGGCCCCGCGATTCAGAGACCTGATGATGAACCACCTCTCCCGGCTGACGCTAATGGAGGTGACCGAGCCGGGGGCAAAGGACAAGATACGAAAAGACCTGCTGCGTATGATAAACGAAACGCTGCCGGCGAAAATGGGCGAGGTGGACGACGTGCTGTTCACATCGTATATCATACAGTAAACGGAAACAAGGTGGTGGCTGAGATTGTCGAAGCCACCGGGAGTATAGAGGGTTATGAGCGACATACTGTCACAGGAAGAAGTAGACGCCCTGCTCAGCGCGGTCTCCTCAGGGGACCTCGGCGCTACTTCGTTTGAGGCGCCCGAAGAGGAGGATTCCGTCGACGACGAAATGCCGTTGTCGCTCTACGACTTCAGGCGGCCGGACAGAGTTTCAAAAGACCAGATGCGCACCCTGCAAAACCTGCACGAGGGCTACGCGCGCCAGTTCTCCACGTCGCTCACAAACTTCCTGCGCACGTTCGTAGAAACCGAGCTGGTCAGCGTCGACCAGCTGACCTATTCGGAATTCGTGATGTCGATATCAAACCCGAGCTGCATCTACGTGTTCCGCATGGAGCCGCTCGAGGGGCTTGCGATTTTTGAGATTAACCCCTCTTTGGTGTTCTACATCATAGACAGGCTCTTCGGCGGGCTGGGCCGCCCGTTCGAGGTCAACCGCGAACTGACGATGATCGAGCAGAACGTCATCAACAGGATAGTGCAGCGCGGGCTCTTCGACCTGCGCACGGTGTGGGAGCACATCGGCACGTTCACCCCGAAGATCGAGACCTACGAGACGAACCCGCAGTTCGTCCAGATCGCGCCGCCGAGCGAAACGGTGATCCTCATCTCCCTGGAAGTGCGCATGCAGAACGCTTCCGGGCTTATGAGCATCTGTTTCCCGTACATGGTTTTGGAGAGCGTGATCAACAACCTGTCGGTGGAGAACTGGATGTCGTCGCAGGGGCAGGCGTCGCCGGAAACCCGCGAAATCATGGAGCAGGAGCTGGGCGACGTGTGCCTGAACCTGTCAACGGTCATCGGAAAGACGACGCTGACCATAAGAGACCTTTTGCAGTTGCAGCGCGGCGACGTTATATGTTTGGACAAGCCGCACGACAGCGACTTGATAGTGCAGGTAGGCGGCAAGACCAAACTCGCGGGCCGCGCGGGGCTCATCGGGCGCAAGAAAGCTGTGAGAATTACCAATATAATTGAACAGGAGGTGCCGGGCTGTGAGTGACTTTCTATCTCAAGATGAAATTGACCGCCTGCTCAACGGTTTGGGCGACGACGGCGAGGCAGCGCAAAGCGGCGGCGGCGACGAGCGGTACAAGGCCATCTCCCCGGTATTCGAGCTGTTCTGCAAGCAGGCGTCAAGCGTGCTGGGCACCGCCGTAGGCAAGGCCGTAGACGTGGTTGCCGAGTCATGCACAAAGGCGGATTTCGCCGCGGCAACGGGCAAAATCGGCGACGACGTCATCTCGGTCACGCTGTCGCTCGTGTCGGGCTTGGAGGGCGACATGTACCTCCTGATCCCCAAGAACGACGCGGCAATGATGGCCGACCTGATGATAATGGGCGACGGCAGCACTCCCTACAACGATGAAACCGCTGACGCAGTAAGAGAACTCTTCGCCCAGGTCATGGGCGCGTACGCCACCGCGTTAGGCGCCGACCTCGGAGAGCCCGTATCCGCCGGCAGCGTAGACGTAGCCCCGTTCAACATGTCCGACCCGCCGTTCGACGCCGACTCCGCCGATATGGGCTTCGCGGCGCTCACGGTCGAGGGAATGATAAATTCAAGCGTAGTGCTGCTGATACCGAACAGCTTCGGCGACGAAATCGTCGACAAAAAAACGCCGAAACCGGCAGGCTTGGACATGGGCGGCATAGGAATCAGCCAGAGCGAAATGGACGAACTCACAAACATGGCCGCTTCAAGCTTCAGCTCGGCAGGGAGCAGCTCGTCGTTCGGCGGCGGGGGCGGACAGTCGTTCGGAGGGTCATCGTTTGCCCAACCACCGCCCCAGCAAAGAAGCGGCGGGTACGACGGCCCCAAAGAGAACATTGACCTGCTGTTAGACGTCGAATTGGAGATAAACATAGAGCTCGGAAAGTCCGAACTGTCAATAAAAAGAATCCTGGAATTAGCGCCGGGGTCAATAGTGGAACTTGACAAAATGGCAGGCGAACCGGTTGACCTGATCGTCAACAACAAGGTCGTCGCCAGAGGGGAAGTTGTAGTAGTTGATGAAAACTTCGGCATCCGCGTTGTATCTTTAGTATCAGCGGAAGACCGGATAAAGAGTTTGAAATAGATTTTGTTGGTTGCAGTTCTGGGGTGGTTTTGCAGGTTGAGGTTTTTTAAAACCAATATGGGAAAATGTTTTGTCGGTGGCGGTAAGGTCGCACCCCTCCGGGGTGCGGGAAAAATATTTGGGGACCGTTAACCCCGGGTAGGGCCTCTGCGCGGCCCAACCCGGGGCTACCAAGCGGTGCATCCCTCCGGGATGCAAAAACAATATACGTCAGATGTAGGGGCGGCAACCTGCCGCCTGCCGTTTTTGATTTTGACTTTGATTTTATAAACGTTTATTTGGGAGACATTTTCGGTGAATTACTTGAAAACGCTTGTTAACGCGGCGTTGGTATTGCTTGCGATATCAATTCTGGCCGCGCCATTTCCTGTTTTTGGGCAGGACGACGCCGACATCGGCGCCTTCGACATCGAGAAGGTAAACGAGGACATCGAGAGCGGCGCCGACACCGCGCTTGCCGACGCCGCCTCCATTGCCGGTTTCACGCGCCAGCCCGAAAACTACGCCATCGTGCTGCTGCGCATCACCGGCTACTTAGTGCTTATCACCGCGCTCGTCCTCTTCGCGGCGTGGGGGGTGCGCAAGATCGGCGTTGCGGGCGTGCCCAAGGTTGGCGGCGGCAACAATATGGACATCATCGAGACGCTGTACCTCGGCCAAAACCGAAGCGCCGCGCTCATGAGGGTTGGCGATACGGTCTACTTGGTGGGCCACACAACGGAAAACATCGTCCTTCTGGAAAAGATAGAGGGCGACAAGGCCATAGACCTCATAGCCTCGTCGAAAGGTAGCGGCGGGATTACGAGCTTTAAGGACGCGTTCAATAACTTCATGGGGAAGATGAAGAGATAGCGATGACAGATAAAAACGAATCCGCGCCCGCCCTGTCGCTCTCCGGCGCCCAAAGCCAGGGCTTGGGCCTCGGCAGGCGCGTCGCCAAAACATTCACGCCGCTGCGCGCCGCAATGTTCACGATGTCGATACTCGTCGTCGGCCTCTTCGCGTTCCTCTCGGCCCAGAACATCCCGAGCGTAACGCTGTCGCTGGCAAACGCGAACAACCCCGGCGAGGTCAGCACCGCGTTGCAGGTCCTGTTCCTGATAACGGTCCTCGCGCTCGCGCCGTCCATACTCATAATGACGACCTCGTTCATCCGGATAATAATAGTCCTCTCGTTCCTGCGCCGCGCGTTGGGCACGCAGACGCTGCCGCCCGACCAGCTGATGGTAGGCCTCGCGCTCTTCATGACGCTGTTCGTGATGATGCCCGTCCTCACCGAAATCAACGACAAGGCGCTGCAGCCCTACCTCGCCGAAGAGATACAGTTCAGAGAGGCGGTAGACGTCGCGATAAAACCCATGCGCAACTTCATGCTCCGCCAGGTCACCGAGAAGGACGTGGCGCTCTTCGTACGCATAAGCCGCATGCCGCCGCCGCGCACCGTCGACGACCTGCCGTTGGAGGTCATCATCCCGGCGTTCATAACGAGCGAACTTAAAACGGGATTCATAATAGGGTTCATCCTGTTTATCCCGTTCTTAGTGATAGACATGGTGGTGGCGAGCGTCCTCTTGTCGATGGGTATGATGATGCTGCCGCCGACGATGATAGCGATGCCGTTCAAGATAATACTGTTCGTCATGGTAGACGGCTGGCACTTGCTCGTACGTCAACTGATAATATCATTCAGATAGGATTTGCGCGATGGAACCGGCAATGGTTGTGGATATCGGGCGTGAGGCGTTGATCATAACGCTGATGATGTCGGGCCCCATGCTTGGCGTGGGTTTGGGCCTTGGCCTCATGGTTGGTATCTTTCAGGCCGTAACGCAGATCCACGAAGCCACGCTGACGTTCATCCCCAAGTTCCTCGGGATATCGCTGGTGCTGCTGTTCCTCATGCCGTGGATGATTATGAAGCTGATGGAGTACACGTTCGGCCTCTTCGACATGATCGCCCAAATAGGCCTGTCGCCGTGACCGCGAGGCCTGCGCCCGCCGACGGGCCCGCCAACAATAAAACCCGCGAGGCGCGCCGGCCATGAACGACCTCGCGGGGCTCATGATATCGCTCGACCAGATACAGTACTACCTGCTGATGTTCGTAAGGGTAATAACAATGCTGGCCCTGCTCCCGATATTCGGCGCGAACTTCGTGCCCGTGCAGATAAAAGCGGCCCTGGGGCTGCTCTTGACATCAACGCTGTTCTCGGTGCACTTGGCCGCCGGGCTGCCGGCGTTCCCCGGCGAATTCTCGCTGGGGCTATTCTCGCTGCTCGTCATAAAGGAAGCGATGGTAGGGCTGGCGGTAGGCTTCGCGTCGTCGTTCCTCTTCGCGGCGGTGCAGTTCGCCGGGCGCCTCATAGATACCGAAATGGGCTTCGGCTTCGTGGAAGTCTCCGACCCGACGACCGGCGAGCCGGCCACAGTGCTCGGCCAGTTTCAGGTCATCCTGTTCACCATACTCTTCCTGCTGTTCAACGGCCACTACTTCATGCTGATAACAATACAAAAAAGCTTCGAGCTCATACCGCTGTTCGCGGCCTCGTTCCCCGGCGGCCCCATGACAGAGCACATAACAAGCATGACCGCGGACGTATTCATAATCGGCCTGAAACTCTCGGCGCCGGTTTTCGTAGTGCTCATGCTCACCCAAATAGCCCTGGGAATAGTAGCGCGCACGGTACCGCAGATGAACATATTTTTTGTCGGCCTGCCGCTTAAAATCATGGTGGGAATAGGAACAATGATGATAGTCCTCCCGATGCTCGCGTCGCTGTTCAGGAGGATGACGGAGGCGATAATCGGAGATATCTGGAAACTGCTCTACATGATGAGCGGATAAGTGTTTAATCACTGGATTATTGCCCCACCGATTAAATCTTGCGCTGTGCCGTCCGGCAACATCACGGCTGTCGTGCAGTTGCCGGACGGTGCGGCGCAAGATTTAATCGGTGCTTCAACAATATAACATAAAACAGAGGTGAGGGGTGCGATGATTCGTTTCTATATAGCCGTGATAATAATTGTAGCCGCCGCCGCGGTGATAATTTTCTCGCCGATCGGGAGCGCATTGCAGCGGGAACCGAGAACCGCGACAAGCATACACCTCATAGCGCGCCAATACCTGGAAACCGCGCAGATGATATCCCTGCACTGCAAATACACCGACGTATTCGAACTCAGCGAAGAAAACCTGAAAAACGTATGGGGAATGCCGATACCGCAGACCGGAAAACGCGCGATAATCAAAACGGAGGGCACAATATTCCTCGGCATAGACTGCAAGGGCATAACGGTAGACACTACGCGCACCGACACCCTATTCATGACGCTCCCGCACATAAAAATCATCGCGCACGAATTTGAGTTCACCGCGATACACGACCTGAGCGGCATATTCAGAAAGTTCAACATAAAAGAGGTCCCCGAACTCAGAGGCAACTACAAGCTGAACGTGGAGTTCAACGCCCAAAACGACCGGACAGCAATCTCGATGGCCGAAGCGGCAATGGAAAAGGCGTTCAGAGACATACCGACGCTCAAAGACGTCCCCATAGTCTTTATCTGGAACAGGCCCGCAAGAAGCATGCCCGTTGATTTCAAGCGGGAGGCGCCGATCGCGTCGAGATGGGAAATACCGGGAAATTGAACAATACGCTTTTTGACCATATAATAAAGTAGCAATGAAAGGAAAATGATGATGAAACCCGGCAATTCAAAAAAGATCAGGGCGCTGACAGGCGCACTGTTACTCGCGGCGGCCACCCTGACGGTGGTATGCGGGAAAGCAAAACATTACAGCCCGGCGGAGCCGTGCACCGCGGGGCAGCCCGATACCCGCTGGTACGCCAATGCCATCGCCGAAAACCCCAACACTGCGGCCTTTACAATCTCCACCGCCAACGAACTGGCGGGGTTGGCGCAAATCGTCAACGGGACGTGGGGCGGCGAGCCGGCGCGGGATAACTTCGCCGGCAAAACCATCACCCTCACCGCGGTAGCGGACCTCTCCAAGTACGGAAACTGGACGCCGATAGGCGACTACGCCGCCGGCGACGACAACAAGTTTGCCGGAACGTTCGACGGAGGCGGATACGTCGTGAGCAACGTAAGCATCAAACGCGCCGGCGGCAGCTTCCAGGGCCTATTCGGCCTCGTCGCCGACGGAAAAATACAGAACCTGAGGTTAGACAGCGTCAACATCAGCGGGCGGGACTACGTAGGCGGAATAGCGGGATATCTGGAAAACAGCACCGTCGCCAACTGCCGCAGCACAGGCACGGTAAGCGGGCGCGAAGCGACAGGCGGCGTAGCGGGGATAGCCACGGCAAAAAGCAGCGTAACCGGCAGCCGCAGCGCAGGCAGGGTAAACGGGCGTGAAGCGACAGGCGGCGTGGCCGGAGCCGTAACAGACGGCGGAAGCGTAACCGAAAGCTACTCAACAGCCGAGGTTAAGGGAACCGGTCAAAATACAGGCGGCGTAGCGGGTGTCGCAGAAAACGGAAGCGTGGACAAAAGCTACTCAACAGGAACGGTAAGCGGAACGGAAAATACAGGTGGCGTGGCAGGGCTCGTAACAGGCAAGGGCAGCGTCACAAACAGCTACTCAACAGGCGCGATAAGCGGAACCGGCAAAAACACCGGAGGCGTGGCAGGCGCCGCAGACAACAGCCGCATAACGCACAGCTATTCAACAGGCGAGGTAAGCGGTACAGAGTGCGTAGGTGGCATAGCCGGAGCCGCAGAGCGCAACGGCAACATCGCCCACAGCTACTCAGGCGGCAAGGTGAGCGGAACGGAAAGCGTAGGCGGCATAGCGGGGTACGTGGGAAGCAGCAGGGTCAGCAACTGCTACTTCGCCGGCACGGTAAACGGCGAGGAAAACATCGGCAGCGTGGCAGGCTCCATAATGGGAGGCGGCCTGACAAACAGCGCCGCGCTGAACTTCGAAGTCAAAGGCGCAAACACAAACACAGGGCGCATAGCGGGATTCATACTCGGAGGAGTAACGCTCGCAAACAACGCGGCCTTCGCCGAAATGAAAAACAGCGCCGGCAACACCGCATGGCGAAACAAAGGTGCATCCTTGGGCGACGGCGCCGACATATCAGCAGCCGAAATCAACGCCGACGGCAGCATCGGCGAAAGATTCACCGAAGAGGGCGGCTGGACAATAGAAAACGGCAGGCTGCCCGGATTCCGGCAATGAAGCCTTAGTGCCAACGCAACAGGCGGCCCGAGGCGGCCGCCCCTGCCCTGTCCTGCCCGCCATAAAAAATATTATATTTTTTTTGACACTTTACCCGCGCTCGGGGTTTTATAGTATATGGACACTTCTGACGGCATCTTGCGCGTGGACGCGGATGAGCTCTTCAAGCGGTACTGGCCGGCGGTGCTTAGGCGCTGCCGGGAGATTCTGGGTGATGTCGACGACGCCGTCGACGTAGCGCAGGAGGTATTCGTTATCGTCTTTGAGAAGCGGGACACGCTGCACGTAGAGCACCCGGCGGCGCTGCTGTGGCGGATGGCTACCAACCACAGCCTCAAAGTGCTGCGCAGCTACGCGCACCGGTACGGGGCGAGCGACGGAGACTCGCTTTTGGAGCGGATAGCCGGCGCGGGCGACCTTGAAGAGGAGGTGGCCAGCCGCGGCCTGCTCAAAGAGCTCTTCGGCCGCCACCCGGAAACGTACCGCACCATCGCCGTGATGCACCTTGTAGACGGCATGACGCTCAAAGAGACCGCGCAGACGATGGACATGTCGGTCGGCACGGTACGCAAAATACTGCGGGTGCTGAAAAAAACGCTGACAAAATTAGAAGGGGTAAAATAAAAAAATGCGGAGGCTGCATGAGTAAAAAAAGCATCCCTGAATGGAAGTTGGAGTGGTACCTGATGGGTGCCTTGCCGGCGGGGGAGTCGCGCTCGATAGCCGTGCGCGAGCGTTCCGACGCCGTGTTGCGCGGGCGCATCGACGCGTTGAGGGCGAGCAACGCCCAAATTCTGACGGAACGCCCGGAGGCGGCCCGAAGGGCGCTGAACGCCGTCATCAAATACAGTAATGTCTGTGCCGCCGAAGCGCCCCGGCCCCGGCAGCGGAGCCGAAGCGCCGCCCCGCGGTGGGCGCTCCCCGCGCTTGCCTGCGCCGTGCTGCTTATCGTCCTGCCCATATATATGGTTATGACGGACAGCACGGGCGGATTAGCGGAGGACGGCCCCGAAACGGCAATCTACGGCACGCGCATCAAGGGCGATGGCGTAGATGAGGCCCCGATGCTCGAAGTCTGGCGCAAGATAGGCAACGCCGCCGAGATGCTTGAGCAAAACGCGGCGGTGCGCGCCGGCGACATCGTCCAGCTGCGCTACGCCGTGCCCAAATCGTGCTACGGCGCGCTCGTAAGCATGGACGGGCGCGGGCTGCTGACGGTGCACTTGGCCGGAGACAGCGGCAGGGCGGCGCAGCTCATGCCGGGGCGCTCGATCGCCCTTAAATCGGCGTACAGGCTCGACGACGCGCCGGCGTTTGAGGCGTTCTACCTGATTACGGCGGCTAACGACTTCGACATGGAGTCCGTAAAACGTACATTGGCAGGCGCGGACCACCCGATTGACGACGGGCAAAGCCTGTCGATGCAGGAAAAACAGGTCACGGCCTTTACGATAAGAAAAATCGGCAAGGACGGTGTCAATGGCGTCAATTGACCGGAAAAAGAGATTTCCGTTATTCCGCAACGGTCCCATCACAGTAATCCCATGCAGGGGCGGCATTATGCATCCCGCTTGCGCAGTCAGGATTACCGTGGTGATACTGCTGGCGGTATGCGCGGCAAGCGCGGCGGCGGAACCGCCTCCAGTTCGCCGCTACCTGCTCTCCGCTGGGGCAAACAACGGTGGCAGGGAGCGCGTCTTGCTGCGCTACGCCGTCAGCGACGCCGAGGTGTTCGCGTCGGTGTTAACAGAAATGGGCGGCGTGGATAAAAGCAACGCGGTCATCCTCTCCAACCCGAGCAGCCGGGAACTTCTGCGGGGCCTGTCCAACCTTAGCAGGCAGATTGCAGAGAACAAGGCTGCGGCGCCGGACGTCAGGAACGAGGTCTTTGTCTATTACAGCGGCCACGCTAACAGGAGCGGGCTGAAACTGGCGCACGAGACGCTGTCGTGGTCGGTTTTCCGAAACGCTGTCAACAGCATAGGCGCCGACGTCCGTGTCGCCATCCTCGACGCCTGCGGCTCCGGCGCCATAACGCGGACAAAGGGCGGCGACGCCTACCCGGCGTTCCTGGCCGACGCAAGCTCCAACATGACCGGCTACGCCTTCCTCACGTCAAGCAACGAAAACCAGGCAAGCCAGGAGTGCGACCGCCTCAAAGGCGGCTTTTTCACACACGCCCTCCTGAACGGCATGCGCGGCGCGGCGGACCTGACGGGCGACGGCAAGGTAACCATCAACGAGGTGTACCAGTACGCGTTCAACGAGACGCTGCGCAGCACGCAAAACAC
>Ga0123356_10002735_pt1 | contig 18755 bp, 19 predicted proteins | sample TergutEmb28metaG_2_FD_92546 | JGI IMG/M metagenome (GOLD analysis project Ga0123356, IMG submission 92546) | Embiratermes neotenicus P3 segment gut microbial communities from Petit-Saut dam, French Guiana - Emb289 P3 | ecosystem: Host-associated > Arthropoda: Insects > Digestive system > Gut ...
GAGAGACCGGAGCAGTTTGTCACCCCTGGGCAGTCGGCGGCACTGTAACCGATTCTGCAAAGCTTCCTGCAATTGTAGGGGCCCGCCGCCGGCCCGACGCATGTGTACCCAGGAGCGCAGAGGTAGTCGGGAGCATAACAAGAAGTCGTGCTCGTGTTGCCCTTTGTACAAACAGATGTGCCCGGTTTCTCTTCACCGATAACTTGGCACGTCAGCCCACCTTTGCAGGATGTGGCGATCCATGGCTGGCAATGATCATAACATATTTTCATTCCAGGAACAGGCTTTGTGACACCACCGTCGTTGTAGTTTACCTGAACGCACATAGCCCCGGGGCCGCCGCAATCACTGTCCACTTTGCAGAATTTCTTGCATACGTCGCCGATACAGCTCGCTCCCACGACGCATTCGGCAACTTTCGCTCCGGGGCATGGTGTCGACAAACCAATTCCGCCAGGATTGTAACAGGCGGTCGCCCCGGTGGCAGCAGAAGCGACATCACAAGCTTTTCCCGCATCGCACCCGCACTGCGGATACAGCCCACAAGGCCCCGTAGTTGAAGGAGGAGAGCAAGGCCCACCGCCCGCGCCGCCTCCTCCAGTTCCGCCCGTCGCACCGGTTCCACCACCGCCACCGGACCCACCAGTCGCACCGGTTCCACCACCGCCACCGGAGCCACCAGTTGCGCCAGTTCCCCCGCCGCCACCAGAGCCGCCAGTCGCACCAGTTCCACCAGATCCGCCATCGCCGCCCGAGCCACCCGGATCTCCCTCACCGCCGCCTCCGCCATCCCCACCAGTTCCGCCACCGCCAGATCCACCGCCCGGTGTTCCACCCTGACCACCAGCTCCGCCAGTGTTTCCAGATCCGCCTTGCCCCTCATCAACAGCGTCTTCATCGCCGGCATCCACATCATCGATGTCGCCGTCGATCTTGGCACCGCCGCCGCCAGGAGTTGGGGTGCCCGCGGGTTCCGCGCCCTCGGCACAAGCAATGCACGCCACCACACCGAATAATGCCACAAGCCGAGCTGTAGTTCGCATTTGATTACCTCACATCACTCACCCGAAAAAGCCAGGTTCGCACGATGAACACCAAGCGTCATCCACGATAGAACACCAGGAGACTGGCCCGGAGATTACCACGAATACCGCTACGCTACCAGGTAGCTTCATCTAATCCAACACAGAAATGAACTTATGCGCCAACGCCAAGTTTTTCGACAAATCGGAACAGTCGCGGACGTGAACATCAGTACGTTCTAATGAATCACGTCCACAACAATCCAGGAACTTCCTACGCCGCGGATTCCAGGTTGGCACAGCTTAATTGTCAGACTGGACTTCTGGATTGAATAACCGTGGCGTCAGTTACACACCCCAATCGCCTGTTCCCCAAAGAATAGTCCCACACTCAGCTCGCCGCAGTTGGTCGACCCCGGGCAGTCGACAGTGCTCATACCGACTCTGCACATTTTCTTGCACAGCCCCGACGTTAGACATATGTACCCAGGAGCGCACAGATACCCGGTTTCCTCGCCACAAGGGCCTGTGCTGCTGTTCGCCTTTCTGCATTCCGTGGTTCCTGGATTCTCACCGATGTTCCCCGCTGGTCTGCACCCCAATCCACCACCGCACGATGCGGGATCCCATGGTTCGCAATGGTCGGAACAATGCTTCTTTCCTGGAATGTCCTTGTGCGTGATCGATGTTGCCTGAATGCAGTGCGCCCCTGACACCGGACAATCGCTGTTCTGTACGCAAAAACTCCTGCACGCATCGTTCATGCACAAGGCACCCGACACACAATCCCCGCGTTTCGAACAGGGTGAACCCAATGGAACGCCAGCCGAGACATAGCAAGCCGTAGCACCAGAAGTAGAGTTGCTTATGTCACACGCCTCGCCGACCAGACAACCGCAGGGGGGAAAGACATCGCAGGGATCCTTGACAGGAACGCACTGTTCGTCCCCCCCTGAACCACCGCCTCCACCAGTCCCACCACCTCCAACACCCCCGCCCGAACCACCAACTGCACCACCACCCGAACCGCCGCCGCCATCCGATGGAACTTCGTCATTATCACCATCAAGACCATCGGTGCCGTCCGATCCCCTACCCCAATCCCCACCGTAACCTTGCGCGGAGTCATCTGCTCCGTTTGCACAAGAGATGCACCAACACAAGCAGATCAATGCTGCCAGGCGAGATGTCGGATTCATAGTTGTCCTCCGAAATGACACTCGATACTGCGGTTCTGCCTATTGCGTCTTTCCAAGTTGCCCATGTTCAAATCATTCTACACGTCATGCACGCTGTCATGACTTCCCACGCAATGATTCGCTACCTACGACGGAATCGTGCTGCGCCGACTGGACAATTTAATCGCACACACCTATTTCCACCGTACCGAAATATATCCCCTGCTTGCCGCCGCCTTCCAAGGGGTAGCATTTCTGTGCGCCACTGCAATCGCCTGCCACATTCATTCGGCACCACTTATAGCAATCGGTTCCCAGGCATGCGTAACCAGCTGCACATAACGTGGTATCAGAGCATTTGCTGCTGCTCGGCCCCGCTGGGAGACACCCAAAAGTGCCAGGTTTGACAGCAAGGCCGGAAAAAGTCTGACATCCCATCCCAGATGGACACGAATACGCATTCCACGGCTCACAATGCTCGGTACACACCTTCAACCCTGGGATTATTCCACCGGAAGTCGTAACAAACTGATAGCATTGCCCTGGATTGCTCCCCGGACAGTCGTAGTCCTGCTTGCAGAAATTCTTACATGATCCCTCAACACAGGTTGCCCCAGGAACACATTCGCCCAAATAGCCGTCACACACCTGCGTAGTCTTGTTCTGCGACGGATAGCAGTCCGTGGCACCAGAATTGTCGTAAACGTCGCATGCTTGCCCAGATTCGCAACCACATTGCGGGAAAACATCGCATGGAGGCTTGAGGGGCGTCGTACACGTGCTGCCTCCACCGGAACCACCTCCCCCGGAACCGCCAGGATACCCACCAGAACCACCGTTTGCACCCCATCCAGCCCCTGAACCACCATTCGCTCCATACCCTCCACCAACACCATCGTTCCCCCAACCTCCGCCGCCACTGTCCGCATCATTCGGCGGATCATTCGGTTCTTCCCCTCCTTGACCACTAGGCCCGCCCCCAGTGCCAACTCTATTCGTCGCCCCTTCCGCGCAAGAAATACATACCAAAAGGCCCGACCAAACTGCTATAAGAGCTACTCGCGTCATCAGTTTCCTCCAATAGTCCAATTCACGGTTTTCGTCTCAGACAGATTCTCCAACCAGTACCACACTTGCGCTTATTGCGCCGAACCACACCAGCATACGCTCAATAGTAGTCACATACCCCAATTTCAACAGTGCCCCAATACATCCCCTTGTTCCCTGATGTATCCTCAAGCGGAAAGCACGTAAGAGAACCAGTACAATCACTCATTCCAACTCTGCACCACTTCAAACAATCACCTGAAACACAGACATAGCCGGGCGCACAAGTCCCACCGGACGAACAAGCCCCCGTGCTCGTACCAGCCGTCACACACGCAAACGTCCCAGGCTTTGTACCCATCGGCCCGTAAGGAAAACAGCCCAAACCATAGTTACACGAATACGGATCCCACGGCTGACAATGCTCAGTACAAACCTTCAACCCAGGCACAGGCACGCCACTCGAACTAACCTGGAAACACTGCCCCGCAATTGACCCAGCCCCTGGACAATCAGTGTCACTGCCGCAATACGCCTTGCATCCCCCTCCCACGCAAGTCGACCCAATCAAACAATCATTTATTACCTGGCAAGCCATCGACTGACCCACGGACCCAGGATCCTCACACACCGTCGCTCCCGCAGTGTCTTTCACATTACACGCCTCCCCTGGATCACACCCACACTGCGGATGCAAATCGCAAGGAGACTTCTTGGGAACACAACTCCCACCACCCCCAGAACCACCATTCGCACCATAGCCACCACCACCACCACTCCCACCAGTCGCGCCATAACCACCACCCCCCGGATTCCCCCCTCCACCACCGCCAATCCCCGAATCACCAGGTCCCAAACTCTCATCAGAAGCATCAGGGCCACCACCACCACCCGAGCCGCCACCAGCACCTCCAGAACCCCCGCGCGCATACTGACCCTCAGCACACGAAACCAACACCAATCCAATCATCGCCATCAGGCTCATCGTCTTGCGCATCGATACCTCCACCGCCTCACACCCCAAACTCCAAACAACCACATACCAAACAGCCAGCGCGGAACCATAGCACACTCACGGTCCACTGGTACCCGAACCACACCGACCATCCCCAGGAGTCGCAACAACCAAATCGTACTCTCCCACCTTGACATCCAACGGTACAACCACCGCTCCCGAAAACCTCCCAGACTCATCCGTCGACAACGCACCAATCTCCTGCGACCGCATCGTCCTCGGATCCCTCAAATACACATTCACCCTCACATGCGAACAAGGATAAGAATCCACAGCCACCATCCCCTGAACCTTCAACGGCCCACCACGAAACACCAACGACTCACTATGCAACACCGTCATCGACGCCGCCCCCAACACCTGATTCGCCACCGACGACGACGGTGACGTCAACGATGAAGCCAGCGACCGCGATGACACCGACGGGTCTTGATAAGAATACTGAGTGTGAAGGTCCCCAACGTTCGCTCGTCCTCCATCACCCGACGATGTCGACCCACCTCCCGACGCTGTTCTTGCCGCTGCCATGCGCCCCGAGTCTTCTCCTCCACTGTTCGGCGGCCACGGAAATGGATCCGACGCTCCGCGGTGTTGCGGACGAGCCAATTCCGCTTCGTCCTGCGTGAGATTCGTCGACGCCCCTCCCAAGTCTATGCGCTTCCACGACGCGCCGTCATGCACTTCGACCCAGGCATGAGCTTCGTTGTGTACCATCCTCGACGGAATCCCCAACCCCAATGCCGTCACAACAAAAGCATACGCGCGATGACGACAAACACCTTTTCTTGACAACGCCAGGTCCAGGTAAATGTTCTGCCTCCCACTCGGAGGATCGTCAGAAGGCTCGAACGCCCTGAAGTACCCAACCAACGATGTCACCGCCGACCTGGCCGACCTCTCACCAGCCAAACCCAACGTCCGAACCACCTCATCAACTGACTCCGCAACCCGCCAAGGCAACGACGGCAACCTCCGCTTTTCCCCCAATACCGCATCGCCAAACTCACCCCCAAACACCTTCCGCGACACCGCCAACTGCATCACCAACCGAACCCTCGTTCTCGATGTCCCAAGCGCAAACCAGTTGTCAGCACCGTCCTTCATCAACGCCACCACCAACTGCGGCTGCATGGTTCGACTAACTACACGACTGCCTGGTCCGACGGTTGGAATCCGCACCGGCTCCCCGGCCACCAAGTCAACAGTCATGTCGGCGAAAAATCCATCCTCGCCCTGCATGAGAGACCCACCTTCCGACACCGGGGACATCTCTGGAGTCGCAACAGTCAGAGTGAAATCCTCAGCAACCCAATCGAACGCCCGGAGCCTTTTGTACGGTGATGTGGCCGGCGTAAATGGGTCGTCATATCGGTTGACAGCAGGTCTTCGAGTGTCCCGATCTGGATTGTACTTGTTCTCACCAACACTGCTGGCAGTGCTGCCGTAAGCGTGTTCCGTCGACGTTGGCATGCGAGATGTGTCGGGAGCCAGTACAGCCCCGCTCGGTGTACTCATCGCTGCTGGCAACCTTCCGTCTGCGGTGGTCGCCGCCATTCTTACGTCTTCAGATGGGTCGGGCGGAATGAACTCGTGGAGTACGACTGGTGGAACATCGGCGTACACAACCAGCGAAGCCGCGAGCACAAAAGAGGCGGCTCCGATAGAAATTGGTCGGCACGATGTGGGGTCCATAACCCTTTAGTCTACATTGTATTGGTGGCTTGTGGGAGAACCAGATAACTGTGTTGTGTCTTGTCTCGAGTCCTGGGGGTTCGGAAGCGTCGCGCCGGTGGCTCGAATTGGTTTTTCGGACTGGTCGGTACCTGCGCCAGTCCTGGTGGCCAATTTGTGTGCAAGGTGTGTTGGGTGTTCTGGCGATCTTCGGTCGTGGCGTTCGTCAAGGTGTTTTGTGAACCGGAGTGTCGGATCCATTTGCTGGGTTCGCGGGTTGTGGGGCGAGTGAGCTGATGAGCCGGGATTGCGCGCATGGCGGTGCGCAGCATGGGGGGCATTTGTTTTTGCGATGTTGTTGGGTTCGGTTCGTTGGATTTGGTGTTTTGTTTTGTTGGGTCGACCATTCGACTGGCTTGTGATCGACGGCGTGGAATCGGACTTGAGCAGGGGTGCGCTGGTGAGGGGCCATGGTAGCCATGGTTGGAGATTCTGGGAAAGTAGGGGTCACCTGCAGCTTCCAATTTCTTGGTATTCCCAAAACAGCCCGCCGCCAGCGAAACCGAGGCAGCTTGTGTACAGTGGGCAATCACTATCATAGCCGATTCTGCAATACTTCTGGCACTTTCCAGGAGTGCCCACACATTCGTATCCCGGCGCACAGTCTGCGACCCAATCACAACTATCCGAACCAGTACCCGTCCCGACCGCCGCGCACTCTGATGTACCGGGCTTATGTCCAAGCTTTCTGACCACAACACATCCCAACCCATGGCTGCATGAATTAGTATCCCACGGACGACAATGCTCGACGCACACACCAATAGAATTGAGGATCCCAGCGCATTGCCCCACAATCGCCCCCGCCCCTGAGCAATCTGTGTCATTGCTGCAAAACGGCTTGCACCCACCGTCAATGCAAGTTAACCCCTCTGCACAATCATTCCGATACTCACAAGGCATCGACTGCCCCACATCCCCAGCATCGAGACATATTCTCCCATCCTCATCGTCCTTGTTGTAACACGCCTGTCCAAAACCACACCCACACTGCGGAAGCTTATCGCACGGAGACTTCTTAGGAACACAATCCCCACCACCCCCCGAACCACCACTCCCACCACCACCCACATCATTCGCACCAGATCCACCCGAACCACCACTCCCACCAAATCCCCCACCACTCCCACCATCCCCTCCCACATCCGAACCACCATTCCCCACATCACCATCCCCCGCATCACCACCCGACGCACCTGCACCACCCCCACCAACTCCCTCGCCACCGGAGCGACCTGGCAAATCACCACACGATACACACGCCACCAACCCAAATACCGCCGTCATGGCACACATCTTACGCATCGATACCTCCAATAGTTCGCTCCAACTCAGGCCACCCACATCCAAATCCACCCACACCCAACAACGTCCAACTCAACCACAACCCAACCTAGCACACTCTCGTTTCCGCCTTTCCCAAATCCACACCACCCAATCCACAGCGAAACACCGCCAAATCCCCACCGTCACATCGCACAAACACAAATGCTCGAAAAGCCAACGAAAATGCACACACTGCACACGCAAATCCGACAGCAACCAGTCGAAACAACAATTGATTAGATAGCAAGACAGGCCACACCGCACCGACAACGGATGGAACCCGCAGAATTGACGACGTCTCTCTCCGAAACCCCTAAATACCAGTTTCCCTCGCAGCAGACACAGCCGATCCCTCACACCGCGACCCCTCCGCGCCACCTCGACTCGCCACCTTCCACACCAAACCCGCCGCCAACGAAGCAACAAAGAGCGCCAACGCCGCCGCACCAAGCCTAAACCCCCACGCCGCCTTGCGCTCCCTCCGAATCACCACCGTCGCATCAGTTGATGCCGCCATCGACGATGCCGCAGACCCACCAGCAGACGCCCTGACCGACGCCCCGATGGATTCGTCAACGGATGCACCAGTAGAAAGATCCGTCGGCGTGTCCGTGCCTGATTGCGTGACGTAAGACCCTGTCTGCGTAACCTGAACAGGCACCGATCTGGCAGGAACAACAAGCTTGTCAGGAGCCTTGCTCGTGCTGGGCAGATCGAACCACTCGCGCACAGCATCCGCCATCTCCTGCGCACTCCCAAAACGACGACTCGGGTCACGAGCAAGAGCTCGTCGAACCACATCCTTAAACTTCGGCGGCAAATCTTTCGGCAGCGACACCTGCTTTCCCTCACGCCACGCAGTGTCGATCTGCTGCTTTCCAACAATGAGTTCGAGTAGAACAAGACCAGCAGAATAAACATCAGCGCGACTGTCAACTGGCGCACCCATGAGTTGTTCTGGTGCCATGTACCGCGTGGTCCCAACAACCATCCCCTCTTTAGTTCTCGGACCACTCGCAAAGGGACTCATTGGTTTCGCAATGCCAAGGTCAATCACTTTGGCAACACCACGCTTGTCAACAAACACATTGCTGGGCTTGATGTCGCGATGAACAAACCCACGGGTTTGCACCGCAGCAAGACCGTCGAGCACCTGAAGAATCAGCCGAATCGCGCGTTCGAATGACACCGGTGCCTGCTCGGCAATAATGGACCGAAGGCAAATCCCATCGAGCAACTCCATCGCAAAGTACGGCCGTCCATCATTGAGAGCACCGACCTCATAGACGCGAACAACGTTTGGATGATCGATGGTTTGAAGGGCGCGAGCTTCGCGCAACAACCGACGGGGCATTATCGATTGTTCGTCGGTACGCCTCGTGACTTTGACCGCCCGACGCGTCCCCGTTCGCGTGTGGTCAACCTCGTAGACTTCCCCCATACCGCCGGAACCGATGAGTCTCACGACACGGTACGGTGTTCCATCCAACCAATCGCCTTCTTTGAAACTGTGTGGCTTATCAGAATGCATCTTCTTCTCCGAAACTGAAGCTGTGAACACGTCAAGCAGCAGGTCGTTCGGCCACACACAGAATTGGTTGCGTAAATAAGTGATTGGGGACGCAGATTTTTCGGCGACCGCATGATTTCAAGCATCTTCAGCGAGTCGCATCACCGGACGGACGGCCAGATCCTGGCGCGCTAGGCAACGAATACACATCCACATGCGCACTCCCCACAGTGCCCACAGTCCCACCACTTTTGTCGCCGCCATCACCACCCGCTCCACTCGCACCGCCCGCAACGCTGGCACTCGGAGATGGATTCGGTTCGGATGCTGGCGACGAATACCCATGCTGGTCTCCCACCACATTTCCATCCGGCCCCGCCATGGAAGGAACCCGATTGAACACCTCGCCGACTCCCCCAAACACAGGTCGCGCCCGCTCCACATGAACCGGCGGTCCGAATGCTTGCACAATCGCGAGGGTCACAACCGCAGTAACCACCGCCACCAAACCAACCAACCAATACTTCTTGATTCCCCCTAGCACCCCACCACGAAAGTTCTCGCTGATGACAGTCGTCATATCTGCCGTCGTTGCTGCACCGCCCCCACCTGTTGGCATACCAACCAGCACCTCGCTCGAACCACCGGCACTCTTGCCGACGCTTCTGCTTCCAACCTGACCAGCAACTGAGCTGGCACCATTGCCGACGATCTGCCCGGCACGCGCTCCGAAACCCAGGTCGTCGTTCGGGTGATGAGCATGCTGCCCGACACGTTGCCCGCTCTGTTGGCCTCCGGGGTGACCACCGGCCTGACCAATCTGCTTGTCTCTCTGCCTATCGCTCTCCCGAATAGTCGAAGGCGTTCGGGCTGAACTCGCACTCGCGTATCCACCTGCCTCGACTTCCGCGATGCTCAGCACAGCAACCTCACCAGGCCCAACTTCCACAACAGCGCGATCCATCAAAAGGGTTGGCCACTCATCTTCGTCTACCGTCGACGCATGATCCTCCCACTCGATCCCGTCGAGAACATCAGCTAGTTCCTGCCCTTCAATTGGAAGGCGACCGAATGACGCAATGTTCGCCATCCGCAGCGCCTCGCGCATCGAGAGGGCTGACGTCCATCTCAGCTCCTTCTCGTAGACCAACGCCCGATCCACAACGTCGATGATGGGCTTCGGGACATCGCTGACCACATCGGAGAGGGATCTTGCTCGACGTGTTGCTGCCATGATGAGCAGCTCGTTTGAGTTCTCGCCATCGTGTACAAAGCATCCCGATAGCATTCTGAACATGACTGCGCCGACGGCGTAGAGGTCAGACAGAGTGTCGATTTCCGCGACTTTCCCCAGGGCTTGTTCCGGTGCCATGAAGGCCGGGGTGCCAATGGTGGTTCCCTCGCGAGTCGCCATCACTGCGTCACGCAACCGCGCCACACCAAAGTCCAGGAGCTTCACCTCGCCCTTGCGCGTCAGGCAAATGTTGTCTGGTTTGATGTCGCGATGGATCACGCCAGACGCGTGCGCGGCGGCAATTACTTCGAGCAACTGATACAGAATCCCCACAACCACATCGGGGTCAACGCGACCACCGCGCCATTCCGCGATTATCTCCGCGCTCGCCCCTTCAACCAAATCCATCACAAGGAAAATCGAACCATCATCCGCGTGGGTGTCGTCATCGAGCACCCGAGCAACTCCCGGATGGTTCACCATGTTGGAAACATATCCCTCACGCAGGAACCGTTTCCGAAGATCCGCCTCCGTCGACAACGCCATATGCAGCATCTTCACAGCCACACGCGAGCCATCCCGACATGTCGCCGCATAAACCGCGGCCATCCCCCCAACCCCAAGAAGGGCGTCCAGCATGTACTTGCCGCACAGCACACTACCAACGCGCGTCTTGGCGCGTCGGACGACGTCCGCGTGAATCTCTCCCATGCTTTACGTCCAGCGCCTACGCGTCACAGGCCCATCACTTCCATTCGCGGTCTCATACCACGGCGGTTTCGTATCACGCAGGTTTCCTGCCACGCCGATTTCCTATCACGCCAACTTCCTATCACGCCAACTTCCTATCACGTAAGCCCCGACTCGCACAGCGCCCCAGATATAGCTCAATAATTAAGTTGATCGGCAACCATCGCAACACGAATAAAACCATCCCACACCGATAAACAGGTCCCAATGCCCAACACAATGGACACCAACATGGCCGCAACCACATCGACACCTGAATTCACAGCAGCACCCGCAATCGAGGAACTCCGCGCCCTACCAAAAGAAGTACTCACCATCCTCAACCAAAACGGGTTCAGCGAACAGCTCTTCAACAAGCTGTCCGCATCCATCAACGCGCAATCTGACTCAATCAACCGAGTAACCGGAACAGTCCAACCCCCGCAACCAACGGACATCTCCAACCCACCCGATCCCTCATCCCAAGAAGCAGCCCGACTCGCAAGAATCGGACTCGACGCCATCGCCAAGGGACAACTCGCATTCGTCGTTCTCGCCGGAGGCATGGCCACCAGAATGGGAGGTGTCGTGAAAGCCCTCGTCCCAGTTTTCGACAATATCTCCTTCCTAGATCTCCGCATCGCCGAAAACCGAACCTGGTCCAAACGCGCCGGAACACCCATCCCCCTGTGGATCATGACAAGCCACGCCACCGACTCGAAACTCCAACAAGCCATCGCCGAAAGCTCACCGCTGCACGCATCACCAAACTCAATCACCACTTTCCAACAAAACATCTCCATACGAATCACCCCCAACGGCTCACTCTTCCGCCATTCCGACGGCACCCCCAGCTTCTACTCCCCCGGACACGGCGACCTCCCAGACGCCATCAAACGATGCGGACTACTTCGCCAATTCGTAAACTCAGGCGGCAAACACCTATGGATCGCAAACATCGACAACCTCGGCGCAGGCATCGACCCAACAATCCTCGGATGGCACATCGAACACGGCGCTCCCATGTCGGTGGAAGTCGTAAACAAGGCTGCCAACGACCGCGGTGGCATTCCCGTCCGATGGAATGAAAAACCTGTCGTGCTCGAAGAATTCCGCCTGCCAACCAGCTTCGACCCCCACCAAGTCACCGTGTTCAACACCAACACATTTCTGATAAGCGCAACCCACCTGAGCGAACTCAACTTCGACTTCACCTGGTTCAAAGTCGAAAAAGGAGTCGACGGTGCCAAGGCAATTCAGTTCGAACGACTAATCGGCGAACTCACAACCCCGTTCGACACCCGATTCATCAGAGTCCCCCGCGATGGTGCCAAATCCCGCTTCATCCCAGTCAAAAACCTAGATGAGCTTGCCGCAAATCGCGAACTGATACGAGAAGTCGCCAGCTTACGGGGTATGCTCCCCTGACACAGTTTGCGCACTGCTTACACTGCCCACCACCGCTAACACTGCCTGCAATACCTCCAACCAAATAATGGCCACCAACCACGCCCCAAACAAAACCACACCCATGCGGACTCCCGTGCTCACTCACATGCCCACTCGTTGGAAAGCCACAATCACACTCACCACTCTAGCAATCACACTAGCAACAACCGCATCAGCCCAACCACGCGCCAACCACGTGCCAACTCCAGGCCGATCCGCAGTGTCGAGCGACGACGGAAACTCACTCGTCCTCAACCCTGCCAACCTCGCTTTCATCCCAGGCACCGACATGCGATGGACATGGGTCCGCACCGGAAAAGACCCCGCAGCATCAGCCCGCGGACACTCCATCAGCCTCGCCAGACCACTATTCTGGGGACTAGCAACCGGAATCCGAGTCGACCTCGTTAGACCACAAATCGAAGACCCCTCCGACACCCAACTGCTAGACCAAAAATACACATGGCTCACCTGGGGAATGGGTTTCGGAGGCGACAGCGCAGCCATCGGACTATCAATCCGCCACCTCTACTCATCCGAACCAGGCCTGAACAACCCCACAACTGTCTCCCTAGGAATATCCTCCAGATCCACCCCATACATCGGTTTCTCCGCAGTAGCCCACGACATCAACGCACAATCGTCATCCACAACAGACGGCGTCGTTATCGACCGCAGCTACACAATTGGCGCAGTCCTTCGACCCACCGGAACCCGCTTCTTCGACATAGGAATCGAAGGCCGATACTACGAAGGTTTCGACACCTCAAAATCCGCTTCATGGTCCGCAACCGGAATCCCATTCAACCAAGGTTGGGTGCCACGAGCCACCCTCGGAATAGACATCCCATACTTCGGAAGACTCAACGGAGACATCGCAGTCCCCAGCTTCAGCGACAAACAATACGTCGCAACAGCAACCCTCGACCTAGCCATGCCTCACGCCACCATCACCGGCGGTGCCATATTCGGCAGCGCCATCGGCGGCAAAGACGGCACCGGTGCTGTGATTGGAGCCTCAATCACAGAATGGATCGAACCCAACTCACCAGAGTTCGAATACGCACTGAGAATCCGAATCGAACAAACCCCATCGATACGCCGACACACCGCCCTGCTACGCAAACTCTGGAGAGCATCAAAAGACCCAGCCGTACGCGCCGTCGTCTTCGTCATCAAGGACGAACCCGCCTCATCTCTATCGAACGCATATGAGATCGACGACGCCGTGAGGGTCCTCCGATTTCGAGGAAAGAAAGTCGTCTGTCACCTCGAAGACGCAGGTCGTCGTTCCCTTCTCGCCTGTGCAAACGCAGACCGAATCGTCATAAACCCAGCCGGAGGTCTGGGCGTACTAGGCCTCAGAAACGAACGTCTGTACTACGCCGGATTGCTAAAGAAACTCGGAGTACGCACCCAGTTCGTGCGAATCGGCGAACACAAATCTGCCCCCGAACAACTCACAAACACCGGACCATCACCCACCGCCAAATCCGACAACCTCGAACACATCAACCAACTCACATCAGAGCTTGTCGACCTCATCGCAAGAGGACGCAAATCCGACAACGCAACCATAAAAGCATCAATTGATGCGAGCCCCCTAACCGCAGCCCAAGCCATCGAACGCAATCTCGTCGATGGCTTCGCTTTCGACGACGAGCTCGATGCTGTCGTCGGTGACGTCGCTGGTCGTCGGTTCGAACTTCGCGATGAACTCACCGCCAGAGCACCCCGAAAATTCGGTCGCCAGCCATCGGTCGCAATTGTTTATGTCGACGGCAACATCGTGAGCGGTCGTAGTTCGCAAATCCCACTGCTGGGAATCGACATGGTTGGCTCGTACACAATCGCCGATTCGTTGGAGAAGGTGCGCAAGGACCCAAATGTCGACGCGGTGGTTCTGCGAATCGACAGCCCTGGTGGTTCGGCTATGGCCTCGGACGTGATGTGGCGGGCTGTTGCGCTAACTGCAAGGGTCAAGCCTGTGGTTGTATCGATGGCTGGTGTCGCTGCAAGCGGTGGATACTACTTGGCCGCCGCGGGAACGAAAATCTTTGCGACTCCATTCACCGTCACAGGGTCAATCGGAGTCTTCTACGGCAAGGTTGATGTATCCGAACTGCTCGGACGAATCGGCGTGAATGTCGACACAGTCAAAACATCTCCATCCGCCGATGCAGAATCCATCTTCCGCCCGTTCACACCGGAAGAAGTCGAAGAGTTGGGCCTGAAGATCAAGCACTATTACGACATCTTCGTCGACCGAGTGTCAAAAGGTCGAGACCTAAGCCCAGAGCAAGTCGACAGCATTGGGCAGGGACGCGTCTGGCTCGGGCGGAAGGGTGTCGAACACAAGCTCGTTGATGAGTTGGGGGGGCTGAGACAAGCCCTGAACACAGCCCTCGTTCTCACTGGGCTGTCCGACGACGTAAACATCATCGAACTGCCCCCGCCGCAGTTCTCTCTTCTCGGACTTGCGGCTTCAATGCTTACAACCGAAGACAGCGATGCAATGAAACAGCTATCGCGCAAACCAGTTCCGCATGAGATCGGGCTGGTGCTGAGGTCTGTCGCGCCATTCATTATCTACGACCCATTCCAACCACTCTCCATTAGCGACATCACCATCGCCCCGTGAATAAACCCCGATAGTCGAAGCCCCGAGAACCAAAGCCCCGTGACCCAACCTCATCCGCAGTCCATTCTGCTGTCAGTAAGACACGCCCGTGTCGACCGCGACGCCGCCCTCATGTGCGAAGACCTCCACTTCGACATCGATGGTCCGAGAGTCGCAATCGCTGGCTCTGGTGCAAACGCAATCATCGCCGCAATTGCAATGAGCGCCACCGTTTCAAGGGGCCAAATCCTCGTCGATGGTCACGACGTCGGCACCCGGACTCACATTGCCCATGTGGGAATCGCGCCCGCTGATCTGCATCTGCCTCCGGGCATGTCAGTTGAACAATACCTGTTGCTGAGTTTTCGGACTCTCGGTCTGTCCCGACGAGATGCGAGCGACGCGGTGGCCAGCAGCTTGTCCAGTCTCGGTCTAACAGCGCTCGCATCGCGTTCCACGAGGTCCCTGGCAACGTGCGAGTGCCGCGCTGTCATTATTGCTGCCGCGATGATTCCAGGTTCGAAAACCCTAGTCGCTGAGAGCCCACTCTGTGGTCTCGAGGGAGCGCAGTGTCAGTTCCTGGTTTCCGTCCTGGAACGGGCCGCCGAATCGCGATGCATTCTGGCATCGGTTCAGAGATATGACGCCTCGACTGCTGAGCGAGACGTAATCGCAAAGGCCACGAATGTGGCGATTCTCACAAGAGCTGCGGTCCTCTGGATGGGCAAACCGTCTGGCCTGATTGCGGCGCTCCCCAGGCTCGCGTTGCATGTGGATTGCTCGTCCAGTACAGCACGTGAATTCATTCGGGAGCTCGAAGAAGCTGGGTTCGCTCCCGAGGGTCAGCCACCGCATCTCACGGTATTGTTGAGTGAAAGCGCAACAACCAAGGTGTTGCTTGCGGTGGCTCTCAGATGTGGCGCGACGGTGCTGGAGATGATTCCTCTTGTTCACTGATGCGACCAATCGTGACGCACCGAATCCAACCATTCTGGTGGTGGCGGGTGTGATCGTTTCGTCGGGTCGGGTGTTGGTTTGTCAGCGTCGCGAGGGTTCTCATCTAGCGGGGATGTGGGAATTTCCTGGCGGCAAGGTTGAACCGGATGAAGACCCTCGAATTGCGCTTAGGCGGGAGTTGGAGGAAGAGCTTGGAATCGTCACCTGTGCTGCTGATGTGGTTGATGTGGTGTTCCATCGATATCCGAAACACAGTGTTGTGATTGTGTTCTTCGCGGTGTCGCTCGCGGAAGAGTCGCCGTCGCCGCGGGCTGTTGATGTTGGGGCTTTTGCTTGGCGATGTGCTGATGAGCTGGACGGGATTCTGTTTTCCCCTGCGGATATGGTTGTGGTTGAGAGGGTGCGTGGGTTGCTTCGGTGAATGGGATTGGTGGGACTGAATGAGCGGGTCTTGGAGTGGGGTTGGGACAATTTCGATGGCTGGAAACTGGACTTGACTTTGATCGAGCGTTGGAGTAAAAAACTGATCGCGGCCACGTGGTTCTATTTCCACGTGGTTCTATTTCCACGTGGTTCTATTTCCACGTGGTTCTATTTCCACGTGGTTCTATTTCCTTCCGATCACAGCGGAAGTCGCCGTTAGACAGGAGAGCATCATGAGCCACACTTCTTTTCCATCGTTCCTTCATAAGGCCCATACAACGCTGGCTGCCGCGACCGTTCTCGCCACGGCGAGCCTTCTCGGTGCATGCAACGATTCCAGCGACACTGACTCCCTCAACTCGCGGGAATTGGCCATAGAAGGCTTTACATCAAACCAGGTGCTGGGTTGCGATATTCTCGAGGTTCCCGCCAGCTCGGAAACCTCCCACTACCCACTGGAGTGCGTCGCGTGGCACCGCAACGACGATGCGTTGGTGTTGAACCTCACCAATGTTCATACTGCCTGCCAGAGCGACATGCACAGTGCAAGCGCCACCATGCAGCTTGAATCGTTGAACCTTGCCCTGACTGGCAGCGATGTCTCCAAGTGCGGAAACTGCGCGTATGATTGGTCAATGACGATTCGAAACGCCTCATCGGCGAACCAGCTTTCGCTCGCAGTCTTTGCTTCCCCATCCTCAGACGAAAAGCCATTCGTCGAAGGTGCTGTGGATCTTTCCCGGGATGAAGGGGTTGTTTGTCGTTACGCATCCCTCATGATTTCGGCCCCATCTGGCGATGCGCGCACTTTGTGTCAAGAAATGACCAGCGAGTGTGTTGAGGGCGCGACGTGTCATGGCGGCGATTCGTCGAGGGCATACTGTCTGCCGCAATGCGAATCGGATTCCGACTGTTGGCAGGTGGAGCGATGCGACAACGGGCTGTGTCAGCTCACTGGCACGCGGTGAGGTTCGCAAATCAGCAACACTGAAGCGTCGCGCGCGTTTGGTTAAACATATCGCGCGTGATTTCCCGCAGGGCCTGAAGCGCGGATGGCATCTTATTTTCCAATTCCGAACAGTCGAATAGTCCAAATAAATCGATTAATATCGATTTTATTCGATTTTGTTCGACTTCTATTGATTTTATTCGACTTCTATCGATTCGATTGGAGACACATGCAACACCATACATAACCACGTTTGGTTGAACATGTCGCGCGTGAGGTCCCACGGGGTCCCACTCGCGACTGTTACTCGGCCCAACGAGTATCGTCCGAGCAACCGTGGTTCTCAGTATGCCTCGCGCCTCCATCACAGGCGGTTCTTCGGCAGCCCGATCGGTCGCAAGAACAGGGCCAGTGCCATGGGGGCGTCAATCACCGAATGGACAGAACCCGACTCTGCCGAATCCGAATCGAACAAACCCCACCGATAAGCCACGAAGCTGCCCGGCTCCTCAAGCTCCGCAAGACCTCGTGTTCCCCGGCCGAGCGCGACGTGGTCTTCGTCTTAGGCGGGAAATATTCACCGCAGTAAAAGGCGTGAGCCGACATGATTGGGACCACATTTCGCTTGACTTGATTTCGAACGCGTGCGATGATCTCTGCGGTATGCGAGGCAGCTAGGGATTGCTATCCGCCTCGCCCGAGTGGCTAATAATGCCAGTGGAGGTCGTATGTGGTCTAGTCGTTCAAACATCAGCTTGGCAATCATGGTTCTCGTTATTACAGCGTTCGCGGGCTCGGGTGGCACCGGATGCTCGGATCCCGCGACATTCGGCTCCGCGTGCAGCGCGGATGGCGATTGCGCGGATGGTTTGTTCTGCGGAAAGTCCGGCGTTTCAACCGGCCTTTGCACCGAGATCTGCGAAGCCAGCTCGGAATGCCGCAACAAACACGGTGACTCAGCCGAATGCGTTACCGGCGCGTGTGCCATTTCATGCAAAACCGATCCAACCTGTCCCGCCGGTTCGGCATGCCACCAACAAGCAGGCTACTGCACTAAAGCGTATCCAGAAAAAAACTGGAGTTGTCAAATCATCCAGACGGGTATCTGCGAGTGCCGCGCCACCGATAGACCAGGCGCAATGACGCGCTGTCCGTCCGAACTCGACAGCCGCCCAGCGTCCGGATACGACACCAGCGACAAGGTTTGCTGTCAGTTCGGCGGGCCTAGCACCGATCCAGCCACTTGGAACTACTGCGTCTGCCAACACTACCAGGCCATTCCAACTTACGGTACGTGCTACGATCGGCCCATCGCAAACGGTGTCAAGTACGGTCCTTCTGTCAAGTGGTGCCCGGGCGGCCCCCCAGGACACTAACCGTCGGAAATCCACAACGATCAACGAAGCGCTGTTGAAAGCACCGCCCAGAACTTTTCGACCATTCCTGCCGAAAACGTGGCGGTCGGCAAGAATTCCGTCGATGCAGTCAAGCGAGCCAATTACGAAACACAGCATCGCGTAAAGATGCATCGCCATGTTGCAGTTGACAGTCGCATAAAAGCCAAA